>Ga0056128_1008138_pt1 | contig 13242 bp, 8 predicted proteins | sample WorMetLIZISLAND2_FD_71113 | JGI IMG/M metagenome (GOLD analysis project Ga0056128, IMG submission 71113) | Marine gutless worms symbiont microbial communities from Max Planck institute for Marine Microbiology, Germany - Olavius geniculatus... ... | reverse complement strand
CTCATTTCATTTTTCTTTTAAACATTTCAGTTCTTTTTAGTTTATGTGCTAGATTAAACTGACAGTGTGTTTGTCAGTTTTTGAGTGCAAATTTTTCATTGTATTGTATTGTATTGTATTAGCTTCCCTCATCCTACTGTACGTCTACTTTCTTACTTATTTATTAAGTAAGCGAGATTTACCGAGATTTCAGTGACAGCCATATTGCAACTTTGTTGACATAGGACTACTAAATAATTATTAATCGGACACGCCGAAGATAGAAGAGCGGTAACAGCTTGTGCGAGAGCTCTTGAAACGCCAAACCTTTTTGGATTGCGTAACATGTCTCGGCACGAAGGTAATCATTTACTCGACAATAGTAGGCTTCAGTTTCTTCCGAGACTTCCGAACATCATGGCATAACTACTCGGGTAGAAGAATTTAGCTGCGATCGCTGGACTGGAAGTGCAGTATATGTGGCATCCTGTATGTTAAAATTTTGGTATATTTTATCAGCGTTACTGTGATAGGAACACGATGCACGATGGGGATTGGTTGAATCTGTGGAATGTTGCGGTTAAAATGGGCGGGGCTGAATAGCCGGTGACATTGTGGGCGGGGCGGATCCGCCATAACTACTGGAGCCGATATGTGTTTTTTGTCATGTGGATCTCACACGGTCGATTAGAAGCAAAGAAAACTTGACAGAACGGCAGTTAAGACCTATAAAGATTGCAAATTGAACCAGAAAGCAGTCCTTCGAATGTTTGAAGCCGTCGAAAAATTAATAATTGCCTGCATGAATCACAATGGTCGAAACAGCGTGAAAACTTATGCAGTGGATTACAAACACTGCAGAATGGAGATCTCATAATTGGTAGCACATTTTTTTTGCATTTATTGTCTCTTATGGATTAACCAAGTTTGTTTTATATTGTATTCAAAAGTTGTCATAAGAATGATAGTACTGGGGGTAGCGTTTTTTGTGGCTACACAGCCCATTATGTATATCATTGTAAATGTTGCAACATTGTTTTATAATTGCTGCTTTTGGTGCAGGTGTGAGCTGTGATTCCTGCATGAAAGGTAACTTCACTGGAAAGCGTTACAAGTGTTTAATCTGCTACGACTACGACTTGTGTGCATCTTGTTACGAGGCGGGTACTGCATCATCACGCCACACAGCAGATCACCCGATGCAGTGTATTCTTACTCGGGCCGATTTTGGTACTTTGCAGTTTTTCTATTGACTTTTACTGACACATTTTTGTCTGTAATGCAAACTAAGATTTTTTGTAGTGATGCATTGTTGACAAATGACAATTTTTGGAACTTATGAGACTTGTCTACTTCTCGAGTATGAACTTGAATCACTGCCAGCTTATCACTGCCATGTTTAAGCATTTAAACATGCATTTTATATTATATTTGCTATTTTTTGTTATTGTGATGTGAGCATTTAAACTTTGCCTGCTTACAGACGTCTGTGTCTGCGTGCTTTTGCAGCTATTGCGGTCCATTAGAATAAGCCACCTGGCATCTGCAGGATATCGTAGGCACAGTCTGTCCCACTAGTGACCAGTAGGTGGCGATCAATAGATCGTGATATCGGCTTACCGATATAATCCCTAATAATAATATCATTCTAGCAGTTTCTGAAGCTGTATTTTGGCCTCTGGTATTACCAGCTAACCCATATTAACGTGAAATGTTGCTCTTGTATTTGCTGAACCATGAGGACTGACAACCCACACTGTGGGAAGTTGGGAACTCTCAAGATTGTGGCTTCTAAAGCACTTTTTTTATCTGCTGGTAGTCTGTAACTTGTAGATGTGGAGTTTTATTTACTGGTATTGGTAATTATTTTTTATACCTCAAAAGTCGTTGCAGTTGTGTGTGCGCTTGGTACTACTGGTAGCAGGAGAAAACTTCAACACTTTTGACCTAAGTGGTGTGTTTGATGCGTAGATCTGTACTATGGTGGTGAGTCGGTGAGTTCTGACCAGCATCAGTCGTATACTTGCCCTCACTGTGGCCGCCTTGGCTTCACTGACCTGCTTCTGCTTGAACATGTCGGCAATGAGCATGCTGATGCAACGGCTGAAGTGGTAATTTCACCGTGTCTCCCTTTTTCCTGCAGATATCCGCTGTTTGTTACCAAACCTAAACTGTTAAATTTTTCTCTGTAGTTGTGATGAAATTTTGATGAATTCATGAGTGAAATGTCTTTATTATGTGTTGCAACCACTAACTAGACTAAGAACATACAAATACAAGACTGAAATTTTTTTATGAAGTACAGTACACTGCAGTTATGTAAAATATGTCGATAGTAATCGAAAGATTTAGCATCATGTTGCATTTTGGATTTTATGTGTTGCAGCCACTGACTAAATTAAGAACATGCTAATACTATTCTAAAAGCTTTTTTTAAAAACGTACACTACAGGTGCGTAAAATATACATATAATAATCTAAAGATTTGGCATTACAAGTTTTTTTGCATTTTAGGTAGTTCTTGCAAATGAGCATGTTACAAATCGTTAACAACAGAAAGATCAGATTTTGGTTGCGAGAAATGGATAAGGTTCGACAGTTTGGAACACACTGGTGTATGTTTGCATGTCCAGGTATGCCCAGTGTGTGCGGCATACCCTGGTGGTGAACCAAACCATGTGATAGATGACCTTGCCGCGCATCTGATGCTGGAACACCGGACATCTAACAATGATCTCATATCCTTTTCATTTGTGCTAGACTTGGCTTCAAGCAGTTGGCTAAAAGTTGTTAAGTGATTTTAGTTTGTGTATACTTTCTTCTTCCTTCAGTACTTTTCTTCTTTTCTTCCTTCAGGGTCTTTGATGATGTTGGCATAGTGATTGAAAGGATGTCTTTTACCTGTAAAGAATGAACTGCTGCTGCAGTTTCTGAACATTTGCATTAGGCACTTATTAACCGAACTTGATGTAGTTTAGGAGAAGTTGGCATATTGGACAAAAAGTGAAAGCAGTAGCAGCCAGTTTATATAAGCTGCTGGTTTTATCTAGCACATAACTAAAAGAGCTAAAACTAGTTTTACAGAACTTGAATGGTAGAACTGGAACATGTGCCTGCTTGGGATCATTGGCAAGATGTAGCGAATCCAAAAATGGTCATATAGCAGGGATTGTTTTAGATGAAAATAACTAAAAAGATTGACAAGAACTAAGTTTTAAAAAGTAAAACTCAATGAAAAATCTGCTGTCAGTACGAAAAAGCTGTGAAGCCAGTACAGGGGTGCCAGATTCTGTGGTACCGGTAGGTAGGATGTTTTGAGGTTGGAATGGTAATAGTGTTGGTAGTCTTAAAATACTTGTCAGGATGTTAAACAAAACTGCATCAATTGCCAGTGAAACTTTTTTAAAATGCAAAACATTCTGCTTAAATTGTTGTACCGAATGTTTTTTCTTTATGCAGAATTATGCTGTACTGTCATCGCATTTGTTTTGTTGCATTGTGATTATACATTTCGTTGACTGTCGATGGTCACGACGTGCAGCTGAGTGGGATGCGTGGGGCAGTGCGTAGAATACCTCACCACGGTCGGTCGGTGGCCAACCCACGTACGCGTCGAGCTGCCGCTAATGCTCAGTATCAGTCATCTCCCGGGTCTACACTGATGGTGCTCTCTCCGGGCGAACGTGACCGCGACCCCATGGACCCTATTGCAGGTGTCTAGTATACTCCACTTTGTGACTGACTAATAGATTGCATTTTTTGCATGGTTAATTGTTTTGTCATCAAAGATTGTTTTGTACTCTTTCTCGATGCTGTCTGTTGGTTGAGCCACAGAAGAGAGGCATTATGAGCTTACTTCCAGTAAAGTTTACACCACAGCAGTTCCCAAAAGTTAACTCTCAGGAACTAGGGAGTGGCTTTACATATAGTTACATAGGAACTTTTGAACAATGAGATGTAAGGTAATGAAGCTCTAAAGACTCTGATATAGAGCATTTTCGAATATAGTGCTATGGTTTTTCCACTCTTGCATAGCAGACTGTGCCATTTTGATCTCAGGATAACTAATTCCAGATTCATCCTTAAGTTTTCTAAAAACAAGTCTTAATTGTTAATTGTTTAATCTGTGTGATGGTTGATCGATGGTTGTGTTGGCAGAACTGCTATCGCAGTTGTCGAGTGTTCGCAGCAGGACTGCGGCTGCTCACAACATCTCCACTCAGCTCCAGCAGCTCGAGATGCAGCTCCACTCTACACGGTATTATCTGCTTTATGAATTTTATTATTGTTGTATTTTATTTACTTGGTGACCTTACCTTGCCTTACCTCCGTGATGGGCATGCTGTTCCACCTGCCCAGCACTGAGGCTGTATCAGTTGGGCCCAATGCGCATCCCCAAATAAGGGAATAAGGTTACAGGAAATGGCTATGAAGTTGTGGACGGCTGTGAAGCCGAAATCGGCGTAAAAGCCGAAGACTAACCAGCACATAAGCACTGGTATCATGTAGCAAGTCAGCTCCCACAGGTTTGGTCAGCTCTTAGTTGGCTCCTGCTCTGGATTTTAGAAATCTTTTGGGTCATTAGAGCACGAAGCCTCACCACCTCAACAAGGTGGCCAACCATGGTGGGGACTTTATTTTCTTAGAAAAAGTTTTTCATTCTTTTAGTTAAATATTTGTGTATGGTTCTATGGGAAACCTGTTGCCTTGGAACTACTTGCCATATGGAAATTGTATATTAATCTTAGATTAGTTGTTAATTTCTGCAGCTAAAATTTTAATATGATGAGCTTGAATTTGCACAGTCTGTGTCATAAGTTTTTCTGTAGAATAAAACAGATATGTCGATGGAGATTTGCAATCTCGGAATTTACAGGATGGGCCAAAAACAGTGGACTAATTTTGACTTGATGTTGGTTGGCTGCAGCTGATTTATTGCTCAGTTTGACACATTTATTCATCCACACGTTTTATGCTTTTTTCCCGACAAAACCTTTGACATATAACACTTCTTTTTACCCTTCCAGCCCTTTTCTACAACTAACCACCGCTAAGTTATCAACACTGAAAACAATCCAGTTTCTGGCCTGACCTGCATGTTAATTGTCCCATGCCTTTTGCTTCATATTACACTGCATTCTGGTGTATACAGGATGCAGGCCGATCGTCTATCATCTGGTCAGCATCACCACCATCAGCAGCAGCAGCAGTCGTTGGAGCAGGCTGGTAATAGGTCAGTGACGACCATCACATTCCCACCAGTCAACGAGCAGCAGATGGCAGCACAGTCATCGGCAGCTGGAGCAGCGACTTCTACATCGGCAGGCAGCACGAGTGGCTCGACCTCTAGGACTACACGTGACCGATCCGTGGCATCGGCGTTTTTACTCACTACGTTAGTCGACTTTCCACGTTCTTTGTCAAATTGGGGTGGGCACTAGGCAGTCTGTGCTGCTGAAAAATCTCGGGCCACAATGCAGACCTATAAGCTAATGGCTCGTGTGCCGCAAGTCATAAAGCCCTTAAAATCAGCAGCATGTCACAGCAGTGACAAGGCAAGAGCGCTTCGAGGCCCCAGCCCCAGTCCTTAAGGCAAGACAAGCACATGTTTAATTGTTTATACTGCAATAAATTTGGTCAGTTGATTCTCTGGAACATAATTAAAACTGTTGCAATCAGATCTCATATTTTTAAGGTATAATGCACCAAATTAAATTTTGGAACCGGGGCAGTTTACAGCACTCCCCTAGACCACTAGCTGCATTTTAGGTATCCCACTGCTAAGGGGAGGGAGGAGAAGGGGAGAAAAGGGGAGGGCAAGTAGGCAGTATTGATAGCAGTTGTGCTGTCCATGGCTTTGAATTGCAATCACGGGCATGTCGCCAACTTGCCTATCCCTAGAAAGTAGGGTTGTTAAATGAAGTTCAGATTTGCGAACTTCGACTTTCAAGTTCGAATTTGTATTCGTTTTTCAGCCCTTCGATGTTATTATGTGACCCTTCTAATAGGCTAATGAAAGTTTGTTAACAGCGATCTGCATTTTTCTGAGAGAGCGCATTTTGTGCCTTCAGAATTTAAATATTGATCCTAGATTTCTATATTGGTGATTTTGATTTTTAAAGTAAATTTTCCAACAGGCTAACATTAAGGGGCATTATTGTCCATTGTATCACGACACCACTGACCAGGCCACCATTTTATTCATACGTAGCAAAAGTGTGAAATATTCTGTGTATGTGTTTTTTGTAGTTTGGACGAGTCTAAGATGTCCGAGTTGGACCAGGAAGTGATGGAGACTGAAAGGGCCGACAAGAGCTTATTTGTTCAAGAGCTTCTGTTGGCTGCACTTTCCGATCACGTAGAGTCTGGTGAGCTTGCTGACTCTGCTGTCGAAGAAATTGCGCTGAAGGTGGCAGCCGCTGCACCGCAGACCAAATCCGATTCATCAGCGTCGTCTCACGTAGCAAGCGTGGAACCACCTCGCACGGCGGCCGGCAGTGTTAACATGGACCGAGCACCAGCTGCCGCCGCCGCCGCTGCTGCTGTTCCGCGAACAAACCGAGTGCCAGCTGCTGGCTCCGTTCCACCGATGGATGGCAACCGTATCGTTCCCAACCAGTCGTCAAGCCAGTCTTCACGCTCAGCCATCGTCAAGCGGAAACCGATTCCAGCGACGACAAGAACTGGAAAAGAGTCAGCTCCGGCGGCAGCAGCCAGTAATAAGCGACATTAGGATATGATTAGTGGCGTGTGGATGTGAATTGAATTCCATCATCAGCATGCCGGAATGATATGTCAGTTGACTGGCAGTGACTGGACAGTCAGCTGAAGATGCAGGAAAAGAAATGTAAGACGAATAAAATTTGAGGATACAATTCTATTTTAGACAGGTGCTTTGAGTTGATGATGTTGGCTAGGATGCGGGAAGGGCTTTTCTGGTCTGTAAAAATTCAGTCCTGATCCAACAAAAAAAAAAATTCACTTTTTGACAGTCCAAGCCTTACCCGGGGTAATTTTGTAATTGTTGCTTTGTAAAGTAAAATCGAAAGTGTCAAATATAGTTGGACTGGAGTAACTGACGGACGCATGATCTTTGACTAAAGTTGTCAGTTGAAACAATAATTAGTAAACTATATAAATTCATAAAATTTAAACCTTTGTTAGCTAAATCTAATTAGTTGGCGGACAGTCGTTTTGAAGAAGGCAGCAGTAGTTACTGTTAGACTGCTGTACTTTTAGCTCCACGCAGTTGGTCCTTGCCCCCATTCTTTACCGATTTGATCCAGTCCACTAGGGAAGCTGGAGTACATGCATTATCATACGTCATAGCTAGGGCCCACAGTTTTCCGCGGAAAATTTTGCCAAATTCAATTTCCCATGGGCCAGTTTGCAAAATTCCGTGGCAAGATCGTACTAATTCCGCGGCTTACCGCGGCCTTCCATTTGTAAGTAAACTGAGCTCTATTCTGTTCAAAAGCTTTAGTTTCTGAAGGGCTGGCTGGCATGACATTGTGCTGAGTTATGCTACCAACGTACAGGATTACGTATCTTTTTTCGTTTTAAAATTGCAATCTGTCAAGTTGCGCTGCGTTTATTTACGATACTATACAAATTTTATAATAATTAATATAGAAATTTGTAAGCTATTAGTATAGCCGACAGCTTTTAGCAGTTCTGTTTGATTTTTTGTGATAAAAATTTGTCATCAAGTCAAAAATCGTACTAACCGCAGGTGAATTTTCAACTTCTGAAAAATTCCGCGGAAATATCAGAATTCCGCAGCAAAGGGAAAATTCTGTGGCTCAGATCGAAATTCCACGGCCCGCGGAAAACTGTGGGCCCTAGTCATATCTGCTTAGGTGTTACAGACCTGTTGTCTTTGGCTTAGTGCAAGTGTACATGCTGAAACGGCAGGCAAATTTACTTACTAGGTGTTTCATGATCATCTTCATTTGTACTGTGTTTATTCGTACTAAGACAGTTTGAGTGTGTGCCAGTGATATGTACTCTCCAGCACTCTCCTCTAAAAGTGTTTAGTTTCTGTTTAGACATAACGTTCTGTGCCCAACTAATGTAACACTGCACCTTAAGGAAACTGTAGGAAATTGACAAAGTAAGACTTTTTTACGGATTGAATGCTTTTTTCGATGTTTAGCCATTGTTGTCGTTGCGCTGAAAGCAAATATAGGTCATTTTCTATTCCTGCATTTTGATTGCCCCCCCCTCCCTCCGTCTTCACATGTTATACCCATTTTATCTCTAATCGTCGGCTGTTGTTTTATAATTGTATTCACATAACGTATGTCATTGTACATAGGCTGAGGTGGACGACTTTGAAAGTCGACCATGTATTAACACACGATATGTTTGTCAGTTACTGATTATTTTGTTTGCATTCTTTGCACTTCATTCAGAATAAATGGATGTGATTATGAAATATGCAGCATTGACAATATGTACACAAGATGGTGTGGATACACACTGGAAGGTTGGAACATGTTTCAGGAATATTTCTACCACAAATTAAAAATAAAATGTGGTAATCCTTCAAGTTGCAATTCGTAATGTCTGAGTTGTTTTTCACATAGACTCTATGTTTAAACTGTTGGCACTAGTGAAATGTGGAATGTAACTTGCTGCTTACTGTCTGGTCACAAAAATCCTCTTGACCAAATGTAGGCGTTAACCATATCAGTTTGGACAGCAGCAAGCAGTCAAATTTAGATCAGAACTTAACTCACCGTAGCCAGAACAACAGTGTGGAATCTCCATAGTACCCATTAGATGTATCCCTACCATGAATGCAGTTACAATTCGATAGGAGCTGTTTTCTTTTGACTGGCAGTGGGCACAACTTGTGAGATGAAAAGTTTTACACTGACATGTTGTATCAAAAGAGATGTGCCACCTAAGATGATACAGAATTCCACCTGTTTCACTAGTGAAATAATTTAATAACGGAATAGAACAACATTACAATAGATAAAGTTTTACAATGCACATTTCACAAAATCAATAACGACAAATTGTGAACGATATACATAAACAATAAAATGCAGACTTGTGCCATAATTACAGATGCGTAATAAACATTACAAAAAAAACCAAAATGTTAACGGGACACTCCAGACAGCATCAAATAACTGTAATTTTGGTCCATTGTTGAAGAACGAAATTCATAATAAATACAGTGTTAATTGTACACCAGTAAAAAGTGGGCACAAGTCCATTGTGGACTTTAAAACATTTTATGCATGTAGTGACGATGGTTTAGGAAACCCAACGCACAAAATAAGTCTAAATGCTGGGTTCGACTGGTGCATAGCTAGCCCCATTCGAGTTTTTATCATTTTTGTAATAATGTGAGGAGTGAGGCATGTATTTATTGAATGCACAGAGCACAATGTGGCCAACACACTAAACTGCTATATCAGCACAATATTAAGTTTTATAGCACAGTCACTGGTAACAAAATACCTTTTACTTTATTTGTTACTTTGGTTACAAAAATCACAGAGAAGTAGAACCTCAAAACTTTTCTGCAGCATATCTTGAAACTGCGATTGTAACAGAAAACATTCAACAATATAGCATAATAAAGAGTCCATTATGAACTTGAAGAATGTTTAGTGTCATTTTCCCATTTTTGTTCAACGGAAACCCACAGAACGAAACTGAAACATTTTATTTCAAGAAGAATTGTTCTTTATTACAAACCTTATATGATCAGTGTTGTACTGCACTAATCAAGTAAACTTTCTGAATACTTGTACTTGCAGGATTGTGACCTTCAAAACAGCTGGAGATTTCATTTCACAGTAATTCACAAAATCAACAAAACAAAGTTAACATAGGAATGAATCCATAGTACAGTGATAACAACATCTGCAGCAGTAACCAAGAACACTCAACATAGTGGGTCTAAAATGCTAACACTGCATTACATAATAAGTCGACAATCCCTAAGCACAAAGTTGAACGACTAGCCACCGACTAATTACTACTGAGATTAGCAATAACGGCTTGTGTGAAATCAGTTCGTGTCGCATAGCCACCAAGATCTGTTGTCCGAACCTGACAGCAGACAAACATGCTGATTACAGACAACTTGAAACAAAAAAAACAACTATATACAGAAGTGTCTTCAAAACGAACAGGAACACTGTGACCAAAAATTAGCATCTTCTGGGACTTTTTCAGGATAAGAACGTTTTGGGGCTATATTTTTATGCCTCCGCCAAAGCAGTGGCTACTGGCATGTTTCCGGAGTGTTTGTGCATGCACGAGTCCCGAACAAACGTTGTTAGCAAGATATCTTGCGTATTTTTTAACGGAATTTGACCTAACTTTCACCACTAACGGACTTTGGGGCAAGGATGAACACATCAAATTTTGGGGTCAAAAAGTCAAGGTCACGTTGGCGTGAAGTATGTTTAGTTTTCTTTACACGTAACTGCCAACTATCTTGTGTTTCACATGCTGAAGAAATTGCACAAAGGTAATGCAAATTTTTTGTTGAATGTTTTATTTTGATGCAACTATTGGCCTTGTATCGCAGAACTGACAGCAGCTTATACATATAATCATGACAGATAAAAACATTGTAGTGTCAGCACTCAGCATCAGACAACAGCTATTGCTTACTTTTCGTGCTTTGATGGTAGCTTTTACGGCATTGCGTATTTTGTCCGCGTGCTGATTCAAACCAATATGTGCCAGCATGTTGGATGCACATAGCAGGATAGCTGTTGGGTTGGCCATATTACGCCCGGCACTTTCAGCAAACGCATGCCTCGCTCCCTACATCCAATAATACAACATTATAAAACACACACTACAATTAGCACTTTCAAGCCAAGACTGAAGAAACCGAACTTATAGAAAAATTGGGGAAATGCGAATGTGATATAAAACGTACAAGAAATTACAAAGATACTCAATACTAAGTATTCACTTGAAAATTACAGAGAACTCAGACGGAGGAAGACCTTCTCTCGCCATTTCCACTGAGAAGTCAAAGCAGATTACCATTACGATTGTCATTGATCGTAAATGGCAAATAATCTCGGACCTTGTTTTCACTGATTCCCGATACTTCACTTAATCCGCAGGAAGAAGCACATAGTGCAGCAAGTTCAGCAATACTGGTGGTTTGGTGACATACACCGTGTTGCAAAAAAAACGGTCAAAATTGTTTTTGTCATAACTTTGTCAAATTTCCACCAACTTTAATAATTTTTGGCACAGAGATGGCCAAGATGATAGAATTATGAAAGTTGCACTCATTTACCACCTCACCTAATTTATGTCAACGTACTACCATGTGAAACACAGATGCTCCAGATTGTTACATTATGCAGTGGTTATTTTATTGGATTGCTTACCTTTGCATCATCAATTCGACAGAAGGTGCCACATAGCTTAATAATTTTGTGGTATTAAATATTTTATAATAAAATCAGCAGGCAACAAAATAGCTGACTGATGAGCTTAAAACATGTCTAATTGTTTGTTGATTCCGCTATCAGCCAGTGGCATTGCATCTAAGCCATTGTCTTTGTATACGGGGCCCACTTTGGACATTAATTCTGATGATTTGCAAATGATTTGTTACACAACTTTAAAATTCTGCTAAATAATTTACATTGAGATTTATTTTATGTTTAATTAAGTCGTTACAGTATTCACTTGGAAAATAACTCAGCAATATGCAACAATTTTGAACATCTATCTTTCAGACGGTAGTGCATTGACACAAATTAGGTAAGGTGGAAAATAAGTGCACCTTGCATAATTTCATCAACTTGGCCATCTTCGTGCCAAAAATTATCAAATTTAGTGAAAATTTGACAAAGTTATGACAAAAACAACTTTGACTGTTTTTTCTGAAACACAGTGCAGAAGGTAGGATGCTGGACTTACGGTCAAGAAGTCACAAGTTTAGTCTCCCAGTTGGGAACCCAATCAAGTGGTTATTACTTGGATGGGTGACTGTTTGTGGACAGGTAAACCATCTCGGTATATAACCATTAACCAACCACTAAGGTCAACTCAGCCTTCCATCCCTCTGGGGTAGGTAAATCAAGTATTAGTCTGCCTAGCTGGAGTGAGGGCAGCGCACTTCACCTGTATCGGGTTGCACATAAAACCGTAATCTCATATGGTAGGTGAAACTCCGTAGCTCTGCTATGGATTTCTGATAAAAAGCTATTAACCCTTTAATCCTGTTTATTGATTGTACAGTAAAATTAGAGTAAAAATCTGACCGGTTCGAAGGCTACAATATCGTAGCCATGACTTTCACCAGGCACGACACCGGCGCCTCCAACAAGACCAGCACCGAGGTTATCAACGATGTTGCCATAGAGATTGGGCATCACCATCACATCAAACTGTGATGGGTTTGACACCATCTGAACACAACACCACAGACAACTGTCAACAAGAAACATATCTCGGCCCACTGACAACATATTGTTGTCTTAACTATCTACGACCACCAAAGTGAGACATTACTGCAAAACTTAGAAACACGAGACTTTAGAAAATAATTAAGCAAATACAAAGCAATTTTTAAAACTCTTTCATTACGTATTCTATTAAAAATTTCCAGTAGGCCAATATAGTATTTTATATTCATGTACTGTTACTATGTCAATCATATTGGACATATTTAATGTTTTTTACCGTGCCTGTGATGGTTTTACGTGTGAGAGCCAGCTAGCTAGCTATAGCGCGTATTAGATACGGTAATTCTGTCCATCTGTCCGTCCGTCTGTCTGTCCATCACAACCTAGTATCATTTCAAGACCAACTGAGATATAGACTTCTGGTTTTCACCATATGATAGCTTAGTGTCTCTAGTATTTCATGACAAAATTTCATGCCATTGGGAGAAAGAGGGGCACCCGTCCTAAAAAGACGTTATTCTACCGCTATTGGTTCATCTAACGTGAAAATGGTTGCAGATAGGCACAGACAATAGGGGTGTTCAAAAAATTTTATTTCCTCCAGACTACGTCAAATTGAATTTTTTCCCATTCTACAGCCATTGGTTGATGTAAGAATCTTTTTCTCCTATTTTTAGAATGAGGGCTAGGGGTCCCTCAAAGCACCCAATCATGGTAGCATATGTAATCGTGTAAATATGCAGTGGCAATGAGAACTTCTTTAAACTTAGCAATTAATTAGTTAATATTTCACCACTAAACCCTATTTAAAAGTTAAACTTAACTTATATGTTGCTTTCAAGTTCAAAACTAG
>Ga0056128_1008137_pt1 | contig 13244 bp, 7 predicted proteins | sample WorMetLIZISLAND2_FD_71113 | JGI IMG/M metagenome (GOLD analysis project Ga0056128, IMG submission 71113) | Marine gutless worms symbiont microbial communities from Max Planck institute for Marine Microbiology, Germany - Olavius geniculatus... ... | reverse complement strand
AATGGTCCCTTGTGGACTGATTTTCAAATAAATGGATGGACTGTGTCTCTGCAGACCGAGGGAACGGCGGCTGGGAAGCATTCGCCTGCTAGACGCGTCATGTCCACGCCAGCACGCAGCAAGCCAATGTCCACCGACAGTCTGCAGAGACCGTCCGACGTCGACAGCCACGCCACGGTCCCACTCGCCAGCAAGGAGACCGAAATACTGCTCGGCAGTCGGACCACAAACGGGAACCTTCCACCGATCGGCGGTGGCGGTGGGGGCGGGCTGGGGAGAAAGTCACGTGATCATTTCACCGCCCGCTCATTGGACACTCTGTGCTGCGACCCACCAGCAGGCGAATACCAGGATATCGACGGGGCTGCGAGGTACTCTTAGCTGGCTTATAGTGGTATAAAATTTATAAAATGTCTCACTTACGATCGTGAGGTCGTGAGTTCAACTCCTGGTCGGGTCACTATCAAGTGGGTAATAATCGGATGGGTAACTGTGTCGGCAGACAGCTAGGTTAACCATTTCGGTATATAACCAACACTAAGGTCAACTCAGCCTTCCATTCCTCCACGGTAGGTAAATCGAGTACAGTCTGTCTGGCTGCTGGGGTTAAGATGCGGCACATTCATCTGTGTCGGGTATGTGATCCTATGTGTGGCAGGTGACGCTCCGTAGCTCTGTGATGGGTTTCCTATTTGCATCCTTAGGCGGTTTTTAACGTTTTTAATTTCATCCACGCATGTCTTTTGTTTGCAAACGATCTAATGTAGGCCTACGTTTTTATTTAAGTTCGTTTTGTTAGAGTCGGTTTGCTTTGGACACAGCATGAGACGTTATTTTTGCAAATGTTTGCATATTTTTTGTCAGACCGTTAGGTCGTTAGGTCGAGTTTTTGGCACGACGTGTAGTTTCTCTGTCGTTTGTCGTCGTCATCTGTAACGCATGTATTGTGGCTAAACTGTACGTCGTAGGTTGTCGATAGTGGTACCGTTGGATAGGTCGATTTCCTATAGGCTGTTAATAGTATCCATGTATTACCGTATCCTAGCATTGATTGTAGTGTACGATATAGCAGCATCACCATAGCGTGTATTGGACTGTAGTCACTCTTGATAATCGCTTTCTTTCCGCAACCGAAAGTCGGACGTGGGTTTTGCTGGTATCAGTTGTGTGTCAAACAGTATGTTTTGCGTTGAATTGTAAAAATGATCAAAGTTCACTTTTTGTGACAGTCAGTCAAAATTTGCTCAAAATTGGCTTGCCATAAATTTTATCACGTTTATATGTTCACGTGTGCCATTTATTCCAGAAAGTCAGATTTCCATGATAGTTTCCCTTTAATGCGTTAAAAAATAACACTTCGACAGTTCTAGTATTAAATGAATATATGATATGATGCGATGTGGCAGAGCAGCAACGCTGGGGCATTTGCCGAGTGCCACCCAGTCTCAGAACGACCACCATCAGTGGTGGAACCGTGGAGAAGAGGAGGCCGACTTCGAACACTGGGCTCCCGGCGGCGCAGAATATTCCGGCAGATCGCCGCTCGTGATCGAGATGGCTCGGGAAATCGAAAACCTGAAAAGACAGCTTGCTGCATTCCAGACGGGCCCGATAAATCCACAGGGTGGAATGGAAAAGAATGCTGACTCGGTCGCGGAATCCGATTTGGTCGACCGCCACTCCCCGTCTACAGTGAAGACCAATTGTGCTGGAAGTCTGTTGTCGATTCGACGTGCTGGCTCCATATCTCCCAACAGAGAAGATTTTGGAAAACAGGATTTAGAACAGCATGACAACATTGAGAACTTCATCGATGATGTTGGTGGTGGTAGAAAGTGGATGGAAGATGGAGGGTTTGGACTGGATCAACTGCCATTGGTGGTAGAACTTCGAGCCCAGGTGGCAAGACTCGAGGAACAGTTGAGGAGGTCGATTCCTACAGTGAATGCTGACGATAACACCAGGAGATTGATGCAGGAAAAGAATTCCGCTTCAGCAGCGGAGTCGAAAACGGTTGCACATCTCAGGAGAGTGATACAGGTCACAACTATTTCATGAATCAAATATTATTTGTCTTCGTTGATTTTCTATCACACCTCACACGATAGTGTGAGTGTTGTAAGGACGACCTTCAAAGTCTATGGGAGAAGGCAAACTTTGACCCTCAGCCAACCAAAAACCCCTGAACCGATCGTCACCAAATTTAAATGGCTTGATTATGTCGTGGACCCCTACCACAAAAAACTTTGGGCTCAATCCGCCCAGGGAGTTTTGCTCTTCATATAGGTGAAATATATGCACCCCTCCTGTTCGAAATTTACTACTTTTTTGGTTTATGAACTCGCTTACAGGCGAGTCCATTAAATCGACTTTTACGCTAAATGCGTCAAATGACGTGGTTCTGCGCAAGGAAATGCCTTTTTAATGTTACAAAATAAAAATTTAATTTTTGTTTTATTTGTTCGGAAAATTCGGAAAAAAATTGCAATGGCGCCTATGGGGGAAATTTAAAAAGTCTTTAAACTGTCATAAATTCCGTTGTGTGCAAGGTAGAGTCGTAATTTTTGGTTCTAGGATATGTTTTCGGGGTCGACCTAATTAATGGTGACATTTATATTTACCCACGGTTGACCCCCGTTGCCATGGCAACGAAATTTGGGACAAAATTGGCTATAACTCGGCTTGCATAAGAGATTTTTGCAAGATTTTTGCGCCTATAGGGGCGTTTTCGAAGATGGGCTATCGAATGTTGCCAATTGCATTTTCTCCCGACCGACCCCCGTTGCCATGGCAACGAAATTTGGGACAAAATTGGCTATAACTCGGCTTGGGTAAGAGATTTTTTGCGAGATTTTTGCACCCATAGGGGGTTTTCGGAGATGGGCCTTCGAGTGCTGCCAATCGCATTTTCCCCCGACCGACCCCCACTGCCATGGCAATGAAACTTGGGACACAATTGGCTATAACTCGGCTTGCATAAGAAATTTTTGCGAGATTTTTGCGCCTATAGGGTGATTGTGGGGATGAGCTACCAAATGCTGCCAATTGCATTTTCCCCTTACCGACCCCCGTTGCCATGGCAACGAAATTTGGGACAAAATTGGCTATAACTCGGCTTGCATAAGAGATTTATGATCTTATGCATGAAATAAGTCTATTGTGGATACCATATTAACGACCATTCTGTAAGCCTTATCCCAAAACGGGATCCCGGGATACTCCCGGGATAACAAATTTCTCAATCCTGGATCCCGAGATTGAGAATTCAATCCCAGGATTGCAATCACTAATCACTAACGTTATTGCTACTGTTGTTTTTATTTATTGCTTAGGCCTATTGCAGTGATGCTATAGTCTTTGTCCTGATCTTTGTCCTTAAAGACTCATTAAAGATTAAATTAAAGTCCTTGTTCTTCTCCTTTCGACGAAGTCCTGGTCCTGGTCCTTGGCTCTCAAGTCCTTGTTAACGTCACTGGCTTATTGCTGAGTCTACACAGCTTGGCCATTGCTCCGTCGGTAGGTACAGTGAGTACCAACAAGAAATCATAATTTGTGGAGTTTGTGGCTTAACTCAGGTCAACTCAGCCTCCTACCCTCAGCGATATGGGAAATGAGTAGTAGCTTACGGGCTATGGGGTGAAGACCTAGTGAGACTGATTGAGGCGGTGGTATGTCTGATAGCTGCAAACCACAGGTTCAGTTGTTCCCTAACACGGGCAATGGATGGCCGCATAGTGCGCTGCGGTATCATTTGCTCATGCCAATCAGCTGCCACTTCCAAGATTGTAAAGCGCTTCTGGTCTTGAGTCTGTCTCGTGTAAGAAGTATTATAGCAAGTACCTGATCTTATCTTTACATTTACTTTCATAACTGATATTTAAAGTGTAAAATGTTCCTCAAAGAACTACCCGTTACCCAGGACAGACGGACGGACGACAGCCGTGCCAAAGACGCCTACAGCATAGCTGCAGCGCGTCATAAAACCTAGCAGAACCCGACTACCAGTGCTGAACACGGTTAGCAATTATGTATGTATGTATTTTAATTTTAACGTCGCTGCTCATAACGACGATGATGAGCGACGTCGACAAATGTCAGTTACAATATATAGCAAAAATGTCCGGCAAGCATATCTTAACTAACATTACTGCAAAACACATATTGACTGAGCGTAATACTAACACAATCGAAGTATTTTTGCTCAAAATGTCACAAACGAAGTACGAAAATACAAGATGCGTAATATGAAATAGTAACAAACCCAACTACACTATATTTTACGTTTTATATTAGCGTAAACTACTACCATTCAGCCTGTGATGGCGTTGCACTAAAAGTTGGAGAGGACTACCAGTGCTGAACACGGTTAGTAATTAATTTATTCTCGCCCAAATAACCTACAAGTAACGAAGTAAATATTGGTGTCTTTGTCGATAACTGATTGTACATTATTAGAATTTAGAAACTGTAAAAAAATTAAATATATCAGCGAGCAATTTGCACGACTTATTATTATTTGTATACTGAAAATGTAAATTAACAACAGACTGAAGCAGTAAAATTTTAACATTTATTGAAATGCAAGTTATGCAACACACGCAAGTGGCGCCATCTGGTGAAAACTACTGTTTCAGCGTTATCCGCGGCGTTGTTAACTGTGCATTGAGGCTTCCTAATAATAGGCCTACAATAAATACACCAATTACGGCTAGTCTATTTCCTTGTAGTGTCAAAGTGTCTGCTTTTAGCCAAGCTGTTAGTCACTTGCGGCACCGATCAATTGCCGAGTCAGTAATCGACTGTTTTAGGTTACACCAAGTGGCTGTGAGCTGATCTTTTAGTTTATCAATATCACCGACCAATAATATGCAAAAGATAAATAAGTGAGATTATTTACGAATCACACGCTCTGCAAATGGATCGCAGAATGCACGTGCCCTGGTTTTGTGATAAACTATTTTTTTTAGTTTTTACAGAGTAAAGCGGTACCAGTGTTAAGGTGACGGATTTTGTTGTAAATGTATTTCTCTTTTCAACGTTGGAAAAATTGCAAAAATCGGTTAACATTTGACAGATTTATCACTGATTATGTAATGGCATGTTTTTATGGTTCACCGCATAGATGTAAAAACGGTTTTTACGTTTTTTTATTCTTGTCACGATTTTTACGTTTTTAACGTTTTTTTAAAAAAAATTCTCAACGTTTTTTTTTATTTTAAAAACGTGCATTAAAAATCCCATCAAAAGCGTCGTGAAGCACTTTTGGCACCACGGAAATGAATTAATAGGTCATAGTGATGTAGTTTAGGTAGTTAGTTCAAATATACTAAATAAAAGTTTATTAACTAGTATATTTGGTTACTTTGATGCTATGGTCTTATGACCACACAGCTGAATTAAAATTAAATGAAGTTCTCTCTATCTAAACTATAGCCTAATTCCAGGTATGCTTCACTTACAGCATTAGGCAGCCGCATTAGGCAAGAAGTTGAACAAATCATGGCCAACGTTTTTTTTCAACGTTTATAAACGTTTTTTTATCCTTGCTACATTTTTACGTTTTTTAACGTTTTTTTGATTTTTTTTCTGGAACGTTTTTTACATCTATGGTTCACCGTATATCTTCGTAGACTCTGGAGCGAGACGGCGCTGTGCTACGCCATCGTCTGTCGGCGAGCTGCGACAAATGTCGCACTATGCGTTGCCACCTGGACGAGTTCTCTCGCCTACTGCGGACGCTCTCCGAGGCCACCCACGTCGATCAGTCCGACTTCGTGTGTGGCCTGGCTGGACGCCTAGACGACGCGCAGCACGTGCTGACGGAGCTGTTCGACGAACTGTCGCAGCCCACCGCTGACCAAGCCGTCTACGATCAAGGTAACCAACTGTGTGGGTGGGCACTTGCTGCTCGGCGAAGCTATCTATGCCACAGTTGTTAATGTTAATATTCAGCTTGTTGAAGTTTGACCATACTCCAAGAATGTTTATCACGATTTTTAACGTTTTATTAGATTTTCAGTAGATGTTGGATACCGTACTCTGTGTGAAAATGACGTCTTAATCGATCAGCCAGTCATTTAATCAGTCGGTTAATCAGTCAAAATTTCCTGAAATGGTCATATCAGCGATGACTGCTTACTGTATTCTGCTAACTAGGTTAGTTTATATTTGAGAGATAAAAGTTAAAGGGATAAAAGAAAAAAAGGAAATCCATTTCAGAGATACAGAGATACCTGCCATATGCGATCCCATGACGAACTGACTAATGGGCATCCAGTAGCCAAATGCATTGCCCAGTGCAATGCGGTGACTACGTGACTAAGCACACGTACGCGCCAGCCAATAGGCTCGCCCTGCTCGGTCGTCGGTCAGTTCGTCAAAAACTGAACCCTGTCAGTTCAGTTCAGTTACGTCGCTAGCTGTATGCGCCAAGTAACGACGTGCTAAATGTGTCGTCGTTGGCTGGCTGCAGAGATGCAGGATGCAATGTTAGCGGTCTCAGCGGAGGGGAACAACGAGCTACGCCTGGACCTGTCAACGTTGTTTGATGACGAAGAATCTTCTCCACGTAATACTACTGGAATACTGCAGCCGGCAGACTCTAGCCGACGTTCCAGCCCAGCCAGCCATCTTCACAGCCCCGGGTCTGATCCGAGTTCGCCTCCAATTATTGGTTGTAATAATTGTCATAGGTGGCCAGCTGTGATGGTCTTTTCATTTCTGGCAGCCTGTCGTTGTTTGAATTCGTTATTGTATTGGTTGTTGAGTGATGTGGCAAATAAACTTCTCTCTCCAGAAAGACGGGTAGATGCGTCAGTGGCGTATAGCCAGTATTTCGATGTAAGGGGGTGCTTGAAAAGTGAGAGGTGGGGAGGGGTGTTTCCTCCTTATCAGGGAAATGATCTGGGGAGGGGACTGCGCCACAGAAATTTTCCCAACTTTTTGTGTGAAAATGAAGTGCTTTGGTTCATTTTGGCACTATTCTGAGTAACTGAGAAGGCTTCTGGGGAGAGGGCAAATGCAGCCTCTGCTTTCAGTGGACTAATAACCAACAGTTGTGTGAACTTTTGATGTCTGTTTGTAATTAACCGACCATTTTGAAAATTCAAACTGACAGTGAACTCCGTTCTAAGATTGTGCCGGTAGACAAATTTGTACTCCTTAAAACGTTTTGAAACTCTTGACAAAAAGACAATGTAATCTCTACAAATTCACCAACCGATTTTTGAGCTACACTAGAAGTACGAGGGCTCGAGGGGCGTTCAAAAACTTTTGCAAGTTGATATGTTAGAATAAAAAAACTTTTCAAATCTATACACCAGTATAACGCTTATTTCTCCTGAGCTCATATGAGTTTAAAGCGGATGTGACGTCATTGTAAATTATGACGTCATAAGGTGTTTTATGTCTGTCCTTCAACCAGGCTTCCATTACAGACTAGAGTCATTCATTGTTTGGATAGTGGACACCACCAAGAGAATTTTTCAAATTTAGAAACAGACTAGAAATTTGGGGCAAAGCCCAACGTGAGTCAAGTAAGTCCGATTGGGCATAAAATTCAGGCGGGTGAAATTCTCCCGGTAGCAAAGTCACATGGCCCGAACTCAAATGCATTAGCATACGAAGAACGCGTGATGTCGACGTACGAGGGTTGATCAATAAGTATTGAGAATCAATGTATTGGACTTAGAATTTTTAACCATCTATATATCAGTAAAAAGTATATTTTCCGCAAACACGTATGAGTTTGTTGCGGATGTGACGTCATTGTAATCTATGACGTCACTGCAAGTTAAACAGCAACGACTTGGAGTGTTAATGTAAACAGCATAGAATTAGGCTCGCTGTTGTACAACAATTTTCCAGTCTGCAGCTGACTTTACCAACGCAGTGCCCCGAGGCATCTGATTTGCTGAAAGCCCTAACAAATACGTTTGTGAATTTTTCATTTGCACCTACGAATATATGATAGCCTAAATCTGCGCTGGCCGTGAATAAAAGCGCTTGAGCTATTAATGACGTCACGTCAATCAAAGTGTAACATTACTAGCATAATTCTATCGAGAAGTTAACAGTTTGTGGCATCTATTCTGTTGATGAAAAGATTAGCAACATTCTTAATTTGTTACGTGAAAGCCCTCGATGTGCAGGGGCCCGAAAGTGAGCCCCACGTGCCCTGCCATAAATCTAGTACTGCAGTCCAGACCACAAATCTGTGATTGCCCAACAAACTGTTGGCGACTCTGGCTTCATACAATAAGATCACCCTGCACACAGTAACGACCAAACCCCCAGTAACTATCGTCGGTTTTATTTTTGTGTTGTCTGCTATGCATCATTCAATGTGGTTTGCATTGATGTTGCAAATCATTTCCATTTAACGGTCTATGACGTCATAAATTACAATGACGTCATATTCACAACAAACCCATTATATGTTCGTATAAAATTGTTTTTTTACTGATGTATAAATTGTGAAAAAATTCAAGTCTAATACATTGATTCTCATTACTTATTGATCAACCTTTGTAGGGTGGGTCAACATACGTGCTTATAACTTTTTGTTGGTATACCAAAGATCACTAAAGTTTTTTTTGTTTAACTCCCGAGGGACACTCCTTGATAACGCCGTTTAGGCTACCGCTTGTCGGTATATCTCTCCGTTCCAGAGATATTTGCAGTCAAACTTGAAAGTTGTCCTAAATCGCACTAAATTTTGGACGCTTTTTGCCCTCCTAAATTTTTAGGGGGAAGTGCCCCCTAAAAGTTGTAACCGCTTCATCATCCCCACCTAAGGGCACGTCACGTGTCACGTCTCGAAGTTTCGTAAGGCTACTCCCACTACCGCCAAAGTTATAAGCGAGCATTTACTAAAGTTTAGGCCATTGTAAGGGGACCCCTGTCCCCGGTAGGGGGTGCGCTAGCAAGACTTGGACATTCTCTAGCGCGTGTAAAAATTTGGAAGGCGCAGCATTCCTTATGGGCCGAAATATGGTCTTCCAAAAAGTCGATTTGGGTGGGTATGATTCCACATTGAAATCTCTAAAGTTTCGGGATCAAATTAAAGTTCAGCAAACATTTTTATTTAACGCAGAAGGAAACGAGGTCGATCAAGTACTTGACTAGTTTTGAATATCTTCATCCGTTTTGGAGATATTCGCCGTCTAAGTTTGAAGTCGTTTGAAATCGGGCCAGATTTTGCGTGCTTTTGCCCCTATTTTTTGAGGGGAAGCCCCCAAAATTTTGGACCGGCATTATAAATTTCGACCTAGGTATGGTCACCGTGAAAATTTCGCGCCCATCGGCTGACGCATCTCGCATGGACTAAAAAACATATGCGGTAAAACATTAAGGGCGCGAACCATACTTAAATTTAAGTACATGCTTAACCACCGTACTTAGCAGAAAATGCATTGCACCAACACCATTTAAGGCCTACACACATAACATACGTCTGTGATAATTTTCAGAATTACAAATTGTGTGAATGTCTTCCAGTATTTCGTTAAATTCTACGTAGACGCATGTTTCAAACATCGACAGGAGCACAAGATTGGACAGTATTTTATTATTAAAATTTTGCTATTGGAAGTTTCGCCATCTGGCGAAAAGCACGTCACTGTTTCTGCGTCGTACGGAAATGAAACGCATAGCAACGCATACTCTCGTTGACCTGTTCCCGGAAAAATCTTTCGCAAACTATTTTCTTACAGTGTTAAGTTAACACTTCTTTCGTACACAAAAATAGTTATTTTAAAACTCTGTTGCTAGAACCGTTTTCCCAGCTGTAGCTGATCACTAAGTCAGGTCCGCATAGCAGTCGGTTCGGCAAGTCTGGCAGCTGCCGAACCAATACCGATATGGTCGGTGTACCGACACTTAATCACGCGACCAGGCCCGTCGAGAGGGTTAGGTAGGGGGGAGAGGGGGTTAGCTACCCCAGGCCCCGCGACGTTTGGGGTCCCCGCCGTCGGCTCGAAATTTATAACGTACGCCAGAATGTACCATTTTGAAAAGAAAAATCCAAAAATTTTCTCCCCAGAGGGGCCCGTGAAATGTTTGGGCCCCGTAAGAATGTTTCCCCGGGCCCCGCTGTGGCTCTCGACGGACCTGCACGCGACAATTAATCACCAATATAATTATGTGACCTTAGCCAAATTAATATTGGTACCATTGGATGTGTCTTCGTAGTGCAAAACAGTCTTCAGCTTCAGGTGGGTTTCGCGTCCTCTTTCCACCAGGGTCTGCCCCTGGACACTACGGGGACACTACAGCTAGGCCGCTCTAGACCAGAACCCCCGACAACAATGGTAAATGACATAAATTCCGGACAAGTCCAAGCTACTCTGCTACGGGCCTGATACTGACATATCAGTTTAGTAGTTTAATTTACATTACATTACAGATTTTTAAATTTATATTTAATTCCATTTTAGTTCATTTCAGATGGCGCCACGTCGCTGCGTCACCTTAATCATTAGGGAGCTCATTATAAGAAATCTTTTATCACTCTTTGCATTAACGCGATTAAAGTTTCGCACTGAACATGTATTTTATTTTCAGGTATATATGCTGTTTTGGGATTAAGTTCCCTTTTAATACTTGTTGTCAAATCTGTTTCAGGGCAACCTGGCGCGTGTGCAACGGCGTCGTCGAAAAGATGTCTCCAGTGCCGGTGGCTAGACATCCCGGGGCACATAACAGATTCGAGACGCGACGCCTTAGTCTCCCCCTCGCTGCCCCCAGGTCCGGCGATGGCTCGCCCCAACTCTTGCCCAGAGATCAGCAGCTTGCAAGACTTGAAGTTCTGGCCGCCGATAGGCTGGCGGACATCAGAAAACTCCAGGAGACAGCCACAACGCAAGGTTGCCTATGATACTCTTTCTGGAAATCGACAAGAAATTTGAGCTAATGCTCACGAGACGCGCGAAAGCCTATAGCACTTTCGGTTCAGTAGTTTAGCTGAAAATTTGGGTGTTCACGCTAAGTTAATATACAAATACCATATTCTCTATCTGGATCGCATAACGATAGTTTCGTGGCGCCACCTTGTAAATGATATAGACTTGTGTCGCAGCCCGAAATCGCCAAAAAATGCATAAAACCCCTATTTTGGCGTTTAAGGTCATTCAGGGTCATTGAATTTGGCGCCAATCGAGAGCCAGTGTACGACTTCCTGTTAGTGATTACTAGTAACCTAGGCCCTATCTCGCACCGTTATTGAGATATATCGACGTACTGGCCAAAAATCGCAAATTTTGCCAACCCCCTCTCATTTAGCGCCCTCGTTCGGGGTGACCCCCTTCGAATTTATGGAACAGCTTTACGGTTCCTGAAACTAAAGTCTTCCATGCAGCCGATGGTGAAGACTTGGTGATCCTAGCTTGCACCGTTTTTGACTGATCCACCCGTGTGACAAACAGACAGACGGACGGACAGAATTGCAATGGCTAAGAGGCGCTGAAAGCAGTAGCTGCTTTCGGGCGTAAAAATGCTAAACATGAAGTCTCATTTTATTGCTAAAATGGCTTCAGATAATGTCAGTTTTTTACAACACCATACAGTATACACCGTGTTTCAATAAAAAAGTGCCACTTTTTAGAAAAAAAATAACCTCCTGAAGTATTGGCCGATTTTGATAATTTTTGGCACACAACATCAAGAAAAAAACTTGACGTAAACGATTGTACTCTAGCCCATCTCACCTTAAGACTGTTGCTACACTAGCTAGCGAAATTTAGAAGTCTTAGTTTGGCCGTTTACAACAATGAATTCATACTGGATAGTGCATGCGTCGGCTCAGAAATAATTAATTGAATAGCAGCGAAAACGAGTTACAGTTATTATTTCTCAAAAAGTCTTACACGTTACATCGTATCATTTTTATTACTGCATGTGCTCAAAATGTCTTCCTTCAGCACGAATGCAAGCGGTGGACGTTGACGTGACTCGCCAACAGTACGTTCAATAACGCGCGACCCAGAGCTGCCCATTATGAAAATCAAAATAAAGTTCAACTTACAATACATGTGCTATGTCTGCGGAACAAAAAAAGAAGAGACACTAGGGCCTAAGCAATCACACAATACATTTTAAAACTCATGAAAAAATTTTAAAAAATAATAATAAGGAGACAAGAGCAGTTAGTTAATAAACAGAATCCAAGTGGCATATCCACGCAGCACTGCAGAAAATGAACATTAAGCAAACATCAAATCAGATCAGCACTACATTACATTGGCTTGCATAGCAAATATTTATTTTTGGTAATTTTCTAAATAATGCACGTGACGGAATCAGCATTGTGGAAGTCGATTCCAGCGCCGACTTCCTTTGAATTTAAGAGACAATGATGTTCATCATCAGAATCATCAGCAGTTTATTTTGGAAACACAGAACAGGACAATGTCAGAAAATACAGAAAAAACGGTATGTGAACAATAAAACTTGAACGACTTTTTGGGATTTCGGGCTACCACACACATTTCAAGAGTGAATCGCGCCAAAACGGCTGGAGATAGACCAAGACAATTTGCACACGAAACTTTCAGCATTGAATGTAGATTTTAGCAATCTAAGTCCCGATTCCCTAGATTCAATGAGGACGGCGCACGCGGGCGTCAAATAAGAGTATCGCCTTAAAAAGTGTTTTTTTACGGCTATTGGCTCGCGCAGCGTGAAAACGGTTGCAGATGAGCACAGACATGCTGCTTATCACAGCAAGCACTGGTCACGAGCTTTTTAGTGGTATTAACATCGAATACGCTGAATGACCTTGAACTTTCAAAATTAGGGGTTTTGGTGTATTTTTGTCGATTTTCAGCTGCGATGCACACACAAATAGTGAATTGCGATGAAATGGCTGGAGATCGACCGTGACAATTTGCGAACAGGAACTGCTAAGGCTGTCGAGTATCTCATGAGCTTTGCTAAAATTACTTGTTAATTGAACATGTCGAGGATTTGTCCAAAGCTCAGTACGAGTGGGTAAAAATAGAAGTACAACACAAACAGTGGCGTATTTAGGGGGGACGGTGCGATGGTCCCCCCCTTTGGCCCGACCATGAAAATTTTTTACCGGCGACTTTATATGAAAAGGTGCGTTTTTTGCCATTTTCCAGCAAGAATTGCAACATTCAACAATGTTTGATGGTTTTTGTGTTGCCAAATTTCAGAAAAATGGGCGAATTTGCGGTTTCCATTGAACATTCAGAAGCAAAAAGTGTTTCAGCTTCAGGGGGGCT
>Ga0056128_1008136_pt1 | contig 13244 bp, 12 predicted proteins | sample WorMetLIZISLAND2_FD_71113 | JGI IMG/M metagenome (GOLD analysis project Ga0056128, IMG submission 71113) | Marine gutless worms symbiont microbial communities from Max Planck institute for Marine Microbiology, Germany - Olavius geniculatus... ... | reverse complement strand
TTGAATAAGTATTTCTTCAGCTACAACTGGTAAAAATTTCATGTAAATTGGTCACCACTTGACTGACCTATCAAAGAAAGAAAAAGGGTGCCCGTTTTTTTGAAACACAGTGTAGTAGCCGGATTTTGAACACAAGCCGGGGGTCAGAGACTAATGTTTTAAAAGAAGCTGAGGGCTTTTATTAGCAGTTTTATGGTAAGCCACTTGTCAGTGGTACCAAGAAATAACTGAGCCGATCATTATGACAATGATGATTAGACAAGCAATATGTAGCATCGGCGGCATCAAAGGCTGACAAAGTAGGCAGGGAAAAAATTGCAATTTCCGACAGACACTGCAAATTTCCGACAAAATTCTGACAAAACAACAGACGGAAAAGATTAAGAGCATTCAAAATTTCAATTCTGCCCCTAAATTTCCCCAAAATAGAGATATTTCAGCCCCGAATCTTGCACATTTCGGCCAAAAATTTTAGACAAGAAAAAACTTTACGACAATTTTTTGATAGCGTAAAAAAATTTACAGTGGCAACTGTCCCCCTTCACCCCTCATCCAGCATCATACCTTGACTTCTGCATAGTCTCCAAACACCTCGACGTGTTCAGCGGGCGTGTAGAAAACTGGTGGAGAATGCGGACCAGACCCAACGTATTTACCGACATCAGTGTGTACCGGCTGCACACGGTAAACCAAAATATTCAGCTATCGGAAGTCTGTTCTCCATTAAATTGAGACCAGCGAGTCTCAGGCAATGTGAAATTCCCTGATATTGCAGCACGAGCCTCATGTAATGCACAACTAGTAATATGCACTGTAGGAATAAAAGGTAGCAGTGCAACACAATGTGGTGCCACAAATAATCGCAACACCCCCATTTTGCCTAATCCTGTTGCACCTAATCTTATTTCACCTAATTCCTAACTCTAAACCTGACCCTAACCCTGACCTCAAACCCCTAACCCTATCCCTAACTCTAAACCTCACCACAGGTTTGCTCCGGAGTGGTTTTAGTTTGTATTATGATTACAAATCCATCATCTAGTACCGGACGTCAGTGTAAAAAACATTATTAGTTTATTTTTTTTGTTGATATTCGTGTTAATGTTATCTACTTCGGATGGAAATAGAGGCCTTTGGCCTGCTTCCAGATATTCACTGATGATGATGAAGATGATGAAAGTAACTATGGCATTAGGCAAAATGAAAATAAGCAAAACAGGATTAGGTAAAATGGGAGGACATGAAATATCACTAACAAAACCATCTGCTACTAGTATGGTGGTATAGCTAAAAATAAACCTAACAAAAACAAGCACTCAGATGACATCAGCATATACTGTCGGTCGCTGACATTTCCCCGACTTTGCCGTGTTTGTAGATTAGACCGTGCAGAGATGTTACTAATCAATGATACTAATTAGTGGCATGGTTTCAACATATTACTAGTTTATTTTAAGGCTGATAATGATTAGATTTTTACAGATTAATCTCTGCAAACAATAATTAAAATTAATCCAATGATTTTGTTGAATTTTTGTAGTCAATGAAAAAAAGTGAAAACTGCAGAATTCAGCTACTGGTTGCTGTTGTCTTTCGGAAACTAAAGCAAAAGTGATGACGATGAAGCAGCACGCAAACTGACAAAACTGACAAAGTGCAAACGGTTAAACTAACACTATCACAAAACTGCAAGTCTTGACGTCCTATGCAAAATAATATTAGATTACAAAAATTCCAAATTTTAATGGAACACATTAATTTTTCTATAAAATAACTGATTAATCAATCGCTAACTTCTGTAGCCCTCGTTCATTTACTAAGGGACGAATGGCAAAGCATACCTTAGCAAACACAGTCTTGCCAGCACTGGATGATGTTACCTTGCCAACAGCTGAACCTGTGTCAAACACATTGGGTACAGTACACAATTCCGACAGTTGCTATTCGACCAGCCACCATGTCTCTGCTGTCGGAGTAGCGACAGCCGAGCGACTGATGACCTCAGCCGTAGCTTCACTGATCGCCAGTCGACCAACCAGCACCTCAGATCGACCGAGTAGACCGACGTGGGCGGCCGTCAGCAAGTTTTGTAGTTACATCCACCACCATCAAACTTATTACCTGTATTGTATGCTAATTTGTGGTGTGCCTTATTGTGACATTAATGTTTGAAAAATGCTACCCCTAACCCGAACCGTAACCTTAACCCTAACCATAATGTAAGCGAAAAGCATAATGTTAATATAAAGTGCAAAAACATACTATATTACACACAAAATTGTCACCCCCTGGTGAATGTGAGTGTAAAGCATAATAACATGTCTGTCGACGTGAATTTCAGTTGGAATAGGATTTGTTGGAATAGCATCTGTCGGAATAGGGTCTGCCTCCCAAACGCATCAATCAACAGCATGTCGAAAAACATCATATTATCAACGAAGCCAACAATGGTTAGGCCTAGTTTGCAGTTGGTGCTGGAGACGTCCAACACGCCTGATAAGCTAACATGAATGCAGGATATGCAACATTTCCACAAAGACTTTCTGAGGTCAGGTGACTTTGAGTTACTAAACTGAAAACTAGCAGGCAGCACATATTCGTCTTGCAGTTAAAAGCCCATACCGAATGGACAAACAGCAGGCAAGGCATGTAAAATGGTCTACAAAATAGTCACATAAAGACCACATAGTATTCTGACATGCTTTGCTGATAATCTACACCCAGCCGAGCTAATGCCTTTAGCTGACCCACTAGTTGTAGCAACTCAGTAAGATAATGAGCCTGCTCTGTATTATCTGATTAGAATGTTAGCATGTAAACACCAGATGTGTCAAAATGCAACGAGAGATCTCAAAACATAAACTAGGTTTAAATAATGACAACAGTTGAATCTGAAGCATTTAACTATATAATACACCAATAGGAAAAACCGACAAATAAAAATCAACGAACGCTACAAGTAAGTGAACTGATAACTCACAATTTAACGCTGAAATAATAAATAAATGAAAAAACACAAATAAAGAAAGACATAAATAAAGAAGAAACATAATGCAGAACTGGATCAAAATCGTGGCCAAACGACCTTGCTACTGCAGTGCACGTGACGAAAACGTAGAAACGTAACACATCAATGATCAAGCAGAAGATTGACAACGGCTCAAGCCCACGACATGCTAATGCTCCACACATGGCAAACCTTCTTCGTCTGCTTCCCTCAATGCTAGCTTCATACTGTTGGACTTGCGGAACTGATAGTGTGGTACCGGCACAAGAACATCGTGCGATGTTGTCATTGTGACTCTGCAAGGGGAATCCTTGGACTCTGAACTATCCGTCTCATCTGTCGCCGATTCATCGCAGATATATCCGGACGACGACACGACATAATTGTGTGCATCGGGAAATGATTTTTGACACAGATCTGAAATAGTTCATTCACCAATCTGCCAAAACGCAGCTAGAGTGACACTTGCTGTCGACTGTGAACTCAGTTTTTGGTGCACGAACTACAACATGATAAGAACTGCATTGCCTTACCTTACCTTTACCTTTACCTTTACTTGCAGCGCGAAGAAAGGCTGTGAACAACCTTCCAGCACTGAGACCACAACAAGGGCCCAGTGTGCTTCACAACTGACTATAAGGTCGAAAGAGGTCTTATAGGTTGTCATTAACCTTAAGAGCATTACAATCACTGGGAAATCAACACTTAAAAAGTGCCACAAAAATATGGTTTTAAAACTGTATTTAAAAATGTCAATAATAGCTATTTCCAGAAGAACAAATCCTCAGCAAATCAGATCGAGACTCACGTTAACAATTTTCCTGACACTTTTCCCCAATAATGCCCCAATTCTCCCTCCCTATCCCCAAACTTCTAGCCAATTCCTTGACATGTCAATGCCAGCTGCAAAGTTATAAGGTTTTCCAGACAAGTTGTCATCGGTAATCATAAAAAATGACACGCAACAAAAGCAACCATCCAAATAAGACATGAACACGTCTCCAACGTGTCCATATTGTGGCAGCATAAAGGAAGAAACTGAAAAGTTACTGGTCTTTTACCAAATTCAAACTGCAGCACAGTGAAAACATGGTGGAAATGCTAATCTCTTCAAGGCATCTGTGCCCCCCCACCCTAAGTGGCGACGTGGCAGAGAGGCCAGCTCAGGCAACTGCCATCCTAAAATTCTGGCTGTCAGAAACTTGTCGCAAAAATCTCCTACTTCTCCGAGAATTTCCATCCCCAAATTTTGGTCCAAAAATGCAAAATATGGGAAAAAACCATATTTTATAAAATTTTATGGCAAAATTGGAAGTTTAAACACCCATAATCGTGCAACCATCTGTTAGAATTCTGTTGAAAATTTGCACTGTCTATGTCTGTCAGAAAAATGCCACTTTCTGCTTACTTACTTTTTTTTAATAAACGACGCTGCTGCCTACCCTCACCCCCTATAAAAGCACTGCCGACAGGCTCGTCACGACAATAAAATCAACAACAACAGGAAGATGACTCACTGTTTGCTGCATTGGAACGACGTGTCTTTGAGTTGGTGTGAGTCTTCAGCAGCCGTTCAGTGTCCTGCGCGTTGATCTCACTGTACAGCTCATCACACGACACATCTCCACCGGCATGGCCGCCCGTGTCACAACCGAGCAATATCATTGGTTGAGAGTTGTGTCGCTGTCGACCAATCACTTCACCGTCCGCCAACTCATCATTGGTCAGGTACTCCGATTCCTCACTGCTGCAAACCAACCAACCAAACAATCAGTCATCATCTTCATCATCATCATCATATTATTACTGTTATATAGTTTATGCTACTTACTTTAATTTGAGCTCCGATCAAATATTAGTGCCCAACTAAACACTCCTTCCAGCAATTTTGCCGAGTTTGCACACATATAATTATCGAAGGTGTTACTGTTTACTGTGAAATACAAAATTTCATCAAAATCAGACTCACCATTCAAAAGTTATTGCGTCATGCAGAAAAGTGTTACAGATGAAAGAGAATGATGCAACATAAGAAAACGGTAAAAACTTACGCTTACCAGATGTGTGAACAACAACTGGCTGATACCGACGTACTTATCAGCCAATAGCGATTATTGGCAAAACGACCAACAAGCAACCAATACCAATTATTGGCCAATTATTGGTGCACCCGTAGTTTATACACACATCAAGTCATTCACAGTAGTGAATAATCGCAAGTGTGGGTAATTTTTGGTTTTATGCCTTTTCCTTACGAGTTAGAAGCCTAAATGAAAAGACAGACGGAAAAATAGCCGTACTGCAGCATATCCGGACAATCTTGCACAACAATGATGAATTAGATAAGCTTGATAAAGCAACAGCATGTACCTATCACTGGTACTGCTGTAGACGCCACTGGCAGAAGTAGATGACATGGGAGGCAAAGCGGCTGGAGGCCGGTTTTTCATTCGTTCATGCACCAACTGGTGACGTGGCTTTATCGGATCAGCCTGAGCACCAAGTGTCGGCCAACTGTGGTCTAGCTCGGTTTCGTATTTGTGGTCGAAACACTCCTTGAAGAACAAAGTGTATGAAGCCGCTGCAACAAAGTTCAACAACAACAATAACAACAACTACAACAATTAGACCATGGCCATCAGCTGACCACGGTTTAACTCAGAGCTGTATTTGTGATCAAAACACATCTTGAAGAACAAAGTGTACGACGCTGCTGCTGCTGCAACAACAACAACTACTACTACAACAATTACTACAACAACTACTAAAACCAATGAAACTGCTGGTTGGACAAGAAAAGCAAAAATTCTCACTACAACAACAATTCCTGAATAGTTAAACAAAAGACTCGACCGACAAGTAAGCTCACATAAAAGACATCACTACGAATGACAACTGAATAGGCAAGTCTACAAAATATCTAAGTAAAAAAGTAAATAAGTGAGCAAAACAACACTTATCATCACAGATTATCACTAAAAAATTATGAAAAAAATTAAATCAAAATGCATTAGTTAGTTATAATTTGCCATCTAGAAAACCATTTACTGCTACGCAAATTGCCTCGTGACTGACAATGTTGATTGCTTAGTTATAATAGTAATAAACAATAAAATTGCTGTTGTGCGATTTGAAATTAATCCCTTCTATTATAACCACTTTGCTCTACACAGCTCACTGATTTCAGTTATCCAGACTTCACTGTAAGCTATTGAGATGCACTAAACAAACTCCGTGTTCATTTGAACATTATCTTGTTCGAAAAATAATACCGTAGCACAATAAACATCACAATACATACACTGTTGCTCAAAGTTAGTACACGTAGTGATGAAGCTTGCATGGCAGCTATCTGCGAACTCATTTGCCCTGGTAAGCAGCGCCTGAGACTGTTCACTGTCAAAGAACATACTGGCACTACCAGCACCAGTGTCTGTCACAGCCAGGATCAGCATAGGAACTGCGGCCAGACGACTGGCAAATGCCCTGGACAAGACAGATGCTTTATCTAGTCATTTATTTAAAAAGTTTTTAAAAAGGTTCCTATAACTCCTTACAGAAAAATCATTGCAGAGCTATGGAGCATCTGTACTCTGTACGGATAGCTCATCGCAAAGCTACAGAGCATCACCTGCCATATGGGGTCACACAATGTCACCTGCCACCCGACGCAGGTAAAAGTGCACCATCTGAACCCCAGCCAGACAGACTGGTACTTGATTTACCTACACAGGAGGGACAAAGGGCTGAGTTAACCTTGGCGGTTTTGGTTAATGGTTATATACTGAGATGGTTTACCTGTCCATAGACAGTCAGATATCCAAGTAGTAACGACTTGCTAAAAACCTGACCCGATGGCAACCAGAACGGGAATCAAACCCACCTCCAGCATCCTAATTGTTACCGATACACCACATCATATCAACGCACAGAATAAAACACTGAGACTGAGAATCAAAAGGCTGCACCATCACTGTCAGACAGCATCTTAAGACTTTCCCGTTATTAACAATAATAATAATAATAATATAATAAAAATATACAAATTCATAAGGTGCTCCAAGTCAGCAAGCTAAATCTAAGATGCCAATTTATTACTTAGGCCACTCTAAACTCGTCTATGATAACAATAATGAAAACAACAGCAACAGCAACATAATTTCCGCTAAGGTGAGCGTAGCGAACATTGGAGGAGATTAATAAATTGGCCATTCTGTCCGTCGTTCCTTCTGTGTATATGATGACTCATAATGGCAATGACGTCTTTGCACCAACAGCACAAGCAGCAACCCCGGCTGTTACTTTTCCCTCCCTCTGCAGTAAAGTGGCTCTTCCTTCTCCCTCCCCTTTTCTTGTTGTAGGATGTAGTTATAGTAGTAGTAGTAATGTTTAAATCACTTCACTTGGCGGAGGGAGATATGTACTCTCACGAGTGTGTTCTAGTTACCTGAGAGTAGCCAATGAAGCTTTCCTCTTGGCCGAGAACACAAGCAGATATCCATGATACAAAAAGTCCTTGAGTTGACTGGAGCTGTGATATGAGGTCACGACCACCTTCACCTTACGTCTGAACTCGTCAAGATAAGTCTCCAGCGTAACGGACATGATGGCATCATCAGACTTGTGGATGTAGTGGAACTGATGATTGAGTAGAGGAGAGAGAGGAATGTTGACGTTATAGTCATCACCACACATTAGACACATCATCACCCTGACATACACACAGTATTTTATCCGATCAACAAAGTTCCTCTGCGCTGGGATGGTTTAGTATTTGAATGGGCAGGTAAACCATTGCAGTATGTAACCAGCCAACTAGGTCAACTCAGCCTTCCATCCCTCCGGGGTAGGTAAATCGAGTAGCAGCCTATTCGGCTGGGGTTATGGTGGGACACGTTCACCTGTGTCAGGTGGCAGGTAACATTGTGTAGTCCCCTATGGCAGGTGACACTCCATAGCTCCCGAATGGGCTTCCATTAAGAGCTACAACACCACCTTTAACTGTTAGCCTTTAACTTAAACCAGAAAACAAGGCTGCATCAAATAGTACATTATTTGACCGAGTGAGAATAATTTATTCCATTATTTCCTAGAAGTAACAGCTCTTGTAGTAAGAGAAAAGTGAGATCTAACCTAACATCAGGCTTGGTGGTTTCAGAGACGGTTGCCCATGACAACGACAAAGAGGCTGGTCTTTGCTTCATCATCAGAATGAGATGATGCATTGCCAGCGTGATCTGATCTGACTGAAAACGGCTGCACGAGTTAACCATCATACTAGACGGGACGTCAACGAACTGACATTGTAACCTTGATGGACACAGGCAGACAGCAAGAGTAGTAGTAGTTAGTAGTACTAGTAGTAGTAAAACACTGCATGAGTTCACCACCATACTGTTAGGTACATCCATAAACTGACATTGTAACCTGCATGAGCACAGGCATACAGCAGCAGCAGCAGCAGTAGTAGTTTTTGTACTGTTAGTGGTAGCAGTAGTTGTTGTTGTAGTAATAGTAGTCAATTACTGCATGAATTTACCATCATACTGCTAAGTACGTCCATGGACTGACATTGTAACCTGTCGAAATAACCAAAGTACACATTAAGTGATGATGTCTTTGCTAGGCCACAAGGCCTAGAGAACATCGCTGATCTCCATTTTTCACCCTCAGCCAGACACCAGTTCACACTTCCAGACCATGGATATGAGGCCTGTTTATGTCCCAACTTCTAACTGGCACTCACAACAGGAAGCAGTGTCAGCAGGTTAAACTGACCTAGCTGGCTGGATAAAATCCACTATATACCAGACTGCTCATATGCTGCTATAATCCAAACAGTAACCGGGCCCAGAGCAGAATTACTTCAGTAATCAAAACCAGCATGGTAACACAACACCCACAGGAGATACATTTACATAGTAATAACATATAAGACGTATTCCGAGACCAAAACATGTACGGACAGACAGACAGAGAGATAAATGGCTGCCGAGCCAATCATCACGCTGATGCAGACAGACAGAAAATATGAGAATACCTTTTCCTCTTGGTACACTAGCCCGTGCTTCCAGTAACATCAGCATGGTCCAATAGCAGAATTCTAACTTCACAAAGTGAGCGCACATCTAGCTAGCTAATTCTGGAGTTTAGAAGCATGTCTAAAGTAAACATTAACTGGCAGTAATTAACTGAAAGAATAAGAAAACTGCCCCAGGAACGAGACAAAGACAAAAACAGAGAGACAAACAAAAAAAATAGAAGAAAGGAACGGAACTAGGCTGGCATAAGTCACACAAATAGATCAACTATATAATTAATATAATAATTAATAATATATAATTAATACCTATCAGCTAAGAGTTGTCCACCCTCGCGTAGCAAAGCCAATGTTCTCTCATCGACGTCGGGATTGTGGCCCAATACTATGACGACCGGCATTCCCCGGGCTGGTAAATCCAGCAGCCGGTTTTCCCCGGGCAAATTTTCCAGACTGCGTCGGATGTGACTGAGGCCTGACTTGGAATTGTACACACAGAAATAGCCTGCAATTTCACACAGACACAAATGTGACATGCATAATGACATTACCAAGCACAAGGCTTATCCCTCCGTATCCTTTCGTTATCCCTCAGCCAGACACCAGCTTACACTGACAGACTGCAAGATTACACTTCCCACCACACATTTTAAGTGTGGTCGTCCAGCGCCTCCACATATTGGCGCTATATAAATATGATTAGTATTAGTATTAGTAGTGATAGCTTTGAGGCAAATTTTCGCCTGAGTTTATTTTGAAAATCAGCGAAAGAATTTTGAAAATAAGTCAAACTTTGGCAAAGATACGATAGATAATGCACAGCTTTGTTTTTTTTCTGGAACACAGTGTATATCAAAAAAAATGAGTATCTGAGCAATAAATGACAACCAGATCAAAAACTGGATTTAACTGGATTAATATCTTTAGAAGCTATACCAGATGGGTAGAAAACGAACCATGAGACTGAAACTTAACTGCATAGAGAAGGTTATCCAGCAATGCCACGTTCACAGCAGTTCTACTGGTGCTATATCAGCTTATAAGCATTATTATTATAGTTATTATTAATATTTTTTTTACTTTAAACAGCAGTAAAATAAAGCCAACAGCAAAATAAGTTATTATTTACTATTGTTATTGATAAATTCTTAAACTAACCATGAGGCTGGAATTCATCTGCACACAGCAGGTTATCAAGCAGCGCCATATTAGCAGCAGTCCTACAGTCAACTGTAAACAGCTCGCCATCCAGTGTGTATTCATCATCTATACACTGACCCTGTGCCAACAAATAAACAAACATTACGAGACTAGAACTGCAAAACGTAATATATGCAGTAACATACGGCAATACGTCACAAATACAATCCACAAAGTTCTTCAGAATGCCACTTAGATAATTATTTCATCAAAATATGAAATTCAGAGCAGTATTTCAGCTAATAACTTCACAATACTAATAACCTATAGTATTACTTATTTTATATTAAGATCATACTTGTTATATAGCATGTTAACTGTAACAACCTCAAACACGCTTGATGAGCTAGTAAAACAAAAAGTAAAAATGTTTTAGACGACGACTGAAAGTAGGTAAACAGTGTGAACTGTACGGTACGCAAAAAGCACACCAAGTAAAAAATAAGTTAAAATTATAAATTAACAATACATTAAAATAAAAATAGTACAACATAATGATATGCAACAGAACTATAGATTATTACTCTAAATTACTCTAAACTACATCGAATTGTATCATATTCCACGTAAAATTATACTAAATTCTAACAAAGAAGATGGAAATAGCAAATCTGCCCACTTTTCTAAAATTTGGAAGTGTTAAATGAGCCATTTCACAATTTCCTACTATAATCAATCAGACCTGGATATCAGCGACAAGCTGAGAGGCAAGACTTTCGTCACCTATCACCATGATGTCAAGATGATTATTCTTCATGTCCAACAGGTTCTGAGAGTTGTGATTGCAAAGTGGCAACCTGCAACGAACGGCAAAACAACAGCACGTCATCACTGGAACATAAATTCTTTGAGCTACGTGAAAAAGTCATTTTTATAATTCGGCAAAAAGTTAACAATAAGCAGCCTTTCGTGACAAAATTTTTGCTGACAATTCCCTTGACTCTGGCCAATTCTCTAATTTTTCCTCGATGGCCGACAAAAATGGCCAAGCTGACATGGCCTGGGAGGCTTGATCGAATACAAAGACGATACACCCTGTAAAATAATGTTAAACTGAAGATACTCTTTGCTCCCCACTATGGTCGACCACCTTGACGGAAACATGAACAATTTCTAAAATCTGCAAAAAAAGCCAACCAACCAACTAGATCTCCTTGGAACAGATACGTTACACAGTGCTTATGTACCAATTGAACTTCAGACTTGATGCCAATTTCGGTTTCACAGCCGTCCACGGCTTTATAGCTGTTTAGTGTAGCCTTCAGACACATTCAAGGATATGCATTGGGCCCAGGCCCGTCGAGAGGGTGGGGTAAAGGGGGTAAGCTACCCCAGCCCCCCAACGTTTGGGGGCTCCACCATCGGCCAGAAATATAAAGTATGCCAGAATGTACCACTTTGAAAAAAAAATCAAAAATTTTCTCCCCAGAAGGGCCCCATGAAAATGTTTGGGGGCCATGTGAGATTGTTTCCTCGGGCCCTGCTGTGGCTCTTAATGGGCCTGATTGGGCCGAACTGATACAGCCTCAGCATTGGGCAAACTAATCTAACAGCTTGCCCAGGCCGGAGGTGAGGTAAAGTAAGGTAAAGATACTTTTTGCTGTGTGCAGTGAGCGTTTGTTCGATTAGAACATCGACGCAGTGGTCATGGAATGGACAGCATTCACGATACGCTCGCTGAATGAAGCCCAGGTGATTGAGAAGTATTGCTTTACGATCGTCCTCCATACGATCCAACGCACGAAACCTACGAACATGTACAAAGCAACAGAGATGAACTGAAATGCTCTACAATGGCCTGGGTTAGAACTTGGATAAATGATTGCCTGGTAAACCATCTTGGTGTGTTACCAGCCACCTGGGGCAACTCAACCTTCCATTCCTTTGGGCTAGGCAAATCAAGTAGCAGCCTATCTGGCTAAAATTAAGGCAGGCCACATTCACCTGTGTCGGGTGGCAGCTAACACTTATGATCCCATATGGCAGGTGATGCTCCGTAGCTCTGAAATGGGTTTCCTATAAAGAGCTCTTACACCACCTTTAGCCTTTAACTCAAATGACCTCAAGTGGCAGTTCAAAATTAATTTCATCAAAATTACAACCAATATTTACTGAATTTCAAAAATTTCAGCAATCACCATGAGTTTAGTCAAAAGTTTATCAGTTAGCACTGCAGTTACTGAATAAATCTGCATTAACATTTCTGAAAACTAAAGTTTCAAAGTGGTATATATAAAAAAATGAAACATATCCATATGTAATATACTGTAAGCACATCCATGAAATATGCCACAAATAAACTGATCAACTTATTATTTTCTAGTAGAGGGACAAAATTGTGACACTTCTAAGATGAAAAATTACAGAAAATGACAGAGTTAAAAAGCAGCAAGACAGCATTCAGATTGTGTCAAAGATCTGACTGGCTGAAAACAGCTTGCTTACCTGGGCTCACTCTGCAGTCGGCTATTAATATCCATGATGTCGTCATTGGTGACTTGTGAGTTCTCGAAGCGAACGAGTGACTCGGAGTTTTCCAGAAGAAGTTCCAGGAAATCCCGGCGAGCGATGCCTCTCAGCGTGGCCTGGTGTTCGTCGTATATCTCCTGTTTCTCCTTTTCCGTGAGTCCGGTGAAACATTCTTGGCCCAGGAAGAAGATGGCGACTTCTGACAAGGACTTGCCCGGCCCGACGAGTCGCTTGTCTTGGAGCAGTTGTCTGAACTGACGTTTCAACCTTAGCAGCAGAAACGTACACAGGCGGCATTTATATTTACTGCAACCATCTTTTCAGACAAACAATGACTGATGATGTCAAATTCAGCTCCCTGACTTTGCGTGCCTTATAAATTTCTATATTAGGAGTATTATTATTATTATTTTATTTTTATTTTTTTTTATTTTTAAATTTTTTTTTTACCCTCGGTACTCCGTTCCCGAGGGAGCCTAAAAATTAACTACGAAATACAAAGGTGGGTACGATCGTCAGTCCATGCAG
>Ga0056128_1008134_pt1 | contig 13244 bp, 12 predicted proteins | sample WorMetLIZISLAND2_FD_71113 | JGI IMG/M metagenome (GOLD analysis project Ga0056128, IMG submission 71113) | Marine gutless worms symbiont microbial communities from Max Planck institute for Marine Microbiology, Germany - Olavius geniculatus... ... | reverse complement strand
TAGAATACTGTTATAGTTAAGGTTATGTGCGTCTGTGATATGCTATAGCCTAGTAACTGTTTTATATATTTTTGTTTTGTTTTCTACCAGATTGTGTTGGTGAATAAAGATTATCATTATTGGCAAACATCTTATTTTAGCATGCGGTAGTTTTAATCGGTGTTTGTGGAGTATGGAAATTGTTCGATTCAAATCAGGATTAACTGTAAGCGACACTGCTGTGTATTTTGACTGCAGTCACTTCCACAGCCGTTGTGGGACGGTAGATGAACCAAAAGTTACATGTATTTTTTTAACCGTTAATATAATTATTTTCACACAACATATTTTGTTCTTTTACTTTAACGCGCTTTTATTTTTTTGTTGTGCACAATATGCACAATGGACACTTGATTTGTAACTTTTTGATATCTCATTATGCGGTCATCTGCAGTGCCGCGTTACGCGTCTTGCCCGTCCGTGGCTTTGTCCGTCTGATCCATTCTGGCTTATTCGATACCAAAAATAGCATACAAAAGTTCAAAATTAGCATGAACCTTTTTCAAAACAGAAGTAACCGGTGTGCCGGAGTTTTAGTTTAAAAACTTCATATATTTCACGTAATCGCGGCTGGAACTACCTTGTCAATTTAACGCTATATTTAACGCTAAAATTTCAATTAGCAACTATTAAAGTCTGTTATAAGTTCGACGCTTATGATGGGAGATTCCGCTGATAACGGCTGCATATTATGTCGACACATGGCGCCGACATCTTCAGTCGTTCTACACTGTACTATACAAATAGTGACTGGCGTCTATGTCATTGTTGAAAATTTTTGACCGGAATGTTCGTAAAATGTTGCCCTCAATCTTCAATCTCGGGCAACATTTTACAAACTTCGGGTCAAAAATTTTCAATAATGACCTCAACGCGCCAGTCACTATTTGTTTTGTTGTAACTCAAAACTAAAACAAAAAAAATAAACAAAAATCATTTAAACAAAAAAGCTGTAAAGAATTCAATGTTGCGCACTGTTGACCAGTCAACAGTGCGTATTTGTCAACATCACATGACGTCATGTGGACCAATCGCGTGCAGATATTTTGCGTTGAGATATAATAACATTATTTTGTTCACACTGCGCAGCGTAACGGTTTCTTTGTTGCATGTCAGTCAGTATGTGCATGGTTGTTTGCAATTAATTTCTGTTCTGTTTGTGATGCGACGCTGATTTCAGCCGTTTAGTGGAGACTCGGACCGAATAACCATTACCACGCCCGACGAAAAGGTGCGCCCTAGTCGACTGTCGCTCTTGCGCTTTTATTTCTTTTCTTCTGAAATAAAATAGCAATACTACTCTAGAGTTTAGAGTTATTTGGTGCATTCTTAAATTTCTTATCAACCTTATATGTGGATTATAACTTTCACTGACACTGTTTGTTGGAATTACAGTTATTTGCTGAGTTATCTCAAAATTATTGCGTGACGGTAAAGCTTAACCTGCAGAATTAGCATATAATTGTTGCAAAAGCGTTAAGTATTTGCTTAGATTAATAATATTTATTAAGAGCGTGCGCTGTTTCTTCGTTTGTCGGGTGTTTTTGGTTTGTTAGAATTTAGACTATCATTTTATTTCGTTTGTTGATGATATAATAAAAAACGTATTAAATGTTTTAAAATCGTAGGCTTATGCACTATATAAATCTAGGACGTTTTATTCACTTACTTACTTACTTACTAAACGACTAAACAAGCTAGTGTTGATACATTGTGTTTAGTTTTTGATCGTGTTAAAACGTGACTGTCACGGTTTTTTGTGTGTACATTACTACATTGCATTTATCTGCCTGGTTTCTATTGTCCACTATTTGCGACATGTATTAGCACTTAGCTTATACTGGTAAAATACTCAGCTTTCGAGTGAACATAATATTTACAGAACACAATAGCAACACTGTTCTGCCAAATTACTTGAAATTAGGTCGACTTTGTAGTTAACTAACATTTGCACATTTTTTATATTGAAAAGAGTGATTGAATTCAAAATTCGTATACCTTGGCAAATAGCAATAAGCCTGTTACTTGATTTTTTATTATTTTAATTTTTATTATTGTTAACGCAGTTGCATTTTTTGATTGTAGAGTGCTATAAGCCTAATTGCGTTTAATGAAGGTCATAAATTATTGTTTTATCTCTAGAAATAAAGTGACGCGTTTGTTGAAACACAGTGCGCATGTATCAGACGACAGAAAGCCACAGAATTTTATAGCGTTAACATATTGTTAAATATCGACAAATTTTTAATTTTTTTATTAGTATATTTAGTGCTTAATTCGTAACAAAACAATCAGCAACGATCTCACAATACCTTAAACACGTTGCTATTCTATTCTGTAAATATTATCGTCACTCGAAAGCTGAGTATTTTACAAGCGAGAACTTGCTAAACTGTATAGTCCGTTTGCATTATTGTACGTGTAGGCGTACACGTTTGTGCATCTTGGCAAGTTGCGTCAATAAACTAATGTTGATGACAAAGCCGGTCACGTTGAGTCGTTATATTGCTATCTAATGCTATGTAATGATATCGCGATGTCGTGCAGTCGATTGGCGAGAACATGAAAGTAGCGAACGCCGAGTACGTGTCTACGATCATATGTCGCAGCACTGAGCGCAAGGACACCGATAAGTACACGATCACTGTTAGCAACGAACACGGCTCCGACTCAGCCGAGATCGATCTCATCGTGCTCGGTCGGTAGTATTATTTTTAACGTATCTTAAAACACGAATTGTTACAAGCATAACAGTTTATGTGAATATAGAAATGTCTTTAGCCGTTTCCAAAACACAGACATGTCTAGTGTAAAGTATGTTCTGTCGATGTTTTTTTATTCAGCTGATTGCAAGAGCTAAGTTATTTTAATGTGAATATTGTTGACTGCAAACTAATTTACTAGTAGTTGTGTTGTTTTGTCTTTTTTTGCTATAGGCCATTTGTGCCTCAGTACCTGAAATCAAAGTACTAATTAAGTGACTGGTGCTTGCTTATTTATTTGTTTGCCAGTATTTTTATAGCAGTCGGTGAAGATCAAACCTTATTGCTTTATGACAGGTCCGCCTGGAAAGCCAAAAGGTCCGATAGAAGTGTTGGACGTACAGAAAGATAATGTTCTTATTTCATGGAAGCCTCCTGAGGACACTGGCGGAAAGCCGCTCACGTAAGATTTCTAAAAATGTTTTTGCTATTGTTTTGAATAATTTTCTTTGTATGAGTGCTGATAGTTAATAAATATTGCTTGCTAAAGTTTTTAATAACCGCCAGCAGGTTCTCCCCGTAGCTGAAAATTACAAGTTATGGGGCATGACGCAATAAGCAGCTTTCGGCATCTCAGTGGCTGTAATTTTATCTTACACTTGCTGTTGTATCAAAGTTACCGTCTATGTTGTTTTTATATCTCCTGATCTTTAACAATGTGCAGTTTATTTTAATTAGTAAATATATGATTTGATTTGACGACGTATTCGAGATGCTGAAAAAGTTTTTAAAGATTTGCTGGAATGTTTTGCAATCTAACGACGACGATGCAGCCTGTGAATGGTATGAACTGGATGTCTGTCTGTATACAGCGGCTATCAGATCGAGAAGATGAACACGAAGACCGGTAAATGGGAGCCACTGACACATTCTGTCGGTCCTGACGTCACAGAGTTCCGTGTTCCCAAGCTGAAAGAGGGCGAAGATTACAAATTCCGCGTGCGAGCAGAGAACGACCAGGGACTAGGCGAACCGCTCGACTCGGACAAGGCTACCAAGGCTAAAAATCCATTCGGTACGTTGTGTGTCCAGTTGTACACTGCACACTGTACAGTATCTGTATCTTAAAACACTGTACTGATAGTCCTTAGTGTGTGGGGCCTATGTGTAGCTTTACTTTTCTGGGAAGCTTTAAAAGTTTAGATAATAATGTTGACTGATTTGTTTCTCTTTAGCCTATTTTGATTTGATTTTTAACTTGCATGAGCTGTCATTGTGTTTAGGTTGTGTAGATTATTAATGAAGACCCTGAGCCTTTTTAACAATAAGTGATAACGGCAAATAGCATGGTCTGTTATGAACATACTAAGTTTAAAAGCTTGTATTTTGCATACTGTAGGCCTATTTTATTTCAAACATTGCTCGAGCGGAGTTTAATGCTCAAGTGATGCTATTATACCGTAGACCCGACTGACCCGCCTGGTAAGCCAGTGGTAGCCGACAGCGCTAAGAACTTCATCAAGATTCAGTGGGACAAGCCAAAGAAGGATGGCGGTGCCCCGGTGACAGGTTATAACGTCGAGCGCAAGGACCCGCGTACGGGCACCTGGAGTAAGATCAACGACGAACCAATCAAGGTATTTACACTGTAGTCCAGCATCTGTGTTATTTCTCTGATTTTTTTCAGAACTTGCTAAAAACCTAAGTGTATAAGATTACTGTCGTCGGTAATGTTTGTGCAAGCTGGCATCTGACGGTTGGGGTGTTAGACGTGAATTAATAAGTATTAAATTATTATATTGTAGTCGCTTCTGACGGTCGTACTGCTGTGGAACAAAAATAGACATTTGTGTTCTATGGCACAGTGGCGTCACGGCAGGAAAGGCGTTGCCCCGTGATTTTTTTTTGCTGTTGGAAAGTTGTTGAAATTTTTTTCATGTCAAAAAATTTTTTTCCAAAAATGCAAATTTGGTGCTGAAAACCTCCAATTTAGAAAAATTAAGGGACAACATTAAAATTTCGAGTGCTTGTCACAAAATCCCAAATACCTGCCCCACCTACTTTTTAACACACGACGCCGCTGCAATAACAAGAGAGTGATTTTGTTGACTGTTAATTGCTGACCGGGCGTCTGTTTGCGCTACAGGAGCCGGAATACACGGACAAGTCGGTCGTCGCGAACAAAGAATATCAGTACCGCGTTACTGCTGAGAATGAAGGCGGCGAATCCAAACCTAGTGAACCTTCCGATCTGATCAAAGCTAAAGCACTTAAAGGTCGGTCCATTCTCTGTCCACTTGCCAATGCTCAGTCCATGCCGTGCATGATTTCTGGTCGATGTCTGATGCGTGTCTTAATTTTCTCGGACTTTTCATCTTTGTATATGTAACTATAACCACCCATGTCAACTCGGCGCGGTCATTTCTCTGTGGGTAGGCGCAGTGAATACCAGAAAAACCTAGGAGCGTAAACAGGCACACCGCGCGATGCTGTAGTCCCGTATTCGCGGTCTTGCAGTATAAACTGGTGTCTGGCTGAGGGCTAAGCAAACAGAAATCAGCGCCGCTGTATGGGTCTTGTGGCTCGGAAAAGACCAAGTTGTTATTTTTTTCTTAAATTATTTGATGTTGTTGATATTGGAAGTGCTGCCGGTACATGTGCAGAGGCGCCGAAGGTGGATCTAAGCAAGCTGGCTGGTAGAGAAATCCGTGTCAGGGCTGGCGAGCCAATCCGTGTTGATGTACCAGTGACAGGATCACCGCCACCAGTCGTCTCGTGGCAGAAGGAGAACAAAGCACTTGAACCTTCAGACAGGGTAAGCTCGTCTGTCACGCTCAGACTTCAGCTCAGGTGTTTGCGCTGGGTTTTTACGTCGCCTGTTGCGCGAAATTTCAGTTTTGAACCTTGCTTTTTTGCACATAATCATAGCATAATGAAACACATCCTGGATTATTACTGCAGTCAGTTGGCTGTTACATCAATGAAGTTCTCAGTTTACGGTGTCCACTCGTTTTCTGTGTTCACGTCTAATGTCTGGAATACATTGCCTCTTTATCTGTCAGATCAAACTGTAGCTGTTGACACTAAAAGCTGTTTTCTCTGTTTGCTTTGCTCTTTACTAACGTCTACGCTACAGTGCATTAGAAACTTTCTGTGCTTCTGCGCTGTATATCTTTACTGACTGTGTATTTTATGCTGAATCGGCAGATAAAGCAGGAAGGAGGAGAGGAGAAGGCGGCACTCCACATTCCGTCGTCAGTGCGCGGTGACACGGGAAAGTACACGATCACAGCAAAGAACGAGTTCGGTGAAGACTCGGGAGACTTCAACGTCGTTGTGCTCGACAAACCGTCACCACCCACCGACATCGCCGTCAAAGCAAGTCTTCATTCATTTTAGCTAAATCAAAACTTTGCTTTTATTGTTGCTGCTAAGTTATGACTGTTTTTAACGTCTGTTACTGATGTACTGACGTCGTAGTGCACCCACTGTCTTGTCTTTTTATGCAGTGGGGACACTATGGATTTTTCATACGTATGTATGAGGTCAGTAGCTTGGTAAGCTGTTTATTTCCTATCGGACGGTTAATTAACAACTGGTACCATTTTTTTTCGTGATTCTACTGATTTTAATTCATTCTTAGACAATCACTTCATGTCGTGGACATTAATCTACCTATCAGTTAGTTGTTTGTACTTTTTGTCTGTTTTTTTTCTTTGCAGTGTTATATGTGATCTTACGAGCTTTTGAAAAGTGTTTTATTGTGTTTTGCTGTTTAATGTGTCTTTTTGTTTGTCGTTATTTTATGCTTGTTGTCGTGTTATGTTTGATCGTATTATTTCGGGCAACTCTAAGTGCAGTTTTTGTTTGGTCGTTGCCCGCCAAATTACTGATACATTGTGAAGTCGTTATTAGCACCAGCATTGGCGAACTGAGTGATGATGATGATGATGATGATGATGATGATGATGCTGATGGCTGCTGTGTGCTGACATAAGGACGTGTACGCGGACCACTGCACATTGTCGTGGAAGCCTCCGAAAGACGATGGCGGCGCTGAGTTGACCGGCTACGTCATTGAGCGCAAGGAAGACGACGACGACTTCTGGACAACACTACCTGATGTCGTCAGCAACACGACGCACACCGTCAAAGGACTAAAGAAGGGCAAGAAGTACAAGTTCCGTGTTCGAGCGGAGAACATCTATGGCGTCAGTGACCCGGCGGAGACCGACAAATCCACACTTGCTAAGAACCCCTATGGTACGAACAGCTAGTTTACTGCATACATGTATGTGCGTTTTATGCCTTTATAGTTATCTTTTTTTCTTGCTCTTTTATCATTGAGGAAATGATGTTGAAGCTGCTAATAAACGTCTCTACTTGGCTTTGTCATGAGCAATAGCCATTGCTTCTTAAAAACGTATTTGTCTTGTTTCCATGTCTTTCTTTATGTTCTTTATTCATTTCTATGGTTGTTTTTTTGTTTTTCCTCTCAATTACATGGCACTTTTTACTTATAATTAACTGCAGCAAGATCAAATGACAATGAAAATGTCAGGAGTTTACTTTTGTATAGTTAAATTTGTGTATCAAAAATTTTTTAACCAAAATGCTGTATCTATTGTTAGCTGTACCTGTAATTTAGTAAGTGAGTAAGAAATGAGTAAAAATAGGAGTTTACTGAAGGCGTGTCAGATGCACACGATTGCAGTAAAATACAGAAAAAATGCAAGCAATAAAACAATCACAAACCGTAAGTACAATAACACAGACTGTGGCAAAGTGTTCGTGTAACGTAATTTGAATATAGCCACATAAAGCTCGAACAATATCCTTTAAAGTCATACCTGACAAATGTCGAGATGAAGTGATGCCGTCGTGTTTGCAATCTCATCTATGTATGCTGTCGTGTGCGTTTGCAGACAAGCCGGACCCGCCAGGCAAGCCTGAAGTTACGGACAGTGACAAAGATCACATCACGATCAAATGGGCGCCGCCCAAGAAAGACGGCGGCGCGCCTATCACCGGCTACAACGTCGAGCGTAGAGACCCGAAGACTGGACGATGGACCAAACTCAACACTGACCCTATACCGGTACAACTGCACTGCATTCCCTGTCATCTGCTTTATTGAACCAATATAAATCATCACTGAACTGATGCTAGTATAGAGTTTTAAAAATAGTTATCTAGACTAAGACTACTCTATCGTGGTCAACTGTAGGCCTACGTTCCACGGATCGAGATGTCAACCTACGGAAGCCATGCTTTTGGGCAAGCCAGTCTTGAAGCGTTTTGCCGAACATTTTTAATGCAGCACACACTTTTTACCGACTTTCAGACGTCATCTAAAAATTGTACTTCTCACTCTACAAGCACATCGAGCAAGTTCAAGGTTATTAAGAGTTAATGTAGTATAAGGCCTATATGAATTACGTACGTACTTACTTACTTACGGTAAGTAATCATTGAGCCCGGCATGTTTTGCCAACTGCGTTTTGCCAGTTGTTACTTATTTGAAATTTTGGTAAATAAAACGACAATGACGATGTTGATGTTTTATGTTGTTGTGAAGAAACCGGAGTTCACAGACAAAAAGGTGATGGCTGGCAAGGAATACGAATATCGAGTGACGGCGGAGAACGCAGGCGGCGAGTCAGAGCCCAGTGAAGTGTCCAGCCCTATCAAAGCCAAACCACTTAAAGGTCACTAGCCATAGTATATCAAGTTTCTTTCACCGCTCGTGACTGCAAGTTTTTTACAGTGTGAAGATTTCGTGATGTATAACTATCACTACTGCTGCTGCTGCTGCTTTCAGTCAATCAGTCGTTTAAGTTTGTTGTCAAACCACGGAGAAAATGCCGCGACCAAATTTTGCAGGTTTCTTACTGTCTATCACTCGTTTGTAAAAAGAATACGTGTATCTTAAGTTTATATTATTGTATAATGGCATTTCTGTGATGATACCAATAATAACGAGAACGATAATTGCCTACGTCAAACGTGCGTAAATAAGAACGCTGAAAACATTCAAAAATTTTCTTTTCATCTTCAGTCTGTCTCGTAACGTTTTTTTCTTGTTATCTCACGTATAGCGCCTCCGAAGGTGGACCTGTCAGCTCTGGGTGGTCGTGAGATCCGTGTACGCGCTGGTGACCCGCTCAAGATTGACGTTCCAATCTCCGGCGCTCCCACACCGACCGTCGCCTGGCAGAAAGACGGCAAGCCCCTCGAAGACTCACCGCGGGTTTGTAGGCGCTTAGTTCTTTTCGAAATAAGATTAAAACATCAAAAAATTAATCTGCATTTTGCTTTTTGACCGTCGTGCAAAACAACACTGCTGAAGTTTTGAAAATAACACCTGTAGCGGTACATCCTTCCAGGGCGCGCGCAGACATTGAGTTATGCGTTTATTGAGTTAACGTTATAACGTCTGGCTTGGTTTAGTATAAATAATTTATTGTCATTAGGACTGCAAGGAACAAGGTGCATTTGTAACTGTTCATAACAAAACTAAAACGTCTAAAAATTTAGTTGATATTTTAGTCGATTATCCAACAGTTACGTTTTAACGTCTGTGACATGTTTGTTGTAAATACTAAGTAAATTGTTACAAAATTGCTGAAATTAAAATATTGGTGTGATGGATTGTGGTTGCAGGTGCAGCAAAAGAGCGACGAGGAGCAGGCTCAGGTGAGTATACCGGTGGCAAAGCGTGAAGACACCGGCAAGTACGCCGTCACCGTGTCCAACCCATTCGGCGAGGACACAGGACTCGTCAGTGTCGTCGTTCTAGGTAGGGCTGTATACTTTTTTGCCGTCATGGATTTGTGTAGAGTGGAAAATACAGATGCAGAGAAAACTCAAGGAACGCTTATATAGTAATAATCGTTAACAATATATGCGTGGGAGTTTTTTTAAAGCAGATCTCTGTTCATCTGTGTTCAGCGATTAATTTTTCAATGGCGTTAATCGCATGATTAATTACAGTAATCGCGCGTTGGGGCCTAATGATGGCAGATTTAAAACGTGTCTGGTTTTTAGTGTAGATAGGTGTCGTCAAGCGACAGAAGGCTTTTTGCTGTTGAACTCTGATCCTTGAGCTCTGCGACCGAAGTTTCTGCATGCTGGCGTAGTTACTGCTGTATTTTAATTCCTGGCGACTTGTCCCAAGCTTGTCTATAGACAATACTCCATTTTTACTCGCGATAGCATAATGCTTCGCGCGTCTTAGCTATGGCCCGGGCGTCTGTCTGTCTGTCTGTCTGTCCGTCCGTCCGTCCGTCACACTGCTGTATTGTGCCAAAACGGTGCAAGTTAGAATTACAAAATCGTTACTGTGGGCTGCCCCAAAGACTTTAGTTTATCGTGACAAAATGTCGTGCCCTTGTATGAGGGGGTTCCCTTCGAACGAGGGCGTCAAAGAGGGGTACCCCCTAGAAGACGTTATTTTGCAGTTATTGGCTCGTCTAGTGTGATAGGTACAAACATGTTGCTTATCATAACAAGCATTGGTCACGGGCGTTTTATACCCAATTTACACGATCCAGCAAACGTCCAGCAAACGTCGAACAATTAGCAATTTAGCACGTGTATTTTGAATATATTTGCTGGAAGTTTGCTGGAAATCTGCTGGACGTTTGCTGAATCGTGTAAACAGGATATTAGTTTTATTAACATCGATGACATTGAACGACTTTTAACCCCCCAAATTAGGGGTTTTCGCGAATTTTTCGTGATTTTGGGCTGCGACACACATTTTAAAAATGAATTGCGCCGAAATGGCAGAGATAGACCAAGACCACCTGCGTATAAAATTTTGGCATTAAATGCAATTTTTTGCAATTCAAGTCTCGACCCTGTAAGTTCAAGGAGGCCTGCGCAGGCGGGCATCAAAAAGGGGTAACTCCGTAAAAAGCGGTTATTTTTCCGCTATTAGCTCGCCTAGCATGAAAACAGTTGCAGATAGGCACAGACATGCTGCTTATCATAACATCTAGTGACGAGCTTTTGAATGGTGTCAACATCGGTGACCTTCAATGACCTTAAACTTTGAACGATAGAGGATTATAGTGCTTCTTTTGCAGTTTTCGGCTGCGGCGCACATTTTAAGAGTGAATTGCGCCGAAATGGCTGAAGATAAACCTGGCCAACCTGCGTAGGCCTATGTAATTTTTAGCATAGAACGTCCAAGCTAAATTTCGACTTTTTACATTCAAGGAGTCCTTCGTACGGAGGCCTCAAATTTTGGTACTCCTTCAAACCGCGCTATTATTTTATTGCATGCTGTACACGATTGCCCAGGTGGTAGGACCGCTGCTGTCGCGCGTCATCTGAGCTTTGCTCAAATTACTTGTTCTTTTAGTTGAAACTTCTAGCAGTGTTTAAGCAGAATAAAAAATACGGAAAGAAAGCTGTTACCAAGTAATTTTTGCCACTGAGTTAATATGTTTAATGGTGCTAATTTTTTGATTGCGACTGATTTCTTAGTACGTTAACGCGTTCCTTCGCGCTTTAATTGCACAGCTCTAAGTCATTATTAACTGCGACGTTGATCACTTTAATTTACGGTCGTTAAGGCATATTCAAAGCGACAAAAATATACTGAATTACCATTCTGTTCCGTTGCACTGACTGTACAAAGCGTACGAACTGAACTGATTTAAACTGCAATACGCCAACGCAGTTCAGTTTACTTCTTTCGCCTTGTACAAGCCATAGGTAGCAGCGGTGTACATTTTGTTCTTGGCGGTTGTCTGTAGACAAGCCTGGGGCACCTGAGAATCTTCAAGTCAGCGACGTCTACGCCGAACACTGCAAACTGTCCTGGAATCCACCCACTGACGACGGCGGATCTGAGGTTACGGGTAAGCCCCATTTTGTTATATTTAAGTAGACTATAATTCGTTTACACGTGCCTATTTTGTGGATTTTTAAACTCTGCATAATAGGCATTATTTTTTATTTTCTTTGGCCTGTTTGCCTATCTACGTACTCACTTGTGTAAGATTTCGTTTCATACAGCAATGTGAACAAACACTCTAGACTAATGGACTAAGAAATGTACTGAGAGATAAAACTGCATGTATAGAGAGAATGCGTAAATAAGTAAGGAAATAATCTATATAGCTTTGAAGTATATTGTCACAAAAACGTACATTCATTTGTTAATTCACAGAGGTGGACTTTACTACGAAATTTTAAGATTGGCTCACATCTCAAACCATTGTGGCTAACACATACAGTCAGTTGTTTCGCCTTGACCTTTTGCCCCAATCGTGGCACTTGTTGCAAATTCGTTCTTGTCGCTTTGCTTGTAATTAATCAGAGTTTGCGCTGCGCTAAGCAGCCGCAGAAATACTACCACGTGTCGTGTTCAGGTTACGTGTGCGAGAAGTGTGAAGAAGGCAGTCAGACCTGGGAGAAAGTGCCAGGCGTCGTGTCAGGTACCTCGCACACAGTACGCGACCTTGAGCCTGGCAAGAAGTACAAGTTCCGTGTGAAAGCGGAGAATATGTACGGCACCGGAGAACCAGTGGAGACCGACAGAGCTGTGCTTGCCAAGAATCCGTTTGGTAATTCTCGCTGCTTCTCGCTGGTTACCTCCGCCAAGGAGGTTATGTTTTTGCCAGAGTTTGTTTGTCTCTCTCTGCGTTAGCAAGATAACTCAAAAAGTTATGGAAGGATCTTTCTGCAATCCTTACGGAATGTCAGGAATGGCAAAAACAACAAGTGATTCAATTCTTGGGGTGACCCGGGAGGAATACTGGATTCTGGATCACTTTGAAATTTTCGTTAACATTACTTTGAATGGGACTACAATGTTGTGTCGAATCAATATGCTTGGCGGAGGTCTGCGCTCTCCGAGTGCTTTACTAGTTACGTTTTGTTATGTAACTCGAGAATGCATTATATAGAGCACGTTAAGTTTTACTGCGGATTTTTTTATATTGTGTTAAACGCTGCCATCCAGGAATTTTGTTAGGCGCCATGCAAAAATATATTGAATCGATCAATTATTTGCTCTAAGCAGCAAGATAGTGGTCTGGATATTAAGTAAATAAGTAAGCGGCTTAGTAAAGTAGTAATATGTCAGAGGCACAGGCGTGCAATCTCGTTGTGTGAACGCGAAACCGATACTAGACAATAATGCAATCACAAAACGTAAACACAACACAGGGCGACAGTACATAAGCACAAATGCTCCCAAGCACAATAGTGTCAAAAACACAAATCTAGATACGACATAAGCACAGTCATCAAGTTGTCTGTAACACAACAATGGGTAGGCCTATTGTGACATCAACACATTCTGTAAGTGCAAAGTAAGGGGTAGTTCATAGGGCGCCGTTCATAGTAGTCATAGGTGTAGTCATACAGTACAGCATAGTGCGAACAGCGCTAATCAGTTATGGAGTGTGTTTCAAATAAGGGACGTCAGTGTATGATTTTCCAAAACAATAAGTTTTACCACGAACAAATAATGGCTGTGAATCTCTT
>Ga0056128_1008133_pt1 | contig 13244 bp, 10 predicted proteins | sample WorMetLIZISLAND2_FD_71113 | JGI IMG/M metagenome (GOLD analysis project Ga0056128, IMG submission 71113) | Marine gutless worms symbiont microbial communities from Max Planck institute for Marine Microbiology, Germany - Olavius geniculatus... ... | reverse complement strand
GTTTGATGATGCTAAAATGTGAAACGACTTTATGGCGCTGGCAGCCGCCAGATGAAGCTCATTACATAATCATCAACGATCGTGTTATCTTGATGACGCAGCAGTAGTGGACCACGCAACTTACCTGGCGTCACAGTGTGCCGCAGCACGTATGTCAGCCCGTGAAAACATCGAGAAACTCAAGCATCACAGAAGAGCAGTAAGATTTGAAGCATCATGCACCTAACTACTGTGTCGGAGATAAAGTACTCAAGTATAATTGACGGCGTAACACCCGGATGGGGACAAACTGGCAAGCCGCTATCAAGGTCCGTATGAGATACACAAGGTACTGGGTAAGAAAGTGTACCAACTTCGCAATGGTGACACCGCACTAAAGCAAACAGCCAACGCTGCAAATCTGAAGCGGTATCACGACCAAGTAAGACCGTCGAGTCAGCACGGATTACCACAAAGTGTACCAACACCAGACACATCTGTTGCGAAATGGGTCAGGAAGAGAAGGGGTGCAGTAGACAGTTCTCCGTCAACACCACGAATGCCATAAGCGAGGACGCCTACACCATCCAATGTCGGTGATCGGCGACGAGTTCTGGTTGTCGACTCATCTCCAAAATCTTCACAGATGGTCACCGTTGAGCCTTGGATTCCAGCTTTATACTCGAACGAGAAAGACAGGGTGCTTCTACTTTCTGATGCGTTGCTCAATGATAAGATAATGGACGCATGCAACACGCTGGTGGCGCGGCACATCGGGAAGGACAATAGCGAATCCACTTTGCTGGTGCAGAAAATCTTCCAAAAATTCTTCTAAACTTAGGTACATGTCTGCATTTCTTGTTATAACTATTCAAGACTATCATGTAACCGATACCAAGCTCCACTGCACTGCTTCAAAATTTTCACCCCCCGGTGAAATTATTGGCAGGGTGGCAGAAAACTGTTCCACCCCCCAGCGGACTTAGCCACAGTAAAGTCCGCCGGGGAAAAAGGCAGATTTTGCTGTGGCAAAATTCACTGGGGGGCGGAACAGTTTTCCGCCAGGGGCAATTTTTGGGGGTAATCCTATATTACTACACTGGCTATTACGTTAACCTCCCTCCCCTGCAGCGAAGCAACTCTTCCTTCTGCCTCCTTTTTCCTTGTGTTAACGTCACTTCACTTGGCAAAGATATGCACTCTCACGAGTGGCTTCTAGTTTTACTTATGTTATTAGTCACTATTTACATTGTTATTGCATGAAATGGAATCCTGTGTGAGAATGTGTGCCGCTGACAAACTATGTACTAACACTCAAAGTTAATATCGTTAAGCATTAAAAGCAATAAAAGGATCTACCTTTAGCTTGGCAAGGCTGCGAACGTGGATTGTGTGCATAAGCAGCTTTTCTATCGACAAGTGATCGCTCTTTAGTACATCATAAACCAATTACGACAAATTAATTCTACTAATAATGTCACTTCAGTGGAAACAAACAAGGAGCACTTTACGCAGTCACTGCTTTCACAAAGTTAAAAAAGTTTTACATCATAGTGTGCCAAAGCAGCACATGAAAAAATGAATATGGTACGACAGCAAAAAATACAGCAGCAAATGCAATGTTTATTTCTTTAACGTGAATACAGCAATCATGTACACAGGTATGAAACATGCAAAAAGATAGTATCAGAGATTGAAACAAAACAAAGCAAATAAAGCTAATTAGTTCAAAAATATGCAAAACCTTAGCCTCGATCCAAGAACTTGCTTTAATAGGTGTGATATGAATTCATTCATTTACTTTCATTCACCACCAGAACCATGCAGCTCCGCAGAGCTACCGTTATTGCACGCTGGCACATGTACTGCCTATGTCAAGAATACTGTCTACAGCAGGATAACCTGTCAATAGCCCACCAGTGAAGTCATGCATGAACAACCAAAGGAGGACAGTCTGGGCCACATGACTGACTATCGACCAGTGTGTTAAACCACTGTCTGGAGTGTAAAATTGTAAAAATAAAAGTGTAAAATTTCATTTAAAAGTCACTCACTTATCCCGCGACCATAACTTAACATACATACAACACAGTAGTTTTGCAATGGCATGTCCTTTCTATAGCCCAAGCAAAAACAGCAAAGCACTGAAAGGTAACCGGGTAACTGATGTCTAACAGTTCATAGCATTCGCGATAGCAATTTGTCATTCTCGACACTATGCTGTAATGCCAAAAGGAGTTAAAAACGATCAAATGAAATAAAGTGTTACTATAAGAAATAACAGAACAACTGTCAGACTGCAACTGCAGGCTACAATGTAAAAAAAAACACAAGATATAAAACCAGCACGGTCAACAGCTGTCATGAAAAAGAATACGTGGGCCAAAGTACCGTGATGGTTTGAGCAACTTTGGTGCTTTCGGAGCCGAGTATCTGAGGAAAATGACTGATCTGCAATGGTTTGTTCTTGTCAACTTCGTTCACATGTACAGACAACTTGTACGCTGTCAACACAAAGCAACAGAGAACATTCTAACAGCGAGCAGCATGGACTAAATGCCGGAAAATTCACAGTTACGGCATGGTCAAAAGCAAGTGCCCGAAGTACTTGTCTCAAGTACAAACTAACTTCATGATAAAGTGTTACTTATTAATAAGTTGGTGACAGTACGAGCCTGTTTACATTTCGCACTCATTCGCATCAAGCAAATTCAGCAAATTATACGGACTTCGTTTGCATAATTCAAAACGATAATGAGATGTACAGCAGCCACCACAAACAAAGAAACTTTCAAGCTGAGTTATTGCTTGACAAACAAGATAATGTTCATATGAACACGAAGTCTGTCCAATGCATTTCCATAGCTTACAATATATGTCTGTATAAATATAATCAGTGAGCCGTTTAGACCAGTAGAAAAAATCTAAATGTTTAATTTCAAATTGCACAGCAGCAATGTTATTGTCATCCTTCGCTATTATTATAGCTAAACAATAAATACTGTCTGTCATGAGACTATTTGATTCGTCACCAGGACTTTACTATAAATGGTCCGTCATCACCATCCGTCTATCTTGCACCATTGCGAAAATATGGCGCCTCAAATATAATGGGATCACGAACTTGACTGTTTGGGGTCACGTGACGTCATCGGTCACGTGACCATTCGACTACCGGGGGTTGACTTCCTATGGGTGGTCCATGGTGACCATGTGTCTATCTCGCACCGTTATGGAGATATGACACCTCAAACGTTCAACGGACGGATGGACGCACGCACGCACACACGCATGAACGGATGTTCAGGTGATTTTATACTCTGTCCAATGCTATGCATTGCATTGGACAGACAAAAAGCTTTACTTGTAGTCTCCCACCAAGTCTGATACTTACAACCACTCAGTGTCTTAATCAGCTCAATCAGAACATCGCAGAGCCTCCGCCTCCACTATTCTACAAGCTGCACAGTGCAATACAAATGCAACACTAACAGAAAGGTTTTCAAACTTCAACTGTGTTTAGTCTGCGCTGTTTTTGATGTAAAATGGATCTGAAACAAAACCAAACTATACTAGACAAACTAAATCAGATACATACCTTGTTGGAAAGGCTTCGAATCCTTCTTTCCACTGTCCCTGCATAACACTTATGGCAATGTATTGAATGTAATGCACAGTAATTTAGTGAAGATGCAATTAAAAGTCAAATTAATTTAGGCTACATTATGACTACCGACAATTCAAATAACTTGAAATGAGAGAATCAGAAAAAGTACAAGAAACAAAAATCCAAAGAAAAACTCCAAATTCGAACAAAAAACCTAAAATACTACACATAACAAATGCAGAAAAAGGCAGCAGGCAGCAAACCTCCAATATGACAAAAGGAGACTTTTGCCGACAATGTACTCTTCAATGTGGATGCTATCACCAAGCCGATGTCGCATCAGCGATAGCGTCTGCAATGCAACACATAAATCAGTGAATATTCTGCTCAACAAATTAATACCTACAAGACATTGCAATGCAATAAAATATAATGCCATACAGTGTGAATGGTAAGATTTGTTAATAAAAATGTCCCCGATTGCTGACATAACTTAACATAGATGTATTCTCGAAAACAGTTCAGTTTTGAGATGGCGTTAAAAGAGGCAAGTGTCAATGATTTGATGATGGTCTGAAAAACTGTTCCAGGTGGCAGGTCTGGCAAAGCAAAAGCCACACTCTACATGAAACTTAGTTCCTATGCTCAGCTTTTTAATTTTTTTCATTATTTATGTTTGTTAATATTAATTTCCCTGAAACAATTCAAGTACACAATAACAGGTGCATAAACCATATTCTACAGGTTGTGGCAAAAAAGTAGGCCCCCAAAGTTTTTAGCTGTTTTCCCAGCAACCGTTTGTAACTTTAACTTGAAATATTTGCAGAATTATGTTCTGAAATGTTCTACATCTAACTGCCAAGCATAATGCGATTCTGTTAAAAACAGACGAAGTTACAGACCTTTTAACATCATTGCCTACTGATTTTTAGCATAAAAAATGTTCAAGCTACAACACCAATTCAATATCATCGCTGAAGCAACACAATTAACTAATGATCAGATGCCAGAATTCCATTGTCACTGTGAATGTTCGAAGTGCCCACCACCAGCTCCATCACTGTAGCCTCCTTTTGTACTTTTAGTTGCTTTGAAAAGTTTCACAGCCTTGTCAATCGGTCCCTGTGGCAGGTTGCCCCAAATAACCTGAAGCGCTTTGTCGACTTCGGCGATTGTTTTTGGCTTTGTTTTAAGCTTGCGGTAAGCCTCGAACATTGCACCCCACACGCGATAGTCTACTGGGTTTACACTGTGTCTCAAAAAAACATCCCCGACATTTTCGACTGTAACTTTATTATCAGATTTTAATAATTTTTGGTACAAATAATCATGATACTACTTGCCATCAAATAACCGTTCAGTATTCCACCTCACCCAATGTATGCTACTGCACTACCTAGTGAAATCAGATCAAGCGAAAATGCGTTCAAAGAAACAGAAAACCTGAAAAAAACATCCCCAACATCATGCTTTTTTATCGTGTTTTTAGTTTTGCAAGTGTGTCTGGAATGGTTTTTTTCGTGTTTTTAGCTTTACCTAGCTTTAGTTGCTCTTTGTATATGTATTATTCTGACTTACACTGTACTGTGTGAATTGAAATAAATATTATTGATCGTACCTTGAATAAAGATTAGCAGATTTTTATAATATTTGGCAGAAATATTTCTGACACAACTGGCTATTAAATAAGTGTTTTAGTTCTCACCTCACACAACGTCTGCTTTTGCACTACCTGGGGAAACCAGACCAGGCATAATACGTTAAAATGAATGGAAAAACGTCAATAAATTCCATCTGTCCAAATTTGTGGGCCCCAACAGCAGGTCTATTACAAGGTTTGACTGTCATGCAGCAGCATGTCTATCAGATGAAGTTTAAGAATGTTTGTAAAGTCAGAAGTGACTGGTAGAGCCTGTATTGGTCTGGAGCAGAACATTATCGATATTGCTGTCAAGTGAATGGAGAAAGTGTCTCCTTGCCTGTGTTTGCACAGTGGGCCAACACTTCAAGCAATTTTACTGTAGGCAGTTGCAAAAAGGACAACTGAATGAAATGTCAGCCCCAGTGTCAGAAATGTGAACAAAATGTGTTTTTACACGATATGTTAATTAAGCAATTATATCACATTGGATAAAAAAGTGATATTTCACTGGTTATGCTTTCGCCAGGTAGTGCAGGAACAAACGTTGGGTGAGTTGGAAAACTAAATGGTCTATTTGATGGCAAGTTGTGTCAGGAATACTTGTACCAAAAATTATCAAAATCTGATAACTGGTTTTCAAGTTACAGTCAAAAATGTTGCGAATGCTTTTTTGAGACACAGTGTATATCGAGCGAATTTGGAAGCCATTAGTTCTTAGTAACGAAATCTGGACAGTTGTCCTGCAGCCAGTTCTGTGCGCTGTGTATGCTGGCGCGCCATACTGCTGGAAGATGAATCTGGTGGGCAACAGGTGATTTCAGTCTTCAACAAGTAATTTGAGCAAAGCTCATGAAACACGCGACAGCTTTTGTAGTTCCATTTCACACATTCTCTTGGTCTGTCTCCAGCCATTTCATCGCAATTCACGGTGCTGAAAATCGCAAAAAAACACTGAAACACTATATTTTGGAGGTTTAAGGTCATTCAATATCATCAGTGTTGATACCGCTAAAAATTCGTCACCAGTGCTTGTTATGATAAACAGCATGTCCATGTCTGTCTGCAACTGTTTTCACGTTAGACGAGCCAATATCAGTAAAATAAACGCTTTTTGACGCGAGCGCAGGTCTCCTTGAGCCTAGGGGATTAGGACTTGGACTACACAAATTTAGGTTTAATGCTAAAAATTTCTTTCGCAGGTTCTCTTGGTCTATCTTCAGCCATTTTGTCGCAATTCACTCTGGAAATGTGCGCTGTAGCCAAAAAATGCAAAAAATTCGCCCAAAACCCCACTTTTGCGGGTTCAAGAATGTTCAAGGTCATCGATGTTGATACACTAAAAAAACCTGTGACGAGTGCTTGTTATGATAAGCAACATATCTGTACTTATCTGCAACCATTTTCACATTAAAAGAGCCAATAGCAACAAAATAACGTCTTTTTAAAAAAGATATCCCTCTTTGTCACCCTCATTCAAGGGGAACTCTTCAACCAAGAGCGAAAAATTTTGTCACGAAAAACTAGAGTCCTTCTCCACCGTGGTCAGCCACCTTGCCGTGGTGGTGGGACTTTGCACCGATGACCCGAAAAATTTCTAAAATCTGGAGGTGAGGAGCCAACTAAGAGCTGACCAAACTCGTGAGAACAGATTTGCTACACGTTACCAGTGTTCTTGTGCTGGTTTTGGCTTCACAGCCGACTATGGCTTTATAGCCATCTACTTACGGCTTTATAACCGTCTATTTACGGCTTCACAGCCGTCTACGGCTTTATAGTCGCTACCTGTAACCTTGTGGTCACATTCGGAGACATGCATTGGGCCGAGCTGATACGGCCTCAGCGCTGGGCAGGTGTAAGAGCCTGTCCACCCCGGAGGTAAGGTAAGGTAAACTAGAGTCCTTATGGTAGCCAACAGTGAAGATCTTTTAATCCTAGCTTGTGCCGTTTTGACACAATACCGCAGTGTGAGAGATGGACAGACGAACACCTCAACGATGGCTAAAACGTGCGAAGCATTTTGCTGTTGCACGTAAAAATACTTTAATAGAACAATAATTTAGTGATTTTATAAACAAAACAAATTACTGTTTATCAAAATGTCAGTTTGACGTTATTAGAAGCTATTAGTAACTCGTTTTGAAAATTAAATAACATTTTTAGCTTAAGCATTATTAATGCTGAAAAAAACAACAGGTGGACATGTAAAAAATATTTATAACTTTGTCATTTTTCAACAAAATCACATTTCACTTAAAGTTAGATGTAGAACATTTTAGAAAACAAATCTGAAAAAAATTTTAAATTAAAATTCCAAAAAACGGGTGAGAAAACAGCAAAAAACTTTAGGGGGCTACGTTATTTTGCCGCATTTTGTACTTATATCGACGATTTCAACTTCACATCCATTCTAGCACTTGAGACAAAAAAAATGTTACTAAGTAATATTAACCATCCAATCAGCAAGCCAGTCACCCAATCAGCTCAATTTGACAATACAGAGCCTCAGCTCTGTTGAGAAATAAAAAAAACTTCTTAATAACAATTACTTTGATTTTAAGTAGAAAATTCCAAATAAAACTACCTGTGAATGGAGAACTTCTAGCTGCAGCGACTGACAAAATGAATCTGAAAAATACAACCGCAACAACCACAACACTGTGAGCCAAAAACGCACACGCAAAAACAACACAACCACAACAACAGGACAGCTAGACTATGAGCCAAAAAACATGCACACGAACAGTCTTTCTGTGACAACTATGTGGTAACACAACAATAAAGCAAGTTGATGTAACAGATTCTTACACAATTCACCTTAAAATACAACCACAAATGATTAACAAAATTGAGTGACTTAAAACATAACTAGAAAGAGATAATGTCAGTTTTTTGTGACTAACAGCATATAGCAGAATTCGGAGTGCACATATAACAATGACTTTTCGGGACCATTTATGTGAACTTTCCATGTCTTAACCAGACTGTTCAATCTAGTGGACATCGAACATGTCAAATTTTCATGTAACACTCACTAAATGGATTAGGGATAAGCCAAAACATGTACGAGGGCCATCCCAAAAGTTTCCAGCCTGGATATATTAGACAACAATATTTTCCTCAATCAGTATATCAGTGAAATGCACATCCTTTACTGACTCACATGAGTCTGCTGCGGATATGACGTCACTGTAATTTATGACATCATAGAGCATTAAACAGAAACGATTTTTAGCGCCAACAAAAGAGACTTGAGTCATTCATCATCGTGGATAGCAGACACCACCATGATTGAATTTCAGATTTCAAAATAGAAAATAGTTATTAAAGGTCAGGTCATTATTGTATGCATAGTGGTTTTAGTTTATTAAGCCAGTCGTCAACAGGCAGCTGGGTATCTGTAGACTTTGGACTGGAGTGCAGTATTGAAATTAGGGGACTAGGGCGTGGGGCTCACTTTCAGCCCCCTGCCCATCAAGTGCTCATGTAACTAGTCACAAACCTTGATTGGCCTTTCACTAAGACAACTGATAAAATTATCAGATAAATTCTCAATAAAACCTCTCCGATACTGTTAAATATTGGCATTACATCGTAACTGTTTGAAATGCTGTTATTTGCAGCTACCACAGGTAAGGCTATAGTATACTCACAGACACAAATAAAAAATTCATAAACGTATTTGTCAGTGCTTTCATAAAATCAGATGCCACGGAGCCCCAGGTTGGTAAATTCAGCGGCAAGACTGAAAAAGTTTCATGCAATTACCAGCCTGATTCAAATGCTGCTTGCATTAATGCTCCAAATCATTTCATCTCAATGTTCTATGATGTCATAAATTACAATAACGTCACTTTCACAAGCTGCTCACACGAATAGGCAAGAAAGATCCGTTTTACTGATGTATAGAAAATAAAAAGTTTTTGTCTAATATATTGAGACTCAAAAATCTTTGACCGCCCTCATACTTGCATGAAACCGTAATTCACTCAAATGCTTTTATTTGCAAATTTAAGCTACTGTATATTCACAAATGCAAATAAGAAATTCATATGCACGTTTGTCAGAATTTTCACAACATCAGACGCCATGGGGTCCCACTTTCACAAATCCAGCTGCAGATTAGAAAATTGCCATGCAACAGCGAACCTGATTTTATACTGTTTGCGTTAGCGCTCCAAATCGTTTCAGTTTAGTGCTCTATGACGTCATAAATTACAATGACGTCATATCTGCAACAGACTCATCAGAGTTCGTAAAAGATGTACGTTTCACTGATGTATAGTTTGTGGAAAATATTATTGTATAATATGTTGACGCCGGAAACTTTTGGGTGACCCTCATAGAATATAACACTAAATATGTAACACAGTTCATAGGAAGCAACAGACTGAACTGTACGTACTATGTAAATACCAAAAGCATGTACACGGGTCTAAAATGCAGCAACCATTTGGCTTATATTCCACAACTTTCCAGTATTTACCATGACTTTTCACGACCTAAGCCTGATTCCATGACTCTGCAGGTCTAGAAAATCTTAATTTCAAACTCCATGACTTTACAGAATCTCAGTGCATCCTGACCATTTCAATGTACATTTGTCTGACATTTAACTAGATTAACTGGTTGTCAGACAGTTCTGAATACTCTACACGAAAGTGTCAACCGTTAATGCACAGACACACATGGAGATGTCAAACATAATGCCTCCTGCTTTAAGGCAAAGACATAAATGGATGCTGCAGATCAAATTGTCTAGTCGGCTAAAAATTATCCCCTCAGAGCCACCTTCTCGATATCCTAAGTAAGATAGTAAGTAGATATGTAAGTACCATAAGTAAAGAAACATTTATATTGCACCTAAACCAGACATGGAGGCTTTATCTACTGCACGTCACCAAGTTAACATCTCCAAAAGCTTCTAAGACACGATCCACGAGTTCAGTCTATGAGACAGAAAAGGAGAGAAACTAAGGATAAATGAATAAATAAACTAATAAATACTGATTGAAGCACAGAGCGCATACGCAAGCAAGCATAGAGATCATGAAGCGGTTGTTCATTGTCGACGAGTCGAGACTGCACCAGCTGATGAATGTAGTTAACTTGCAGTGAGTGAACTAGTGCTTGCCCATCACCGATCTCTGGATCCTCCACCAGGAAGTCGATGTCAAGCAGACGCCAAGGTATTGTTGCACCATCACCCATCAATGTCAGCGTTACCTGATACGTGCAAAAAGACTAACATAACACTATGTATGTATCGTTAGTAGTACTTCCTTAATACCACTGGTTTAAAATGAAACTTAAAAACATAGCTGGGATGGCTACTGGTTCTGACAATCGATGCAGATTGAAGAGTGCAAAATTATTATTAATAATATTACTGTAACAGATACTCATATCAAGCAGATGACAAGAAATATCTAACAGCAGACTATGTCGTTTATGTCATCAAATCAGTAAGTAAGCAATATAACTTGGAAAGCAGCATTTGTCAGTCAATAAGAATGTGCAGCAATTTCAACAAAGAAACAAAACTGCCGCAATTATACATCGACCAACATAAAATGGAACTGACAGTATTATCACTGTCATCTTTAAGTTTAACTAATCAACTTCTCTGGAATCATTCCAGTTTAGGCATATTCCAAAAAATGAATTTGTAGGAAATGTCAGAGCAGAAATTTTTACACATCAGTTTCGTACTAAGAAAAATGCAAGCAAGCATTCTGCAAGAAAAGCTACGCACTACACAATGAGCACAACGTAACACTATGCACACAGAATATCTTTTGTAACCGAAGAAAATGTACTTAAATCTACCCAAATGCATGTATAAATGAAATGTATCATATCTGACAAAGTTATCACAGGAAACAAAACTACAAGCTTATGAAAAAGAACACGCTGACCTCAAATTCATGTTCGACTCGGAATTTAACACGACCATTGCCTGACACAGGAACATTAATAACAAACTCAGAAAACCAACCAAATGAAGCACTGCATTAGCAGCTATCATTATGCACAATCACCATCCTTATCTTGTCCCATTTCTAAAGAAATTTCAATATTTTTGTGCAAAACTATTTCCATGCCGCTCCTCAGAAATTTTCTCAGCAGGCTCAACCACTTACATGCAAGGATTTAACAACGTATCAGCCTAAAAGACGGTAAGTTTTTATTAAATTTGTCACCAACCCAAACTTAGTGACTCTACCAGATGATATATAACAGATAAGCATTAACCAGCTAACAGAATTACAATAGTGACATAACCATTACGTGGAACCACTCTTGCAGCACGATTCTTAACCGAACAGAAGTTGCAACTAACAAGGTTCTAACACCATTAATAGCAATAACACATTGCTGCGGAAATGCTAAATATATATAATCCCATGTGGAAGCAGAACATCAAATTTAGTACTGCATAAATTCAGTTACTAAACTGATTGAATAATCAAGCATGTCAGACTAGCAGACAGATGCCAACCAATGATGGGTTTATATAAGTGAGTTGCACAACTGTTACTAGGACTACTAACACTGCCACTACCCAGAGTGACCACTCTTTTAAACTAGTGAGCGAGTGAGTAAAGTTTAACGTCCCACCCGACATAGTATAGGTCATTTCGGGGATGGCCTTTTCAGGCAGAATGCACACAAACACTAATAATGGAACAGTAAGCTTGACCTTCACAGAAACACAAAACACAAGAACCTAAAATTGTAAGAACTCCATTATATGCATGCATATGTAATTAACATAATGGTAGTTCTAATAATCTTCCCTGTTATCCTCCAGACAGCCATCAATCTTATAATGCTGTCTATTGGAGCACAGGGGCCAAACTAGAAGGTGATCGTGAGAGCGCATATCTCTGCCAAGTGAAGTGATCTAAACGTTACTACTGTAAAATGTAGAAGTTTTCACAAGATGGCGCCACCGTTCCTGCCAGTTGTGTACGACATGTGGAGATGATGATGAGTCATCGTGCACACACACACGGAACGACGGACAGAACGACCAATCTCTTAATCTCCTCCAATGTTCACTTCGTTCACCTTGGCTGACAGGGAAGTCTTAGGGAGCATTGTGAGCTCAAACCAGCGGGGTCTGAGAGAGCCCCAACCGCAGAAAAATGCACATTTCTGTCCCACATGTACAGTAAGACAACCATAAAATCCACGACGTGAAGCTTATTTTCTGTGACTTTCCAAGCCTGGAAAATTGTCTTCCTAAATTCTGTGACTTTCTATGATTTTTTAGGACCTGCAGTCACTCTAACAGCCACCACTACTGCTACTACAAACCAATGACCGGTTTGCACATGTGCCGAGGTAGATCCGTAGTGACGATACGGTGCTCAATAATCTGACTGAGTCGCTGCAGTGTCTGCTTCTTCTCAACTGCTGTTATTGGACCAGGAGGAATTATACGATCCTATCAGCAACACACAATTATGACAATAATGCAAAAAGTGCTAATAATATAAATATCACACTATGAAATAAAGCATGAGGAATGACAAAGCCACTCAAAGTCACAGACCTGCCTATATGCAGCTACAGCGCCTACATTCACTGTTAGTCAGAGAGCTGGCAGGGGTTACCATGCACCCCCTCTGGGATTAAACCACATGCATATTTTATTGTACTCTAGGGGCTAGACTGTAAAATTATGTTAACAAAAAAAATGTGGGATACAGGGTGCTTACCAGCCGTTTGTTGCTATGACAACCGAAAACCCTTAGCAACAAGCTTAGTGTGCCTATAATGAAGATAATAAATGTCCAAATGTGTCAAATATCATGGCTATAATAAACTGTTCATAAGTCACTAATTACAAGGAATCCAATGGTGTATTTATCACTTAGCAACGGTTGCTACGGAGTGAGATTCTCCATAGCAACGGCCTATTCAGCAGAGATATAAGCATGAGACCTCAACCAAACCTTAGTTACCATATGAAGTAAGATCAGTGGTTATAGTTTTGCCTAGCAACCGTTA
>Ga0056128_1008132_pt1 | contig 13246 bp, 15 predicted proteins | sample WorMetLIZISLAND2_FD_71113 | JGI IMG/M metagenome (GOLD analysis project Ga0056128, IMG submission 71113) | Marine gutless worms symbiont microbial communities from Max Planck institute for Marine Microbiology, Germany - Olavius geniculatus... ... | reverse complement strand
TTTTGGATTTATCAACATCGATGACTTTGAACGACCTTGAACCCCTCAAAAAGAGGTTTTTAGTGAATTTTTCGCAATTTTTGGATGCAGCGCACATTTCAACACTGAATTGCGACGAAACGGCTGGAGATAGACCAAGACAACCTGCGATGAAATCTTCAGCAGGAAATGTAGATTTTAGCAGTCTAAGTCCAAACCCTCTCGATTCAAGGAGGCCAGCGCACGTGGGTGTCAAAGAGGGGTACCCCTGTAAAAAGTGGTTATTTATCCCCTGTTGGCTTGTCTAGCGTGTAAATGGTTGCAGATAGGCACATCCATGCTGCTTATCATAACAAGCACTAATGAGAAGCTTCTTATGAATGTCAACATCGATGACCTTGAATGACTTTAAACTCTAAAAATATTGATTTTAAGTGATTTTTTGGCGATTTTTGGCTGCAAAAAAAGTGAATTGCGACGAAAGGGATGGAGATAGACTACGATTACCTGCGAACAGGAACTGCTATAGGCTTTCGCGCGTCTCGTGAGCATTAGCTCAAATTTCTTGTTTTAGTCATTTTATTATGTGGCTGTCTTAATAGGTGGCGACATGGTTTGTTCCATCCGCCTCTTTGTATCGTACGGACTTTTTGACTCGATCGGAAAGATAGAAACTCAGCTATCGCTTAGAGGAAAGGGCGTCAGCTTGACGCATTCGTTTCATTATAATACTGCTCTTGAGCATTTGGTTTTTTAATGAATTTAGTTATTTGGTACAAGTGAGACTTTTAGCACACCTACATTGCAACGGATGCGTGCGGCGTATCATTAGAGAAATAGTAGAGCAGGGGCACAAAACTTCCGGTTTTAACCCTTTGCGGTGTAAAATGGACTTTTGCCAATAACATATGTCTGACTCACCCTCCTAGCCCAACTCGCACTACAACACCACCCTATCGGAAGCTGTGACTCACTCTTTAGCCAGTAGCCTTGATGTCAGCAACCACCGCGGTACATTAATCCTACGGGTTTATTTGTATACATTGAGCACAATATAAGCACGTGGAAATGCTAATTTTCTGGTTTGAGGCATCGACGAAGGACGTTAATTAAAATGGCTGATAATGATCAATGACAGTTGGCGACATACCAATGAATCAACGGTGAAAGTGACAGGATCGGAAAGAGATGACACGTCGATGGCTGCAAAGACATACTTCTTGAAGATGGCCTCCTCATTAACGACGACTCCAGAGCCCGGAGCGCCGGTCAGGTACGAGCACATGCTGCCGTTGCAGATCATCTCATTGACCAGTTGAGACACGGCTATTAGATCGGCCGCCAGACCCCGTTTGTATTGGTCAAGGCAAGCGCTGTTCATCTGCGCCGAGTTGGCGGTCACGCTGAGTTCGATCGGAAACGGCAGCACGTCAGAATTTGCGGCTGCCGGATACAGCACTACCGCACTGCCTAAAACGCCATCACCCCACAACTCGCTATTTCGTTAAACTCGTCAAAAAAGTAACTTATAAAACGAAGTAAACAAATTTCCCAGATATACCTTAAATTTTATACTCTAAAAAATTAATAAGGTAAAAATGCAAGCATACTTTAAAAAGGTTACTTAAAACAAGCAGCAGGAACAGCTGTTGCCAGGAAACACTGTCTGCCGTCATTACGCCTGCCGCTACATTTCATTTTTACGCGCGACAGCAGCTACTGCTGTAGCGAGCCTTAGCCATCGCGATGCTGTGTGTGTCTGTCCGCCTGTTTGTCTGTCCCTCTGTCCGTCACACGAGTTGATCAGTCAAAAACGGTGCAAGCTAGGATCAACAAATCATTATCAGATTTTGCTCTCGCAGCAGGCTCACTTGTTACGTGGAAATAAGTGGCAAACGTCGTAAAGACTGTTCTTGACTGACCGGATAGAATGCGTTCGTCTTTGCAGTCCACAGGTAGCTTAGCAGCTTCTTTTGCTTCCGCTTCGCTGATCTTGGCTTGCGCCAGTGTGCTCATTAGCTCCCCGCCAGCTGCACGACAGAAACGTTACTCCATGATATTAAGCTACCTTGTAATCTTTATAGCACCACAGCTATGCATAGCCGTGACGCTCTTTGTACGATTGTCGTCCTTCGTCGTCCGTCGTCTGTCTGTCACAAATGTATTGCGGCTAAACGACTTTTTAAACATTCCTAAACTTCATCTGGTAAACACACTGCTGCATGACAGTCAAACCTTGTAATAGACCGGCTGTTAAGGCTCACAGATTATGATACATGGAATTTATCGACGTTTTTTCATTCATTTTAACACGTATTATGCTTGGTCTGCTTTCCCCAAGTAGTGCAAAAGCAAACTTTAAGTGAAGTATAAACTAAAACACATATTTAATAGCCAGTTGTGTCGGAAATATTTCTGCCAACAATTATTAAAATCCGCTAATTTTTCTTCAAGTTACGATCGATAATGTCGGGGATGTTTTTTGAGACACAGTGTACATGTAACTTCAAGTGTAAAGGGAGTAGCCTATCGACACTTTGCCACGTGACGTGCCACGAGGTACGAATGATAACGTAGGTACAAATGTTTTGGGAGGAGGAAGAGACCGCACCTTAAATTTTGGAAAAGAAAAAATGTGCAAAAATCGGACTGGTTTCGGTCAACTTTCGAATTTGACCATGAATATATCCGGAATAGATGGAGATATCGAAAATCGGAAACAAGCTTTTTCGACCACAGTCCCTCTTGCGTTGGACAAAACATTTGAAGAATTTTGGCACACGAAAAACGACGGTTAGGGCGCGCATGTTGACCCACCCTAAGTCGACAGTGCACGTTTTGGATATACTAGGGGCATAATGCATTCAAGTTCAGGCCACGTGACTTTGATTCAACCCCTAATTTTTTCCACAATTGGACTTACGGCTCCACGCGGACTCACGTTGGACCTTCCCCAAATTTCTAGTTTATAATCAAAATTAACGATTAATCAGTATGAATGTTTTCGCGCGACAGTAGAATGTTTCGCTTGCTTTGGCTCTGGCCTAGGTGTCTGTCTGTCCGTCCGTATGTCCGTCTTTCCGTATGTCACACACTAGAGCCTTATCAAAACGGTGCAAGATAGGACCACGAAATCTTCATTGTGGCCAACCACAAAGACTCTAGTTTTCGTGACAAAATTTCGTGCCGCTGGGCGAAGGGGTTCCCTATGAAGGAAAGCGTGAACGAAAGGTAATCCCTAAAAAGTCTTTAATTTACCGCCAATGGCGAGTCTAGCGTGAAAACGGTTACAAATAGGCACAAACATGCTGCATATAATAACAAGCACAGGGGACGAGCTTTTAACTGTATTAACATCGACGACCTTGAACGACCTTGAGCATTAAAAAGGGGTTTTTAGTGGATTTTTTTCCGATTTCAAGCTGCGATAAACATTTTAAGAGTGTCGTGCGCCATAAATTTTTTAGTATTAAACGTAAATTTTAGCAGCTAAAGTCCCGATTCCTAAAGTTCAAGGAGGCCTGCGCACGAGGGCGTCAAACAGGGGAACTTGCCTAAAAATGGCTATTTTACAGCTATTGGCTCGTCTGGCGTAAAAACGGTTGCAGATAGGCACAGACATGCTGCTTATCATAACAAACACTAGTGACGAGCTTTATAGTGGTATCAACATCAATGATTATAAATGACCGCGAATCCCCGAAATAGAAAGTTTTACTGTTTTTTGCAATTTTCGGCTGCGGCGCACATTTCAAGAGTGAATTACACCGAAATTTTTAGAGACAGATCCCGACAACTTGCGTATACAATTTTTTTGCACGTACATTTTAAAATATGTGAGTTGTGACGTCCTAGGTACAAGAAGTCTTCCGTACGGAGGCCTTAAATTTGGGTACTTTTTTGTGACCCATCATTATTTTATTGCGCGCTGTACATTGGTTGCTCAAGTGACAGAACTGATGCTGTCGCGCGTCACGTGAGCTTTGCTCAGATTACTTTTTTAAAGTTTAATATGAAACCGCACTCTTAAGCTGTTAGAAAAACTTACGCTGATATCCGACCAAGAATCCATAGGCGCCAGAGCTCCAAGTAAGCGGTGAATGTCCGTACGCGTAGGCACCGAACTTAGCTCCATTTCCAGTAGTCGTGATAATGTGAACGCCAGGAGAGACTTTGACGCTGGCAATCGAGTAGCCCCAGTCGGACGCATCTATCCACGAGGACGCCGGCGGGTCCGTCTGACCGTCGAGCAGTATCGCGGATTTGTACTTCGTCTCCGTTACGATCGCTACGTAATTGTCGAAATGATGCCAGACCTGCACTCGTTTCGCGCAACAGCAATCTGACGCCGCTTCGTAATCTGTAGCGTACTTGTTTACACAAACTAGAAACTACGAATATACAAATATTTTATTGTACCTCATACCTCACACCAGCTGTTACTAAAGGAACTCTACTTTTACGATGCCGTAAATACATATTTTATCTGTATCACCGCCTACCACCACACTATGTTTAAAACGAAACGCGACGTAAATATATCACTACTGTCCATACAGCAAGCCCAGTCGAATTTAGAATCCGCTGGTATAGCTTTATCGTGATCTGCTTGGTGGCAATCAGATACAGATAAAATACATTAACAACATAGCTGTGCGTCCTTTTTCTGATAACGAACGCAATAAAATTAACCTTACAAATATTAACAATCAAATAAGTAACCTAATTTTATTCTCAGACGATAAACTGCGTGTGCGACGTATGCAAAATTCTACCGACAATTACCGCGCAGCATTTGTGTCACGTGCATCGGAGTTTTTAGTGATGAATAGACATTGTCTGATATTGATACTGGACAGTGTGGTACCAGAATGCATAACATACGACCAAAGTTGCTGTTACCAATTTCTGATAAATCTACCAGAAAAATCGGAGGAAAACTTGGAATTGCCAACGGCTTAACTGACCTACGATGTCACGTGACCCAAGTGGTAAAATTATGCTGCTAGAAACCAGCAGTAGCGGTAAAAACGTCAACTATCGAGCGTTTAACGTGTTTAGAGCGGCAAAGTGTCACAAAACGTATTACTAGTGTGTGTAATATAATTCGAGGTGGTCCACGTTATATAATCAGCGCACATCAACGTTACGGACAGACATGCGGACAGAAAGACAGACAAGATACGACGACGTCACATTAGCCGCCAGTTCGAAAGCATGAAGCGGAAAAGTCTTACTTCTACGTTGTTCTTAGCATCGACATCAACAAAAGTGGCGGTGGGCCACGCTGCCTCGTTGTCGAATCTGTCTATCGAGACGATCATCGTCATGTACGGATCTGTTGCGACTGAATCCTCCTGGCCGTTGGGAAGTGCAAGTCGACCTGCCAGCACATATCAACAAAGGCATTACGCAGCAGATGTAGTAGTCCTGCAATGCGATACAACGTTTACACTGCTGTTGTATTCTGCCCTTACGGGCAGGTTCGCGTTTTCCATCGACTTAGTCTTGTCCGCTCTTGTGCTAGCTCCTTGAGTTGTGAATAATCCATGTCCTCGACGTTTGTCTCCAGTAGCCAACTCAGTAGCATTTCTTTTGGCCTCCCTCTTCCCTTCTTCCCTGGCAGTCGACCTTACAACACTGTTCTCACCAAAGAACCATGACGTAGCACATGTCCCAACCACCTCTTCTGTCTGGTCCTCAGTGTGTCCATGAGTGTGTCTGGTTTCAACTGTTTCTAGTACTTCATCGTTCTTTTTGTGTTCCGTCCAAGATATCTTTAACATGCGACGCCAAATTCACATTTCAAATGCTTCAATTCTTTTTATGTCATTTTTGCAGGGTCCATGTCTCACTTCCATACTGTTACAGTTTAAAGTTTTAGGTGTGGGGAATTAGATTATTTATATATTTCGCCGTCCCAATCTGACCTTTAATCCTGCCAGGGCTTTCTCCCATTGTTATTGCTAGTTCGTTGTGTTCAATTCGATCTTTTGAAACTTCTGTCAAACCTATATTTTAGCCCTAGCTCCGAGATGGACTAAACTTCGTTCAGTCCATCTGGGAATAACAATAACTCGCAAGACAGTTGTAGATCGATTCCAAAAACGTTTGTTCAAATTCCATTATCCATCGATATAGCGAAATAACGTGAAAAACAATGCATAATTTCTGATCACCCAAATATTGAAAGAACTGCGACGAGAACTACTCTATCTAGACATCGGTCTGCAAGTAAACACGAACGGCCACAAACTGCTAAACTGCTGCTTGCCGCTGCAGTACTGGTCTTTTATATAAGAATGTTACAGCTCTTTCAACACAACGCTCGGCGGCTGCGTCTTTCTAATTTAGCCTTGGGCGCGGCCGCCAGCTATCCAGGAATTCTTAGGATATCTGGCACCTACAATACAGTGCCATACTTCATATGAATGCTTTGATTATGCGTTTTTTAGCTGGAGGCTGAGGGATCCACACAGAGATCTTTCTTCTTATTGAAAGCTTCTTTTGCCAATGCAATGTGACGTCTTACTTCACATTCACTTCTACAGCCCTCGGTCACCATACTTCCGAGGTAGCAGAACTGTGTGACTGACTCCAATTTTTTACCATTGACCATTATTCTCAACTTCCTACCCTTCCTCTGTGGCATTCGCACAACTTTGGTCTTTTTCACATTTATCCGCATGTTGTATTTCTCTGACGTCTGTCGGAGAGCATCCATTATGCGTTTAAGTCCACATTCCGTATGAGAGACCATATTTACCTGGTCATCTGCAAAACGGATCGATTTTACCAACACACCTCCAAACTTTAACCCCTTCTTGTATATCTGCAAGCCCTTCATTTATGACATGCTGGATGTATATGTTAAACAGTATTGGAGATAGTAGACAACCTTGTTGTATTCCTTGCCCAATCTCACAACAACCTGATGATTCGTTATTTATTTTTACAAAAGCTTTTTGTTCCAAGTACAACTTTGCACTCAGATTTCTGTCTCTCCTGTCTATTCCACTATTTTTCAGCATCCATATCATCTCATTTCACTTCACCGTATCAAAAGCCTTTTCGTAGTCATTGAAACATACATAGAGATCTCTTCCATGTTGGAGACTTCTCTCACCGAGTACTCTCAGTGCTGCAATGGCATTTCTAGTCCCTTTGCCCCTCCTGAAGCCAAACTGATCATCCGCAATGTAACCGATCGCTTCCACTTTTGCTTCAATACGCTTTGTCAAAATTCTTATCAAGACTTTCGCTGCATGTGTTAAGAGATTAATTGTATAAAAGTCACTACATTCTGTGGCATTCGGCTTCATTTCCAACGGAATTGCTACACTTTGCAAAAAGTCTTCTGGCCGCTTTGCTGTTTCATGAATCCTCTGGCACAGATGTGTGAAAATCTTGACCGCTGTACACCCCATGCATCTAAGCAACTCCGTACGAATTTTATCTTCCCCTATCGCTCTATTATTCTTCATGTCACTCAGTGATGCCATCACCTCCTCTTCCAATATACGCGGACCGATATCATCCTGAGCAACTTCTGTTTCTGGCTCAAGATTCAAGTCTTTGAGTTTACTCTCTGCATCGTACAATTCTTCCGTGTATTCCATCCATCGCTTTTTCACCATCTCAGGATCAGTAAGCAGTTTGCCGTTCTTAACTTTGACTGATGTATTGCTTTTACTAATTTTCCTATTTAGACTGTTTATCGTCTTGTACATCTAATCTTGTTTTTCCTGTTTATCCAATTTCCCAATTTCCTCACATCGTTCTGTCCACCACAAGTTTACACTGTGTCTCAAAAAAGTATCCCGACATTTTCGACTGTAACTTGAAAACCAATTAACAAATTTTAATAATTTTTGGTAGAAATATTCCTGACACAACTTGCCATTAAATAACCATCTAGTTTCTCACTTCACATAATGTATGTTTCTGCACTACCTAGGGAAAGCAGATCAAGCGAAATATGTGTTAAAATAAAAGAAAATCTGAAAAAAAACATCCCTAACATTATCGATCGTGTCTTGAACAAAAATTAGCAGATTTTAATAATATTTGTCAAAAACATTTTCGACACAACTGGCTATTAAACGAATGTTTTAGTTTCCACCTCACCAACGTCTGCGTTTGCACTACCTGGGGAAAGCAGAGCATAATACGTGCTAAAATGAATGAAAAAACGTCAATAAATTTCATCTATCATAATTTGTTGGCCCCAACAGCAGGTCTTGCAGCAGTGTGTCTACCAGATGAAGTTTAGAAATGTTTGCAAAGTCAAGAAGCAACTGGTAGAGCCTGGATTGTTCTGGAGCAGAACATTATCGATACTGTTGTCAATGAATGGAGAAAGCGTCTCCTTGCCTGTGTTCGCATAGTGGACCAACACTTCAAACATTTTTACTGCACGCAGTTAAAAAAATAGACAACTAAATGAGATGTCAGCCATAGTGTCAGAAATGTGAACAAAATGTGTTTTTACGCGTTATGTTAATTAAGCAATCACGTCGCATTGGACAAAAAAGTGATATTTCGCTGGTTGTTCTCTCCCTAGATAGTGCAGAAACAAACGTTAAGTGAGGTGGCAAAATGAATGGTCGTTTGATGGCAAGTTGTATCAGGAATATTCGTACCACCAATTATCAAAATCTGATAATTGGTTTTTAAGTTACAGTCAAAAATGTCAGGGATACTTTTTTGAAACACAGTAGAAATTATGCCAGAACAAGCTAGCAAGCCATGGTCATTCTCTAGCGCGTGTAAACGTGGGGCGCAGCAGCGTCCATAAGGGCAAAATATGGTATTCCGAAAAAGTCAGATTTTGTCGGGTATGGTTTGAATTTTATATTCTCATACACCGGACTTTTTTCGCGATTGATAAAATGCTTGTCCGATTTTGAATATCTTTATTCTTTCCAAAGATATTCGCCGTCAAGTTTTGAAGTCGTCCATTACATTTTTGGCCCCTAACATTTTTAGGGGGAAGGCCCCCGAAATTTTAGACCGGGATTATACAATTCGGCCTACCGTTTGATCATCGTGCAAAATTTCACGGCGCTCGACCAACGAACCTCTGAGATCTCGCTTTGAAAAGAAAACCAAAAAATCTGCGGTAAAACAGAAATCCGCTTCGAAAACTACCGTTCTCGGACGGATCAAAAAAATATCACAAACTTTACCTTTGTTGTACTGCGTGACGGAACACGAATCGTTACACTTAACCCTCAGAGGCTGCGTCGATGTAAGGACCTCAATTTGCTGAAATTTACCACGGTTCAGCACAGCGCTGCCTTTCGTCTGGCCATCAGCCGTTATCCACTCGACGTAAGTGGGTTGTTTAGCCGCCACGACCCGCACAATGTACCTACAACAGATCCACATTTCCCATGATTTGTGCAGACATCAAAATCGTACAGAATGTGCAAGATAGATGCATAGTTACAATCGACCACCAATAGGAAATCACAGATGCCGAGTCCAATGGTCACGTGATCGATGACGTCACGTGACCCCAAAAAGTCAAATTTGTGACCCCAAAATCTTTGAAGCCCTATATCTCCGTAACGGTGCAAGATAGACGCTTGGTTCCAATGGACCGCCAATAGGAAACCACATATGCCGAGTCCAACGGTCACGTGACCGATGACGTCACGTGACCCCAAAAGGTCAAACTCGTGACCCCAAAATCATTGAAGCCCCGTATCTCCGTACCTGTGCAAGATAGGCGCATGGTCATCATTGACCACCAATAGGAAAGTGTCCACGCCGAGTCCGATGGTCACGTGACCGATGACCTCACGTGACCCCAAAAGATCAAAGTCGTGACCCCAATATATTTGGGGCCCCATATCTCCGTAACGATGCAAGATAGATGCATGGTTACAATGGACCACCAATAGGAAACCACATATGTCGAGTCAAATGATCACGTGACCGATGACGTCACGTAACCCCAACAAATCAAGGTCGTGACCCCAATATCTTTGGGGCCCCTATATCTCCGTAGCGGTGCAAGATAGATGCATGGTTTCAATGGACCGCCAACAGGAAACCACATATGCCGAGTCCAATGGTCACGTGACTGATGACGTCACGTGACACCTAAAGATCAAAATCGTGACCCCCAAAATATTTAAGGTTCAGTGTTTTCATGGCCGCGTAAAGCAAATAGTTTATAATTGACCATCAACATAAAAACTTTGTTATTGTAATAAAACAGCAAATAGAAATGTACAAAACATCAGTTTATACACTTGTTAACGGCGACATGCAATGAGTGACACATCGAAAACAGCAAAAATCATAAAAGGTGATATTATTCAACAGCACATTCACAGTTAAACGATGTGATAGTGAGTGATATCACCTTTTTATGATTTTTGCTGTTTTCGATGTGTCACTTATTGCATGTCGCCGTTAACAAGTGTATAAACTGATGTTTTGTACATTTATTCATAATATAAACTAGATAGGCCTAATCGAGATATAAAAAAGTTGAAGAATGTGCGTATCTGGAAGTTTGGTGTCACATGATAGCGATTGCAGCAAAGATATAACACGTGAAAAGTTACAAATTAGCATACCTGGGGTCCAACAGACCACAAGCGTAATAGTCTGTCCAATGCTATGCATAACATTAAACAGAGTATAAAATCCGTCCGTCCCTGCGTGCGTCCAACTTTTCTGAAGCTATCTTCTTCTCATCTTCCCTTTCCCTTCTCTTTCTCCTTCTCGTTTTCCTTCCCCTCCTCCTTTCCCTTACCCTTTCCGCTTTCCTCTTTCCCATCTTCCTTCTCCTTTCCCTTAACCTTCTCCATCCCCCTTTTCCCCTTCCCATTTCCCTTTCGTCTTTCCCTTTTTCCTTCCCCTTTCCCTTTCCTTTCCCCTTTCCCTTCCGTTTCCCCTTTCCGTTACCTTTCGCTTTCCCTTTCCTTTACCTTCCCTTCCGTTTTCCCTTTTTCCCCTTCTTTTTTCCTTCCCCTATTTCTCCCCCTTTTCCTTCCCTTTCCTTTTTCCCTTGCGCTTCCCACTTTTCCTTTTCCTTTCCTTTCCCGTTTCCCTTACCCTTTCCTTTTTCCCTTTTTTCATTTTCTTGCCTTTTTCCATTTCCTTTCCCCTTCCCTTTACTTTCAATTCCTTTTCTCCTTTCCCTTTCTCTTCTTTCTTCCCTTTTACTTTCTTTTTCCCTTCCCTTTCTCTCCCCTTTTTATTTTTTTTCCTTCTTTCATTTTTCTTTCCGTGCCCACGTCTGTGCTTCCAATATTTGAGGCGCCATATCTCCATAACGGTGAAAAACAGACGCATGGTCATTATGGACCACCCACAGGAAGTCGACCTTCGGAAGTCGAATGGTCACGTGACCGATGACGTCACGTGACCCCAAAAGGTCAAGTTTGTGACCCCATTATCTTTGAGGCGCCATATCTCCGTAACTGTGCCAGATGGACGCATGATCACTATGGACCACCAATAGGAAGTCGCCTACCTGAGTCGAATGGTCACGTGACCTATGATGTCAATTGACCCCAAAAGGTCAAGTTTGTGACCCAATTATCTTTGAGGCGCCATATCTCCATAACGGTGCAAGATAGACGCATGGTCACGATGGATAATTTATAGTAAAGCGCTGGTGACGAATCGAATGGTCTCGTGACTGACAATGTTTATTGTTTAGTTAAAATAATAGAGAAGGATGAAAGGATCATTGCTGCTGTACAATTTGATATTAAACTGTTTGATTGTTTTCTACCAGTCTAAACGGCTCGCTGATTATATTTGTACGGACATATACTGTAAACTATCGAAATGCATTGGACTGACTCCGTGTTCGTATGAACATTATCTTGCTTGGTGATAATAATCGCGCGCTGTTTTTAAAACACGCATGGGAGAATGAAGCTATCACTACTATTAGCCTACTACTATTATGCTATAGTTGTAGCAGCTTTGATGAAATGTGCGACTAAACGTACCCGGCGCGATTATCTCGACCGAAGATACCAGGAACGTAATGCTCTTTTCCCAAATCGGATACTGGCAGCATCTGCTCTAACATGTGGTCGCAGAAGGGCCTGCCTTGTGGAACTTGCGCACATGCGTGTCCCGAGTAGACGTTGAACGGAAACGTCCCGTTTATGAACATTCCGGTCGGATCCGTACCCATCGCTGCCTGATAAGTGTAAACATCGAACTCGTTGGGCAGGTATGCATCTTTCACTTTGGTATACTGGTCGCCATCCACTGTGTAAATTTCGACGCACGTATCCACCAACACCGACACAATTTGGAACGCAGCAAAAAACTCCGGGTGCGAGCAGCTGAAAAAACATAGTAAACCCTACAAGTCAAGAATTTTCACGCGTGATGCCTTAAACGACGCGGTCTCACGCAAGGTTTAAACGTTTCAAGGTTAACAAATTGAAAATAAGTATTTAACCACTGTCATATGCGAAAATAACTTCGCCAAAACGCCCTTGTATAAAAGTATAAACCTTGTATAAACGCCCTTGTATAAACGGTCCTTGGTAGTGTAGTCATCGCTAGCGCAATAATAGATATAGTGTACGCCTATAGTACTCAGGCCTTTATGGAACTTTAAGGCTTTATAGGCCAATCTCGAAAACGGTGCAAGATGAACGCATGGTTATAATAACCCATCAATAGGATACCGCACATGTCGAGGTCAACGGGTCAACTAACCGGTGACGTCACGTGACGCCAAAGGTCAAGTTCGTGACCCCAAAATACTTGAGGCCTTGTATCTCCGTAACTGCAAGATAGACGCATGGTCTGACACCAAGTCATTTAAAACCAGGCTTGCCATGAATATGGATGTGGATATATCCATGTGTGAATATTAGACTAAAGCCATCCTGTGGATATATTTGTGGATATTATACTGGCGCACCTGATAATTAAACTCAACACTTTTATGCTTTGTCTTCCTATGATATTTCCCTGTCTTTCGTTCTTATTCTTTATTCTCTCGTTTATTCATGTTATCGAGTCAAATAAATAATTAGTGACATTAATCGACATTATTTAGTTAATCTAAATTAATGTATTAGCATTATAGCAGCAATAACAGCGGTGCTTTAATACTGTTGGTTAGGCAACAAAGAGTCCATACATTTGAGACTTTATTTTTTAAATTTTTTATCAAATGGTAACAGAATTACAAATGTTTTTTTTGTTCGCTAACGTGTTCAATGCTAGTAGGAAGTACAAACCAAGTGTTCTTCAAAAACGTATATAAATG
>Ga0056128_1008130_pt1 | contig 13247 bp, 9 predicted proteins | sample WorMetLIZISLAND2_FD_71113 | JGI IMG/M metagenome (GOLD analysis project Ga0056128, IMG submission 71113) | Marine gutless worms symbiont microbial communities from Max Planck institute for Marine Microbiology, Germany - Olavius geniculatus... ... | reverse complement strand
GGTGTGCCCCCCAAAATTTTGGACCAGCATTATAAAATAGGGCCTAGTACTGACCATCGTGCAAAATTTCACGCCGGTCGGCCCACGCATCTCGGAGATCTCGCGTCGGGAGAAAAAAAATTTTTAAAAACATCTGGGCAAAAACTTAAGTCCGCTTCGCAAGCTATCGCTTTCGATCGGACTAAAAAGATACACATGAATGCATAGTTGCATACCTTAACATAGCATGGCCTAACATCACAGTTTCCAGACAGAGACATACAAGACATGCTGCACAAGTTGAACCATGCACATGACGATAAGTAGGCCACTTCTTTGTCACTACTGTGTTTTGTGTTAACACGTGCAATGACCAATTTCCGCCGACAGGAATGCTGATGACTTTCAGACAACCTAACAGCTAAGCCTCGTGAGTTACACTGCTGCTCACTGTGCGACTTGCACAGCAATTCCAACATATTACCATTCATTATTCCCAGCCTGGATGCACACTGTCTACTCAATACAGCAACTGAAAGTTCATCAGAAATATTCTCTGACTGCTGCAAACTGACAAAGTATTTCATTCTGGCAACATCTTTCAATACCGTGAAGTTCAGCTCGTGAGTTGGAGCACTCTGCTGAAGATTATTCAAATAAACATTCATCTTTAGTGATTCTAGAAAGTTGCAGTTATTTGAAATTTCACCAGCAAAGTCAGATACCATCACCGGTCCTGCATCGTCATCACTATGACTTGAGTAACAGTTGCTGCAGCTGTGCTCATATCCATCTGATGTGTTGTGCTGTTCTGAGTAGTACTTCACCACAATTTCTGATGTTTCTGTCAAACGACCTTGGCACACAGGAATACAACTAATTACATGCAATTGGTCCCAGAATGCAGTAGAACAATCAGAAGAAAACCGATTCAGATGAATGCCGAAATTGCAGCCTTCTGCACACAGTACCGTTTGTTTGGTTAAGACTGCTCTTAGCTCCATTCTGAAACATTCTCCTGAAGCCCAACTAAAAGCGTCGTCTGTTCGTACACTTAGAACAACCCGATCGATGTTGGGAACATGCGTACAGAGACGGAAAACGACATGTTCACCACTGAACAAACCGAAGATGCTGCAAAAACGAGCAGAGCAGAAAAGTGTCAAAAATTTCGTGTCTGCATGCAAGTGTGTTGTAAAATTTATTGCCGGGTGTAACGTTTCTGATGAAATCAGAGCAGGCAAATTATGCAAAACATTTGCAGCTACAAGGCGACCTCCTTCCACTGGAATCGCTCGAAAATCTCTGGCTTTCCAGAAACATAGTGTAATTTCGTCGGCATTAAAACCGTATATTTGCGCTATATGATCGCCAAAAAATGCAACAAGATCGTCCTTCAGAAGTGACAAATGATGTCCATTCTTGAATAAACTATTATCAGCAACAATCAATTTCGCATCCACAAGCACATCCGCCATTATTGTAACGAAAACTGCAATGATAATCAGAAACCGAAAGTCATTTACGTTTCTGTTACGTTATGTCATGTTTACTCCTGTCTGACATTTGGGTCATAGTTCGGTGCGGGACTGGTAGCACGTCATTTTCTAGAATAACATAAACAAAAGTTGTGTACTTTGGTATTTGATTGCAAGCGTAGTGTCGTTAATTTTATGAGCCCGCATTTTCATTGCTTGTTGATTAGCGTTTTAGCATCATGGCGCAGCGTCTCGTTATGATTGCAATTGACGGCAGTGATAACTCGGAGAAAGCTTTTCAATGTACGAACTGTCTTCACCTTTGGCTAATTTGAACTTGAACTTAACTAATCACTGCAGAGTGACTATTAAGAGGATGATGAAGCAAAAAATGCTTATCTAATCCCACATTTTTAACGCATGACAATTATTTTCCTAAATATGCTAACTGACATAGAGTCACATAAACTCCGCATTTTGGCATGTTGTTAATTATCCTTTGTATCTAGAACTTTCTCGTGTTGAAATTAATATGCTGTTTACGTAATTTCAAACTATAATCACGGCAAACATTGTGTGATGTGTCAAATTATTTCCTAAAATATCTTGAACGCTTTGAATTAGATTGTTAACGTATGGAAAGTTACCTGGTAATTCTGAAATAAATCATTGGTCTGAATTGCTGCAAGTTAAAATAAAAATGCATGTGGGCTTATTGACAGTTTATGTGGAACATTTGCACCAAAGTGGAAACCAGTTATTGCTTGTTCATGCCGCGGAACCTCCCTTGCTGAGTTCTAGCCGTGAGTAATGTTCGCTATTCACTGCTGTTGGCTCAGCTTTCTATCTTGTTTTTTTCTGTAGAAAATTACTATGCCTGTCGGTAAGTTTATTAGGCCGCCTGGAATGATAGTCCGGAAGGCCTTATGTTTTACTGCTGTTATTATTTATTTCTTTTATTCGCCACAAGATCTCCGAGTTCTGTTGGCCGATCGCCATGAAATTTTGCCACATGATGGGATGTGTTTGATTTTATAATCCCAGTCTAAAAATTTTGAGGCCTGCCCCCCCACCCAAAAAAATTTGGGGCGAAAAACATGCTATATTTGGCACGATTTCGGATGACTTCAGACTTTGACCGCGAATATGTAGGGGTAGGAAGAATTTGCGATTTTTAGCCAATAAGTCACTACATCTCAGTAACGGTGCAAGATAGGGCCTAGGTTAGTATTAATCACTAATAGGAAGTCGTACACTGGCTCTCAATTGCCATTGAATTCAATGACCTTGGATGACCTTGAATGCCAAAATAGGGTTCTTTATGAATTTTTTGGCGATTTCAGGCTGCGAGACACATTTCAACAGCGAATTGCACTGAAATCAATTGAGATAGACAGAGAGAAGCTGCATATGAAATTTACACCATTGAACATGGATTTCGACAGTCCAAGTCTCGGTTTTCTATGTTCAAGGAAACCTGTGTACGGGGGCATCAAAGAGCATTACCCCCATAAAAGTCGTTATTTTACCATTGTCGAGTAGTCTTTCGTCAAAATGGTCGCTGATAGGCATGGACATGCTCCATGTCACAACAAGCACTAGTGATGAGCTTTTTAGTCGTATCAACGTCGATGACTTTGAAAGACTCCAAACTTCCAAAATAATGGGTTTCTATTGATTTTTGCGATTTTCGACTGCAGCGCACATTCCAAGAATGAACAGCGACGAAATGGCTGGAGATAGACTGACAGTTTACAAACAGGACTTGCTGTAGACTTTTGCGCATCTCGTGAGCATTAGCTCAAATTTGGGAGCTAAGCAGAGTAACCTCACAAAACATTACCATGTGATATGCAGGGATAATGAAGCAGGTACATTTGTTGGGGAGCATTGCCCCCTTAGAATATGGGAGGGCAAAAAACATCCAAAATTTACCGCGATTTAGGACGACTTTCGAATTTGGCCGCAAATATCTGGAACACGCAGTAAATACTGTCCTTCCCAAGTTGAACAAAAAATTGATGAACTTTGGTCCACTAACAAAAACGTTATAGGGGCTCATGTTGACCCACCCAAAATTGACAATGCACACGTTTTCAGACAACTTTAGACTTTGATCGCACATATCTCGGGAAAGGATAGAGATATCGATAAACGGAAAATGGCAATTTCAACTACGATCTATTCCTCATTGAATGCAAAAAATTTGGTGAACTTGGTTCAGAAACAACAAAGTTTTGTTGTCTCATTTTGAACCACTCAAGTTCAAATTGCGCTTGCTATATAGGATAATGCAATTGCATTCAGGCCACGTGATTTTGCTGACTTTGGAATTTCAACCCCTTAACTGTCCCCCAATTTGACTTACGGCGCCGGGCGGCTTTACGTTGAGTTTTCCCCCAAATTTCTAGTTTAATATTGTGAGAATTTGACCATTACATTCAAGTGCAATATATAGTGATATTTGTGTCATGTTGATTATTTCAAAATAATATTAGATATAGCAAAGAATTAGTTATATGGACATTTGCAAAAGCTGATATATTATAATTTCTGGTTTTTTGTCACTTTGTGAATTTGCTTCTTAGTTGTTAATCACCTGGACCATTTGTCCCATGCAGTGGATGATTTGCTGCTTTCTTACTAAGTGATCGTTTTTTTAGTAATACTTCGGGAGTAGCAGAAAATGGGTGTAATGTCTTGTTTGAGATGCAACATATAAATAATGTATTAAGAGAGTCGCATGTTGTGTTTCTCATTTTCTTCTCAGTGTACTGGGCCTGGATCAGTAATATCGATACCTGCCTAAAATATTGACACCAAGCCAGCTCCACTATGTACACTGCTGCGTGTGAGTGTTTGTGGTATGCGGTTTGCTCTGCGCAGAGGCTGTGATGCTGAGCCAGCCTGTCTGGGATCAGATGCTGGAAAGTGAAAAGAAGAAGGTGCAGGTGCTTGAGGAAACCTACGCAGAGAAGATGCGTGGCCACAACGTAAGTTAATCCTTTACAGAATATTGTGTGCTATGTAGTGCAGCTGACCATTTTGCCCCATGTCCTCCAATAGACAGCATTATGAGATTGATGGCTGTCTGGAGGATAACAGGGAAGATTATTAGAACTGTCATTACCTTTACTTATGCACATTTATAATTGACAGTACTCACAGTTTTAGGCTTAGTTTTTTTTTAATTTTGCATTTCCTGTGTTTGGTGTTTCTGTAAAGGTTAGATTTTGTGTTCCTGGAATGTGTTTGTGTGTATTTTGCCTGAAAAGGCCGTCCCCGAAGTGCGTTGGGTGGGACGTCAAACCCTACTCACTCACTCACTGACTACTTCGGTGGCTCGTTGTATGTCGAATAAGTGGAATTTTGTGGTTTTGGCCCTATTTAGCTGTAGCTAAGAAAATTTGACCATTTGTCGTACTACTCAGGTAGGGCAAAACTGTTGTGTGTGTTTGAATGAGTGTCGTATTCATGCACATCACTGACTCATGTATGCTCCATCCATTTTAGGATGTGTTTTCAATTTTGTCTTTATATTTATGTTGCTGTTAAGCTGCACCGTCCATTATTGTAGGGGGCGCTGTAGCAGTATCTGTTGTAATTGTAATAATTACTTGTATGGTATTGTTTGGTGTTGTTGATAGGGTGATCACTTGTCTGGAAAAAGTCGGAATTTTACAGGTGTGAGGGAAATGTCACAGATTTCAGCAAGAATGAGAGAATTGTGGAGCAAAAAACTTTTCAGGGGAAATTACCCCCCAAAATTTGCTAAAAGTTGCATCAACAAGCTATCACACTATCGCTCACTTAGTAGTCTATCATTGTCTATACCAGTTATTGTATGTTGTTTATTGCTAAATGTTGCTAATGCTTGCTTACCGATGTATGAGTTTCTAATATTTATATGTGTTATATTTTAGTTAGTGCTAGGGTTTTGGTACCCTGGTTGAGTACCAGTTAAAATGGTCATGAGTGCCACGAATCGTGAGCGAATTTCATAATGTCTGGAGAGTGATCATCATGCGTTGAGGTCACTCCAATAGACCGCATTATGAGATTGACGATTGTCTGGTGGATAACAGGGAAGATTATTTGAACTGTTATTTATGTTAATTACACACGCATGCATATAATGGAGTTCTTACAGTTTTAGGTTCAGCTCGTTTTTTTGTGTTTCTGTAAAGGTTAAGCTTTCTGTTTATTGTAAACTTACCATTCCATTACTGTGTGTTTGTGTGCATTTTGCCTGAAAAGGCTATCCCTGAAATGACCTATATTGTGTCGGGTGGGACGTTAAACTCTACCCACTCACTCACTCATGTGTTGTGTTCACTGTGTTGATGTGTCAAACTGTGTGTGTGTGTGTGCAGTTGACCGGTAAGATCAAAGCAGTGTTCAGCGGCAAGCCCGGTGAGGTGATCGCTGACATTGCAGCCGAGGAAAAGTGTTCAATGATTGTTATGGGTACACGTGGTCTGGGCACGGTGCGTCGTACCATCATGGGCAGCGTCAGTGATTACGTAGTGCACCACGCACACTGTCCAGTCATCGTCTGTCGTAACTAGCCGGCTGACGTCCACTTCTTACCTGTGGTCTCCGTATCTGCTACATGTGGCTGTTTAATATTGCTGATATCTTCACAGATAACTTTCGTTTATATTTTTTTGACAAGCCACACTCGTGTATCACTTTACTACTAATTCTGTGTGTGAACAACACTTTATGCTGTTAACTTTTTAATGTTTTCGATGGCTTTAACGATTTGTTTCACCGAGTAATTATACAATGGGTGTTCAACAGTTGGAGGGCATTATGTGGCAGTGAGCAAAATTTGTGATATGTATGGCATGTGCAAACCGTAATGTTGAAACACACTAGAAGTGTGATCATTTTTTGTCACCTGTTTGATTTACTATGGGCAAAATGTGTCGATATCTAGCTTTTACCAGTCCTGCCCCATTCGCAGTGGATTTTAGACAGTTTTTTCAGCTGCAGTAAGTATTGCTACATATTTTCCAGTATCCTCATTCACTGTAGCTGTTTAGTCTAGTACTGTATTTTCATTATCGATTTCCATAATTTTCATTGCATATTGCCATCGTACTGTAAAAATACATTACTGAAACTAAGTGAAAATCATGATTGAATGTTTACTAGTTTGTAACTTAAGATAGGGTGTTGCCAAACTTTGCATTCAATTATGATAATTTGTATCATAAATATTGTATACCAAAGAATAAATTGCAGTAATTAATAATCAGTAGGGCCTACGGTATTCCGAGGGGCTGTGGAATTTCTAGCCAAGCCTCTGAATTTGCCCTTTTCTGCGGAACTTTTGATATGTCCGCGGAATTTCGCAAAAGTTGAGAAATGACCGACAATTGGTATGATCGTCAGCTTGATGACGCAATTTTATCACAAAATGTGACGGAAAAATTCAAACTGAACTGCCTAAAACTGCAAGCCCTATCGCAATACAGCAAAATTGTGTGAAGCAAACACAACACAACTTGACAAACTGCACTTTCAAAGAGAAAAAAGATTGATAATTTTTTGTATGTTGCTAGCATAACTGAGCGCATTGACAGCCTTCAATAACATAAGTTTCTGAACAGAATATAGCTCAGTTTACTCACAAACAGAAGGCCGCAGTGAGATGCAGAATTTGGACGATTTTTCCGCAGTAAGCTGTGAAATTTTGCAAATTGGCCCACAGAATTTGGCAAAAAAATTTTGGGAAAACTGGGCCCTAATAATCAACACTGACTTGTCTGCTGCGTTATTAATATGATTTCAGCAATCACTGCTCACTGCAATGCTTGCAGCCATTATTTAATGCATTGTGTAGCAGTGTTGTATAGAATACTAAAAATAAATATTAGTATTGTTGATGAACACAGTATTTCTCTGTTTCGTTTTTAACCTTTCAGTTTGTTTTTTTCAAATGCTGAATTTTACCCCTGGCTGTTCCGGCTTGTTGTCATGGCAACATGCTGCTGTCGCTGTTGATTACTTCCAGTTTTGTACAGTACCGTGAGACATTGTAATTAATTGATGCTCCTTATGATTCCATCAGAATGTTAAGAGCCAGTCTGTCACCAACCAAAAGTTTGAATCTTTCAGCCGACATGCTAGGACATTCCTGTAGCCATTGTTCTAGGTTCTGTATGCAGGAATTCATATATTTGGTATGACTGGTTCGCGTTTGACATTTTGTTGCTGTTAATAATGATTATGATGCGTTTCTTTATTACTTCAAGTGACTGTCTGCATGTGTCTGCCTTTTGTTTGCTCAGGATTGCTTATGATCCGTTATAGAAAATGTGTATTATTTCTGATTGCATTGAAACTACACATTTGTAAATTTATTCGATCGTCTGACATTTTCTACATTTTTGACATGGCTGATACCTTTTGTACACTCCAAATGCGGTATTTAGTTTTTAGTCGAGTGCATGCAGATAATGTTATTTTAATCAAGCATATTGATCACTTCTGTAACTTTTTGTTTCGGACTCATTTTGTGCAAGATTTTGCCGATCATCATTTACCCATTTATTGTCCAGTATCTGGTGCAATAATATTCTGGTGATGTCTAACCGTTATGCACGAATAACGCAGTCGACATTGATTGCATCACACATTAAACACGCATATCGTGCAAAATGTAGCTTTTGTGTATCAATATATGCATTACGAAGACACTGAACAACTTAGACTAGAAATACAAAGCTGCTTTTGCACTTTGAGCATGGCATGAAGAACAGCAAATTACTACACTGGGTGACTTCACTTTCTGACTTAGACTTTCGCTGAGCCTTTTTGCTGAGCGAAAGCTAAAGCTGAACGCTAAAGTCTGTACTTAGAGCACAGTTCAACTAAACTTGCTAAAATGGCGGAAAAACAGGTAAACCTAACAGGAAATAAATCAACCATTTATGCTTGGACTTGCTTATTTAATTGCGCCGCGCACGCAAATAACGTAATTACGTAACATCTGATTTCATTGCATATTCATTACGGCATTTATTTTTGGTACCAGACTGCTTTAATTTACTAAACTATCCGTACGCGTAGGACTGTAAATAGTCGCCATGTTTTCACTCAGCTAAAGTCAAAAGTTGAAGTGGATTCAGGCTCAGCGAAAGTCAAGCCCCAAGGGCTAAAGCTATCTCTTCCATGCAAATCGAACCGACTTTAGCCAGGTTAGTTCGGCTCAACTTTGGTCTAAGTAGGTACTTTTGGACTCGGCGAATCGCTGAGACTTTCACTGAGTCTGAACTTCAGTCTAAGTAGGTAAGCTTTGGCTCAGCAAAAGTCTTAAGTCAAAAAGTGAAGTCACCCACTGCAACTTCAGCATTGAAAAATGTTTCAGAAGATAGCTGCCACAACATTATAGTACCCAGTCTTGCTCGTTTCAAACATTTAAGACACTGCTGCAAAGATAAGTGTCTGCTGACTTTGCTAGTATTACAAACAGATTAAGTTCATTAGTCGCATGGGAAAATTCTGTTGGTCCAAGTGCAAGTTAGGCATTGTTTGGTCACTAAAGCACATTTGTTGCTGTAGAGCCAGTTCGGCCGCAGGACATTTTGGCAGCTGGTCAATTTGGCCACCTGTCAAAAGAATATTTAGGCCTATGATTCATGTGATGTCCTTTAGGAATAACGGCCTCATTAAACACGTAGGCATAAGTCACTAAGTTTTGTTGTCCCCATCAAATGCTCTTTACATGAGCCATCCAGACCTGATTTCAGTCGGTTGAACATTGGCTGGATGGGCTGATTGTGCCACGAGTCTGTAACGTAGCAGTCATCTCTACACCTAGTCAATGTTCCAAACTTGTGTGAAGCTGTGTTACTGCTTCAGGGCCAAAGGACACTTCGGACCAAAGTTAAGAAATCAAGACACGTCGAATCCAAAATTTTTGGCGGCCGAAGTGTCCTGCGGTCGAACCATCCGTAAACCCGTTTCTTCGCCCCCCACCCTCAGAGTGCATGCAGATAATATTAACTATATCAAGGGGTTGACTATTTTGTAAAAGAAAGCCCACTTTACAACTTCTTATTGATATCAAATCAGTAGGCTACCACTTATCACTGTTGTGCACATATCTGCTATGCTGTTGCTTTCAATGTTGTATGTCTAACATCTGTACTCGACAGTTTCAAGATACCCTAGACACATTAATGTACTTCATTGGAGTTTGTTGTGTGTGGTAGATTTGGAAAAAAGCCCTGGGTGTATGCTGAACTTTTGAAACAATGGGTAAAATAAAGGTAATTCTTGATTCGAGGGTTACCCCTGGGTTAAGCAAAAACTGTTTTTGCAACCACTAACCCTGGATTACACCAGTGGTAACTTGCCGAAAGCTAACTCTGCATCAGAGGGTTACACCAGAGGAAAACCAGGGGTAAACTCAAGAAAAGCAAAATGGTGCACTTCGACTACTTCGATGATGATTCGTTAATCTATTTGACTGTCTAGTAATACTAACAGCAAATTTCATGTTGCAACAGGTGTTCTGATGAAGTTGATAATAAAGCACAAATATTTCATTTAACATCATCACTTTAAGATGACATTTAATAATAATGCTTTTATGTTTATTTCGTTCAACATCATTTTTGTTCAACATCATAATTGAGGTTGCTATAATAATCTGCAAAAACGTTTTTTTGGTCAGCAAATTGTTGCTTTTAACGTTAGAAATACATTTTGTCTTGGAGCCATTCGCTAAGTAGCAGCGCTAAAAATGACCAAACGATAAATCTGCGATAAATCAACTTGGCATTTTGCCATGTCACGTGGTCATTATCCACCAATCAGATGCCGGTTTACACAGAGTGCTGAGTTACCCCAGGTTTAAAGCTGGAGTTACTAACCCTGGGTTACCTCTCGTTGCAAAAGTGCAAAAAAATTACACCGGAATTTAACCCTGAGGTAACTCTTCAATCTCGGGTTAGATAATCCAAGGTTTACCCCTTGTTTAAAAACCGGGCATTAATGTGCTGTTCATAAGGAATCTTCTAAGAACTTTTGAAACTGCAAGTTATCAAATAGTTGATACAAGCAAAACCAACAGCCAAAAAACACATTGGTTTGAACTATGCACAGTGGTGCAAACAAGCACACAGATAACAGTGTGTACAAAACAATGTGTAAACAAAACCACTCAAGTAGTACATTAAGTGGCCCCTAGTGCACACTGTCGTCACTTCAGTCTATCTAGCATCACAGAACCTTGTCCCTTCATAATTTTGCAGCTGTTGGGCAATGACCACAGCATCCAGTCTAAAACTGGACTTTTGTCACTCCGTTTAGGACCTGGCCTATTGTATAGTAAATTATATAGTAGGTTAAGCAAACAAAAACTGATAAGTGATAACATGAAACTCAGTAGCACTAACTGTTTAGGCTTTTTGTTTGCAACGTGTTTTGTTCACAATACTGCTAATTCTGGTTTGATTATCCTCGTAGGAGTATACGCTCAAGTCATTTAGCCTTATGTCAATTAAGACCAAGAGACGAGCTGGTTCAGAAATAATTACGACTTCATATTTGCTTTAAATGATCAAGCATTGGTTGGAACTTGCAACCAAACACTGTTACTGCCCATCAGGCACATGCATGGTCAAACACCGTAGACGGACATGAGACCATTCACAACATCAACCGTTTCCTGGGATGTTTCGTTAGTACGGTTGATGACAGACGTCTCGCGTAGTTGTTTCAGCAGCTGAGAACATGCAGCACGTTCAGACTTGTCAAGAAACTGCACAGACAAACTGAACCTGTTGGCCATACTCAGCGCCTGCAAGAGTGCCACAAGCTGACTGCAATCTTCTTCACTGTAGCTACTGTTCAGCACATTCAGCATCTCGCCAAGCAAACCGAATGAAATTTCATTCTGGAATATTTGCCCAAGTCGCTTGCTGCCTACAGCGAGGAGAAAGCTGTATCGCTCGGCAATTGTTTTCAGCTGTTTCTTCCAAATTTTCAAAAACTCGTCTGCACTTGATGGCACTTTATCGAATTTTATCTACAGCATTTACAACACAATAAAACAAACAAATCATACTGACATGATATGGGACTTATGGGCAACTGGCAATATCCAGTGGGTAGGCACTATGTCCAGCAAGTTGGCCACTGCTGTAAAGAATTTGTTGACATAAGTAGGTAGCATGGATGAACAATGTCACACAAAACTGTTCAACTGCAAAAGTGTAATTGTAGCAAAGAAACTGTTTTGGCTTATAAGATGATCATTTCATGCAGTTTTTGGGTCGACCACTAAGTTGTAAACTTAAGATCGACCCTACGTGATGAGTTGTCATCCATCTGTCCATCTGTCACGGATGTACTGTGGCTAAACGGTGCACGATAGGACCCTTTCAGATGACATAAAGATCATCGACTTGGATGAAATCAAGGTCAGTGACAACCAGTACGGTCTGCCCCATCCTATCCACAGCAGGGTTTCTTGTTACATATAGTGATGATGTTAGAATAATCACTAATAGGGACTCGCATACTGGCTTTCAAACGACATATAAATCGATGACCTTGGATGACCTTGAAGGGTCATATCACACTATGGAATGAATTGTTTCAAGCTATAAGTGGCCAGATGTTGGAAACGGTGTGAGATAGGGCCAAGGTTACTATTAATCACTAATAGAAGGTGGCATATGCCCTTTCAGGTGATATAAATATCATCAACCTTGGATGACTTTCAAAGTCAGTGACAACCAGTATGGTCAGCCCCATCCTATCCACAGCTGGGTTTCTTGTTACATGTAGCAATGATGTTAGAAAAAAGCACAGTACCTCTGTGCTCAGACTTTGTGATTCTGTTGTGTCAGCTGCTTTCGAACTGCTTGTGTTCCACGTCTGCTTAAAGCACTGGCCAATGTTGTCAGATTTGTCCAGAGGTTTCAGATGCGATGCTAAAACTATATCTCTGCAAATAAATCAACACTAAGTAAAACTTACGAAATATCCAATTTCTATACAAACCAAACCACCATTAATAATTGGGATAAATTACCGTTAATTGTTCCTTTCTTTTTTTCTTTTCAAGTAATGTACAGATCATCTTGCGAGTAATGTCATACATGGCAGATATGCATGAAGTGACAGAGACAACTGCAAAACTGCTAAAATGCTTTATATTACTACTATATAATTTCTATAAAATCTGTGTAAAGAGCTGTTTTCCCATCAATCTATCACCAATGGATATTTTGCACCACTTTTAAAATGCCAAAAATTTATATTATAAAACCAGCACAAATAACTGTGTTTCTAGTTTTTATGTACACATCAAATCATTATTTTAATAGTAGGAGTTTTATGTTAATATTTATGACTGGTGATTAACTAAGTTCATTGCAATATACTAGCAACCAACAGCCATCTCGCACCTAAATTCATCATAAGTTGCTACTTTCTGCTGAACCGCGCGAAGTTTAGCATCGTTTTCACGCCAATATCGTTGATCAGCCTCAACAGCACTAGCAAGTTCGATCTCTAGCTTGTTAAAATCAATTTTATCTTCTTTTCTAGAAACCATGGTTACGCAAAGGAAGTAAACAATCCGACAAGCAAAAAAGAAAAGAAAACCGCAATTTAGAAATGTAAAATAAGTAAGCGACAAGTACAAAACGTAAGCTGACATTCATCATCATCATCATCGACAACCGTGGGCTCAATGCCCGTTGGTGTCTGACGCCATTCTTACTATCGCTGCCCACCGCTGCCTATCTAGGGCAGCGTGGCTTA
>Ga0056128_1008129_pt1 | contig 13247 bp, 9 predicted proteins | sample WorMetLIZISLAND2_FD_71113 | JGI IMG/M metagenome (GOLD analysis project Ga0056128, IMG submission 71113) | Marine gutless worms symbiont microbial communities from Max Planck institute for Marine Microbiology, Germany - Olavius geniculatus... ... | reverse complement strand
CAATAACCGTATCACACAAATGTCATAAATGGTATTAAGTAATGAGAAGGTATTAATAGAGCAATATGCAAACAACAAAAACCCTGGTCGAGGGGTCAAGGGGCAAAGCCCCTCCGCTGAAGCTGAAACACGTCTAGCTTTTGGACATTCAATGAAAGCCGCAAATTTGCCTGCTTTTTAATATATGGACATGCAAAAAATCAATGTTATCTGCAGTCTGCACAATCCAAGATCACTGTCCCTGACTTTTCAAAAATAATATTTTTCCCTGACATTTTCCTGACAACACAAATTCCCTGACATTTTCAAAACAATAACCGTATCACACAAATGTCATAAATGGTATTAAGTAATGAGAAGGTATTAATAGAGCAATATGCAAACAACAAAAACCCTGGTCGAGGGGTCAAGGGACCTGTAAGAACCCTGATATACAGCACTGGCCGACCTATAATACTGTGCCTGTTAAAACTACCATGTACGTTGGCATCAAGATGTCTGAGCAGTAATGATACTGGGTGTGACAGCTAATAAAAAATTGCCTAGCACCCAGTACTGCTCAATACTGATGAATACTGAGCAATACTCAATATATGCAAAATCAAAATTGTTCTAATCATTACTTACTTACTTTTACATACTTACAGCGCCTCTGAAGCTACGGCACTACAGCACTATACAAATGTATTATTATTATTTTTTTTACCCTCGGTACTCTGTTCCCAAGGGAGCCTAGCCCTAACCCTAACCCTATTATTATTATAATTATTATAACTACACAATACAAAGGTGGGTATGATCATCAGTCTGTGCAGTCAGCGGCCGGCAAACTGTCGTGCAACAAAACAGCATTGAAGCGCTGCACCAAAACAGAAATCCTCTGAAACAAAAAACTGGTCTCTCTAGCCTCGGCAGTATTAGTTGAGACTCTTCTTCCAAGATCAGCCAGGAGCTGGCGAGCAGATGCATTGAAAACTCCCAAGGTCTCAATGGCAATGGGCTCAAAGATATAACAGGCGCCAAAATCAACATATTTGTCCTCTTATTATTATTATTATTAAAATGCATCCAATGAAATGCTGCAACTATACCCACCTCTAACCGCTGATTCTGGTCTTTGCCCAGCAGATCTCTCACTTCCTCATTGTAAATTTCCAAATACGAAACTCGAACCAAAAACCTAAGACACATTAAGAAATGTCAATGGATTCTATTCTATACATGTAAATGCCTTCATAATTCAAATTACTGGTAATATCTTTTTCATAATGTTAAGAAATAAAATATCTTCCCAATGGATTAGCAATCGATAAAAACAATACATATACTACTGTGGTTTTCATTAATACTTAGCGACACTGAAAGAAAACAATCGCTGCATAACTCCAGTGAATCAACAGATAAAAACCCATCTCCTTTCAATCAACAATTTCGAACAATTTCTATAACCTAAGTCAATACGAAGCCCAAATAAACCCAGATAAATTTCTAAAAATGATGATAAACTGATGTAAAAGCATCATCCATACAGCAATCCATACCGGACATCGCCTTCTGACTTGGCAATTGCACCAAATATGTGAGCGAAAGAGTTGGGAATAATCCCTCGCAGTTCCGGCACTGTTCGAACTCCCTCCATTGTAAATGTCTTTCCCGTACCGGTCTGTCCATATGCGAAGATTGTACCTAAACAAGTGGCAACTAACACTGCATCAAAGTCCACGGACAACAAGATTTATTTAAACTCAATCATTGGTATTATTGTTACACAATGTAACATTCACAAATCTGCTCCACAAAGCAACAAAAAGTCCTTCCTAAGCAACAAGGCACACAGCACCAGCTTACGCCATGAGACCATGGATATGGGGCTAGTACATCGCACAGTGTGTCTGCCTAAGTCCAAGCTTTCACTGGTACTCATGAAGAAATGGCCAGACTGAGTTGACCTACATGACAGAAAAAGCCACAATAAATGATAAAAAAAATACTTATAAATGTATCCTTTGAAGACACAGTTGACAACCGACACCTAAGTAAGTACGTGAGATGACTTGGCAGGCGCAGGACCCAAAATGCACCACGCTCTCAACACCCAAACAAAAATGTCTTGTAAGCAGCTGCTTAAAATGTTCAAAGTTAATGTCAGTTTGTCTCAGATCAGCTGGAAGGTTGTTCCAAAGCCTAAGCCGGTTTCAGAGTTAGAATCACAAATAGAACAGGCAGACAGGCAAATAGAGAGAGATGCAATGAAGTCAATTACTATGTCAACATATTAACACAAGAATAGAGATGAGATTAAAGCTAAATTGTAAAACAGACCTACCGTTGTAACCTTCAAGAACACATTCAACAATCGGCCTGGCGACCTCGTTGTAGACATCGACCTGCTTACAGGTGGGTCCAAAGACTGTGTCAAACGTGAATGTCTTTGGCGGCTCCGACTTGTCAGCCCCACCGGCCGGGTTGACGTTTATTGTACCACGTACTTCGTCCACCTAACAAACAAAAGCACAAGACTGCAGCTGATGTTGAGTCACAACACAGTGGCTTTCATGGCCATATCATGCATGAACAAAAATGTATATGCAAATGCTAAACCTAACTTAACTAATGCTGTTATCTACATTAGTTCAAGTCCCAGTTTCAAAGATATCAGCATACTGATGATGTCTGATTTCGTGCTAAATCCATCTGTTGTATCTTACTTTTTGAAAAATCCAGAAATGCCATTAAACCATTTCAGATATTGGCAATTTTATTAGCAAAAAAAGTTCATAATGACATACCATATTCAGAGTTTGCTGTCATAAGTCATTACCGACTAGGATACAATGGGGATTTCTGGGGAAATTAGCATTTAACTCTTCTGAACTTTAAGACAGTAAGGTCAATAATTCTATCTTCCTACAAAAGCAAAAATTACAAAAATGCAACCAGCTTCCATAAGTATGCTAGAACGCTCAGTACCGAATTTGGATCTTGGTTAGCCAGTAAAGAGTGACATGAGAAATGGGACAGCAGTAATACTACAGTAACCGCGGTAATTACTACAGTAATGGGGACAATAATGCTGTTATTCCTGCAGGAATGGAAATAAAAGCCTCGGTAATACTGTAGAGATTGGGATAGAATTTGTGGTATACCCACAGTAATGGGACAACTAAAAATAGGGATGTTAATTTTTGAAAATTTTATTTCTCGATAAGATAATTTCTTTTCCTGGGACTCAACAAACCTTAGCGTATCTGCAAAGGTGACGCCCGCCGCCGCTGCTGCTGCTGTGTAAATGCCCCGGGCACAACATCACAGGTGTCAAACTGTCAACTGACTGTAGACCGTGGTAAACAGTTGATCGTGACTCACTGCTGAACAAAACGTTCTTTATTGCGCTCTATTCAGATTCTCGGAATTCTCTAAGGGCAAGAAATATAGTTCTTGAGGTCGAGATTTTCTGGAGTCTCAAGCAAGTCGAGTCTCGTTATCATCACTAACTACAACTATACTTGTGTTACTTACATACATAGGCCTAGAATTTCTGCAGCTAGAGTAGGGCCTAAATGTATTTAGAGAAGTGAACTGAACGCTAGTCATTTTTCCGTGATGATTAATAGCAACTCTGTGCATGACTTGTCCATTGTGGATTTTATAAACGTTATTAATTACGGTAAATTAGTAACCAACAGTAGTAAAATGTGCGGATAATTAGCGGCAATCATTTTTTATCAAAATAATGATGAAGATGCGGTGGAGATGGGGATGTTAGTTCGTCCCCATGTCACTCTTTATTAGCCAGCTTACTTTACCAGATTAGTATGTCAGTTCCTTACCATGACAACCTGGGTGCAATGCGATTCAGTTTCGGTATCGTTCATGGGCCGACAACGCACTATAACCCTCACGTTGTCGGATTCTTTACTCCTATTCTTCTCCATGCTGTGTTACAGCTATAAATAATTACTGATAAGCATTCATTAACGCAGATTATTATTCACCGTTTCGACAGAGCATAACGGAATGCATGTAAACAATAGTTCCGCAGAAAAGTAAACAAACCAATCAAAGAATATATAAGCTAAGAGAATCACTCGTATAACATTAGAGATGGGCAGACAGCTGCTTTCCGTCATGTACCGAAACCATGATTTCACTCACCGTCTAACTCAAAATTTTAGCGTGCGTCGTACGGGTAATCGATAGGCTCTAGAGCCTATGAATCTGTTGTCTGTTCGTTTTACCGACTAGTCACATTTTGACACACATATACGTAGTGCTGCTGTAATTGGCAATGTTTAAACTTTGAAGCCGCAAAATAACTGTTTATTGAAATCAAATTTGTGATGTGATATCTGCATAGATACATGGCATTATGGAAAAAAACCAAAATAATATAAACTTTTTAAATTGTAATAGTTTTACGGCATATTCATTATTGGTTAACTTTTTGCCAAAACAGTACACGTAGTAGGCCTACAACATACTGTAGTAGTAACTGTGCATGTAGACCTCCCCATTTTCATTTTATTCACTTTGCAACAAGAAAGTTTTTTGCTTCAATTTTATTGAGTTATTTCTGAAAATCAAAAAACACAGATAATTATTAGCACCCGAGGCACCTGCAAGACTCTTGAGCTATTGGTGTGTAATAGTTACTAATCGTAATCCGTTACTTTTTAACGATTCGGTAATTTTCGCGCACCACTATTTGCCAGTTGCAATGTAAACATGGCGGCTTTTGTTGGGTTGAAGACGTTGGTTAGACGGTTTGTTGATGCCCGAACTGTCAGCGCCGTTCGCTGTCTAAATATTCACAACCTACAGAATGTGCAAACAATGGGTACTGCGCATTTCGTGCTCGTAAATTGGAAATTGTTGTAACCCTGGGCGACCGCAGGGCACAGGACTATGGGCCTCTTGTCCCTCCAGGGCTGGAAAACGCCAAAATAGTGTCTGCATTTTGCTTGCTACGCTTGATAGAATCCTGCCCTCACATATTTTCAGTGAGAGACATTTTGGACGAAATCACAAGATCGCTTACTCGCAAATTTCTGATTTCAACTGCCAAAGATGTAAGTCCGAAAATGAAGAAATATTTGCGATCGTTTCGCGCTTTTCTAACTATTTCAGAATAAATCGTACACGTACACGCAATGCAATTTCTACGTCACGGCTGTTTACTTCAAGCGTCTGTCGATGGAGAACAGTTATGATACCAGTTTTACTGGATTTTAGTTATTTTACTTGCAACTGAATGTGACTACAAACCCTAAATCTAACCCTAATCCTAACCCTAACACTATTCCTAACCTTAAAACTAACTCCAATTCTACATGCTAAGTCTGAAAATCTAAACATGGTCGTTCTTGGTTTTTAGACGCCCACGTGTCTGATGCACATCATGTTCAATGTTACATTACGTTATATTTGCGGATGTTTACGACTGGCATGACAGTCCAGTGCGATGTTTTATCATGTTTACATTAAGACGTTGATTTTGTGCGAAGTTCATGTTGAAGTTGTTAAAAATTATGTCTTACTGTTTCAGAAAGTTAGTGTGTCCGGAACTCAAACGAAACCTCTGACGACAAAGATTTATGACTAACTATCCAGATCCAGCCCTAACCCAGTTGCGACAGCCACAGATCTGCACATTTGCCGATCCACTTTTTACCATCGTCCAAAGTTATTTGAGGAAAGCAATAGGCCCGGACATGGTATATACTAGTTGTTCACATGGAAAGCACAGATAAACTCGTTGATGTTCAGGGTGAATGTTGCCCAATAGCACGTGATTGATTTCTGTTGCAGTGGTTCGTCCAATGAGCGGTGGTCACGGTCATAGAGTGATGGAAATAAAACCTTCAAATTATGAATGGAAGAGATGGGCTGATCACTTTGTAAGAAAATCTCTCCGTATTTTCTGACACTGTTTTAATTTAATGAACTAATGAGTGAAAATTATTTATAGAATAGGTGATTGTTTGAAAAAGTAAAACACATTTTGCTTGTAAAAATATGTAGTTTTTGCCAATATGGCTCTACTTGTTGCTAAGCATTTTCTATGGACATTATATCTTGAACATTTACTAGGAATTTATTTGAAATCTCAACAATTGTTTGTGTCATGTTTTTCGTAAGGTATTTTAGGACTTATTGCAAATGTTATTATGTATGCTGAGTTGAAATTTTATTGTTTTTTACTCTCTTGTACCGTAAAATGCAATATAGAAAACTTTATTGTAAAATATATTGTGTTTGGTGTATTTCAGCATTTTTACTTCTGGCTTGGAGCTATACCCAGCATCCTTATTATCACTGCTGTCAACCTGTATTCTGGTGAATACATAACGTCATATTAACGTCACATTAATAATATAGATATATTATTAATGTGACACTAACATTTTTTAGCTATTTTATAATGCCCTCTATGGCTTTGTGTGATTTGAATTCCTTGGCAGTTTGTTTTTTATTTTTTCAGACTTGTTTTTGTCTGATTCTAGATATCGTGTGAATTACCCTGTTGAGGCTTGGTTTTTAGCATAGCAGTTCAGATTTGGCAGGACCTTCCATCTGCTGTGACTGTTTAGGACTTGATATTTTGATGCTTAGTTAGCTTAATCTGCTTTAACAGGTTCGGCGGAGTTGGTGGATATCCCAGAAGGCTATGAGCCGAAACACTGGGAATACTACAAGGTACGTAACTGTGTCTTTTGGCAGCTTCCTTTTTATGATATCTTTAACTTTGTTATCACAAACCGGAATGAGTGTTTGTGGTGAATCCGCAACTGTTATGTTTCTATTGTAGCCCGTTCGTAGTATATAACCAATTAACCAGGTTAACTCAGCCTTCTGCCACTTGGGGGTATTTTAATTACTACCTGGCTGGCTGAGGTTATATTGGGGGTACTTTCACTTGTGTTGGGTGGCAATGGTAGGTATCTTAACAGAGACCTGCCAACATTGCGGGCTGAAAACTAGCGGTTTGGGGCAGAACACAACGTGAGTCTGCTCAACGCCGTAATTTCGATTGAGTGCAAAGTCATGCCCCAGGTTCAAATGCATATGCAGAACACGTAGACCTGTAAGCGAGAGCGAGCAAGATTATTCCCGTGAGTGAACGACAGTACGTACGAGCGAGTCGAAGCAAGCAAAATTTAAAATGGCACAGGATTTTTTTGGGCGACAACATCGGTGATCTTGAACGACTTCATATTCCCAAAATAAGCAGTTTTAGGGTCAGTTGTTCCATATACGAAGGTTAAATCACCGGCTTTCTAGCCAGAAGTTAATTAAGTGTCTGGTTAACCTCGCCATATTATGGCGTAAAACACTGCACCACGAGTTAAACCAGGCAATTCCCCAAGTTACCACAAGGTTAACCCTAATTCGTGCACAGTACAGTCGATCGTCACGGATTTTTAAATTGCACGTTTGAACTGCAGCGCACATTATAAGAGTGAATTGTGCCAAAATGGCTAGAAATAGAACAAGTCCATTTGCATATGAAATTGTCTGAATTTACAGCAGTTGAAGTTTCAAACTTTTGACCCTCTACGTTCCTGTAGACTTAATCACTTCCACCGTGGGTATCACACACACACTCAAGTTTAAAGGAAACTAGCTGTATGGAATCGACTTCCACGTGATTTGATCATTACATATCCTGCATCATTTAAAAAATATGAAAAAAAACTGATTAATTCACAGGATGTGGCAAAAAGTAATCTCCTGTCGTATTTTGCCAAATTTTAAGCAACCACTTAGAATTTTTTGATGGAATTTTGCAACTTTTCGCTTGAGATTTACCTACAAGCGAGAAAACGGTTGGTGAGTCGCTTACAGGTCTAAAAACTTGCATTGTCAACTTGAGTAGGTAAGCGTGTATGCCTATAACTTCTTTGTTAATGGACCACAGCTCACCAATTTTTTTGGCCTCCTCTCCTCCAGTAGACAGCACTGTCACATTGATGACTGTCTGGAGGATAACAGGGAAGATTATTAGAACTACCATTATCGGTACCATATGCACACGTATAATGGAGTTCTTACATATTAAGTAGAGCTGTCACAGTTGACGCATTAATTAACGCGTTAATGCATTAATAAATTAACACGCATTAAAAAAATTAACGCACGTTAAAAAAATTAACGCACATGCATAAATTTTCAGCAGTAATGCCCCGCTAAAGCGTGGCTACACACGACGATTTCCTTGGACGAGGTTTATAAACCTCGGAAGGCCCTGTCACGTTGGACAACATTTTGGACGAAGAAATTGGTGCGTGTAGCCATGACGTTACACGTTTAAACTGAAACATTTGTGCAACATCTTCGTTTGTGTCTAATAGGGTGTTTACACGATCCACGGTTCAGTAAACTTCCAGCAAATGTATTCAAAATACACGTGCTAATGCTGGACGTTTGCTGGATGGTGTAAACACCCCATAAGTTACCTGCAGACGTAAAAAATTCTGAGCACTATGCTCAACAGTCAACAGTCTACACACGTTTTGCGTCAAGGCATAATGGCAACAAGTACATGTATTAGAAGTCAGAGAAATAAAAAGGTACGCAGAAGAATAGGCGACGGGAGAGGAGAAATTCTTCGTTCAACCAATTAACCGTTAAAATAAAATACTGTAATAGTTAAATAGTAAATAATCTAAATACGTTTAAAAAATAAAAATTACATGTGTTTTTAAAACTTTTTTTTTCATTTTTTTAACTTTCTATATTCTACAGGCGGTCTCATAAACGTCTCGGGCCCGGGGTAATTTACCTCCTACTCTCCATCTCGATGGGACTGGGTGCGTTAATTTACACGTTAATAATTGCATTAAAAAAATTAACGCACTGCGTTAACGCGTTGAAAAAATTAACACCTTGACAGCTCTAATATTTAGGTTTAGGTCGTTTTCGTGTTTTGTGTTTCTGTAAAGGTTAAACTTACTGTTTCTTTGTTGTAGAGGTTAACCTTACCATTCCATTATGTGTTTGTGTGCATTCTGCCTAAAAGGCCATCCCCGAAATGACCTATAACTATGTTGGGTGGGATGTTAAACCCTACTCACTCACTCACTCACTCAATTTTTTTGGCAAACCCAAAACTTAAAATTTTAAAATAATCGTGATAATAATAATGTCTGAAAATCTTGTCTTTCTGTTGGTTGCAGCATCCGATCACACGTTTTCATGCAAGGTACGTGCAGGAGGCCTCGCCGGAGAAAATCTACGAAAGACATTTGCATTTTCTCAACGAGGAACAGGAAAATATCATGCTAAGGTACCGACTGGTTTACTCTTTACTGAATGGTGATTTTTATTTTGGTTTTCTTTTTTTAATCAAAAGTATTAGTCTGTGTTGCGATTGGTAAGTACTTGGATGGGTGATCGTTCGTCGGTTGACAGATAAACCACCCTAGTATGTAACCAGCCACTCAGGTCAACTCAGCCTGGCCATCCCTCCGTGGGTAAGCGCAACGAGTACTAGTGAGAAGCTGGGATTTAGCAGGCACATCGCGCAATAGACTAGCCCAGTATCTGTGGTCTCGCAGTGTAAACTGGTGTCTGGCTGAGGGCTATTGGGACGGAGTTCAGGACTGCTATGGGCCTTATGGCTCCGGAAGGACTTTATGTATGCAGGAAGCTGATGGCAAAGGTGGAATTTTTTTTCTGGTGACATAATATTTTATTATTATTACTGTTATCATTCCACAAAATCCATTTAATTTTGTACCACCAGAGTCTGTGGATATTTGCACACAGGAATCTAAGGGAGTAGATGGGCTATTTGTTCGGTGACACAATACGCCAACATTATTATTACTGGCATTGTTATTTTTGATACGCCGAAATCCATGGAATTTTGTACCACCAGAATCTGGGTTTATTTGCACACAGGAAGTTGTGGATGAAGGTGAAAATATTTGTTCGGTCATTCTACGCCAGCCGTAGTACGGCCTCTACTGGCTAAGCATCAACGACAATGTGCAGCGTGAATGTTGGCTAATAGGTGACACGATATGCCAATATTGTTATTATTATTTCACAAAATGTGTGGAATTTTGTTTTTTTTTCTATATGCAGGAAGCTGCGGGCGAAGGTTGAGTATTTGTCCACTGACATCACAGGCCGCTATGACTCCAGCTACTGGTATTACCAACCAGTGGAGGATCGTATCCCAGGACATGTTCGTGGCAAACACGCTGAAGATAAGAAGACAGAAGGAGTTTACTATCCACTCAAGTGGTAGCCGACCGGCTGGCCGTGAGCCTCATTGGAAAACTGATCGAATCGCGCTGGATCTGCCGTTTTTAACTGCTGTTATTGTCAAGACGCAATCTGTCTAAACATCGCAAATCACCACAGATCAGCCGAGATGGCAGATATCATTTTAGTTTTTAAACTTTAGATCGATGTTTGGCATCGCAGAGAGTTACAGTTAGGATCTGTGGTGATGTGTGGTGTTTAGGCAGACCCTCAGTCAGCATACAGAGCGACATAACTGAACTGAACTGACATTGTTTAGTTTTTGACAAACTGACAGTCCATTGGCCAAGCAGTAATGCATTACCGTAGGCACCATATAACGGCATTGATGGTCTACTTGACTACATGCATGTAGGCGTCAACCAATGATCAATGGGATTGGCCTGTTTGCTTATTGGTCAGTGCTTCAAAGACTAAAGCATCTTAGTTCAGTTAGTAACATCACTCTGTACGTGTCTTACGGCATTAGTGCAACTCAGTGTGTCGGCTTTATGGCGAAAATGCAGTCAGCATCTGTACCATACCAGTAATTATGTTTATAAACAACAGCTATGCTTGCAATTTACTGAGAGTAATGCTGAACATGGTGGTATCACCTAGAAATTGAGGTTGCAAAAAAACTTGGTTTTTAAAAGCTTAACCAGGTGGATTATTGGTTTTTGGTTTAAATCTTTTTTGTAAAAAGACCCAGCTTCATGTGTTTGTGGATTTGTACGGTTTTTCAGTTTGCTCCCCACAGCATAGATTATACTGACATTGACAAATTTGTAGGTTTAAATGTTTTAGAAACGTAGCCTTATTAAAATGTTTTGTTATTACAGTAACAAAAAAAAAGTTGGATTAAGCTTTCAACTTGTTGTGAAGTTTGCACTGAACCGCAAAGAACAAAAAAAGTTTGGTGTGGGGTTTTGGCGGGTTTTAGGTGGGTTTACCACAGAAAACTGGGTTACCCCAAAAAACCCACCCGTTCTTTGGATATCTGCCTGGGTGTTTCAATCGTGCTAGAAATACTTGTACAAACTCTACAGATTTTTAACCTGTAACGACAGCTTTTTTTCATATGTGTAAATGTTTGCCAAGTTTACTGATTCTTGAGTGCAGCATGGTTTTGAACATGTTTGATGATACTGACTGTAGGCTGTGTAATATAGCTGTAATATTTGTAAGAGTAGCAGTTGATTAAAACAAGGTATTACAATATACATTATACAGTCAGTGATGCGAATGTGTACTACTTGTGACAACAAGAAGCCCAGCTGTCACTAGGATAGCCGACCGTACCGATTGTCAGTGACCTTTGTCTGTGACCTTCAAGGTCATCAAAGGTCGATGATTTTCATTTCATCACTTATCGTGGTTTCATTTATGATGTCACGCTGTGTTGTCATTATTATGAGGACATAAATGATGGGCGTTGACATGTGGCAGAGACAGAATAATCATATCACCAATCCCATGATTCCGTAGTTTCCAAAATGGCTGGGATTCGGGATCCTGCTATTGCAATCATTAATTCTGAACATACTCCTCAATGAACTACTAAATGCCCCTGATAGAGGATAAAGTGAACGTCACATATTCCACCATACCTGAAGTGTGTTGTTACACTACCTTGAGAAGTATCAGTGTGACCTGCACCATTTGTTGAAATTGTCAGTTTACTACAACTGCACTCACTAGTTTCATTGAAGCGCAGGGCATTTAATCCCATTCACGTTTAGAACTTTGACAGTAATATACAGTGGTGGGAGAGGGGGCTATCTCCCCAAAGTTTAGCCTAACGGAATATTTTCCTGTGGATGTTTATACAACATTTGAGCTGGTAGTGCACTATTTTGAATGATTTTGAGCACTTGTTTCTCCTCTGTTGTAAATTGCAGTTTCTTGCTCCCCCTTAACCTGTCTAGTCCATAACGCTGATAATATGAAAATGTTGACAGTGTCCCACTTGCCTTGCAACCCCCAGTTGTTTTGTCCACACAACTGAAACTATATCTAGCGTTTGCCTACTTTTGTTTGTGCTGTGGTGATGAAAAATCCAGAGCTGAAATTAGTCTTAGTTGTTTTTTTTTCAGTCGAGTGCATTAATTGTATTGATAGTAAATGATGACATTGTGTCTGACATTGCAGTATCATTACACGTCTGAATCTGATAGTTGTGGCATCATTTGCATCGGGTTAACATTAAGTTAATCTGTACTGGTATCAATATCAAAATGGTTGTTTCATGATATTTTTGCTGTTCACGTTTGTACACAGTAGTCAGGTTTACCATACAAAGTCTGTTTTTTTGATCACAAGCTTTAAAATAAATTTTGTATAATATTTTAAGGCTAAAGTTCAATGTAAAGCAAGGGCTTGCTGTTACAACAGCCTCCCCCCTTTTATTTTCGCCTGTTAGAAACACTTTTCTTGTGAGAAAATTCTACAAGATTTGTGTTTGCTGAAAATACACATTTGGAAACAAAAATGAAATTTTGAGCATCCACGATCTATTTCTGTATTTTGCAGCTGTCTGTTGCAAAATTGCAACTTTTTGTCCCTTTCCCAAGAATTGTTGCCATAAAAATTTTGACTGAAATCAACTCAACTCTCATGATCATGACGTAAGATTTTGACTAATACATTGTTATTTGGGACTTTGCAACTTACAGGTGTCTGTGGCAAATGGAATACGGGGTCGTCCATAAATGATGTCACGCGATTTTAAGAAAAAAATTACCCCCTCCTCCCCTTCGTCACACTTCCCTGGATCTCCTTCAAATACATCGTCACAAACGTCTGACCCCCTCCCTCCGGCAGCCTGCAGTGTAGAGTACAGACTACAGAGATGAGTTTCAGCATATCCGAATTTTAATATACAATACAATACAATACAATGAAAAATTTGCACTCAAAAACTGACAAACACACTGTCAGTTTAATCTAGCACATAAACTAAAAAGAACTGAAATGTTTAAAAGAAAAATGAAATG
>Ga0056128_1008127_pt1 | contig 13248 bp, 6 predicted proteins | sample WorMetLIZISLAND2_FD_71113 | JGI IMG/M metagenome (GOLD analysis project Ga0056128, IMG submission 71113) | Marine gutless worms symbiont microbial communities from Max Planck institute for Marine Microbiology, Germany - Olavius geniculatus... ... | reverse complement strand
TCATAGCTTGCACCGTTTCTGACTGATCCACCCGTGTGACAGACAGACGGATGGACAAAATTGCGATGGCTAAGATGCGCTACAGCAGTACCTGCTTTCGCACGTAAAAAACTAGACTTAAAAAAACAGAAAAAGAATTAAAAACACGTCATAAAATATATTATGAAACATAAAAATGTACCTGGCAGGTGAGTTGAGCTATAAACTACTGGGATGGTACAGACACTACAGTGTCATGAGTACAAGCTTGCTAGTCTCAAGTGGTGCTGTCAGTTGCTACCCTGCTTCGATGGTGAACTTAATCGGGTTCGCTAATGTTTATCGTGTCAGCACTAAGCAACATGGGGACATGAAATCAGGCGTCTTGCGACCTAAAAACGCAACCATATTACAAGCTTGGTGTGCTAGTACAATGTCATGCTTGAACATGTGAAAGTCCAACTATCCCCACAGACATAGTGGCTGCAACTGTGAAACTTCAAAAATTTGTCATCAGCGAACCAGATTTTCACCATCGGAACAGGGCAGCAACTGACAGCACCAGTTGAGACTATCAAGCTTGTACCCGTGACACATTATGACGTCAGCGTTACGTCACAACTAGCAAAGAATATTTAATCAACTGCTATATTTTGCTGAAATATTTTGAATTAGTATTTCTTCAGCTACAACTAGTATAAACTTTGTGTAAATTGATAATCATTTGAGTGAACTGTGAAAAAACATAAAAAAGTCCTTTTTTATGAAACACCATGTAAACTAGCTAAAAAATAACCCAGTGTGTAATGTTTACCAAATCTTTTAGTTTCAATCACAAGTCTAGTTCGAGAAAATATGGTACCGGTATACTGTACGCTAACAGTTCAGAATTTGTAACGTTCACCATCAGCTTGCTGAGGTGATGCCACAAATAACTGAAATCTACGAATACAGCAACAAAAGCACTCAAAAAACAACATTTCATGGCAGTACTGTGTGCTGTTTTATGCAGTTTCAGTGGCTGGTGTGCGCATACTGTCAGAAGAGCTTGCAGCTACAAAATTACAATAGTGTACTGTGCATTTTGTGATATACTGAAAACAGGAAGTGTTCAGCAGCAAAAAATGATCCTATATGGCCACAATAAATATATATTCTTCCCAGCCACTATAAGTTATTGAATATTTAGTATTTACTGCAGGGAGTTGTAATGACACTTACTACTGTAGTAGAAGATGAGTTAACTCTATGTAATGTTTGCTTGGCATTTCAGTGAAAAACTTCGACTCTTGCTCCTCAGCCTTCTTTGCCTCGAGCCTTTCTGTGCACACAAAATAAACAATGTATTGATATTCAGTTAATAACAGCAGCCTATAACTGTATCACAATGACTGCTTATCTTGCTGAATAGACTAAACTAGACGAACCGCTGTTATATGCCTACAGAGCTGGATGTCTGAATAACCAATGGATGGCAACTGTAATGTCAGCTAACACGAATGCACTGGTATAGCCAGAATCTGGATGTAGGGGGGCACTTGAGGGTTAGGGTCTGGAGAGGGGTCTCCCTCCCCACTAGGGTAAGGGTCTGGGGAGGGGGCTTAGCCCCTCCCTGATTTTTTGGGATTTTTTTGCCCTAAAATGAAGTGTTTTGGTGCATTTTGCGCTGTTTTAATTAAACGACTAGGTTCCTAGTGCTCGGGAGCACATTCCCACAGTGACCCCTATGGCTACACCAGTGCATGAATGACTTGGTCATTCTAGCTGACACACTCTGTTTGCACCATGTTCCTCACATATGAAATGCCTTAAGCTGCTTAAATACCTGGCAGTTCGAAGGTTATGCATTAAGTGAAATTTAACAATGTAAGCTCTCGCAATAACGGCAGACAATAAAATTCCAAAAAATCACATTCGTACATCATGGCCAAGCATGCATCAAGTATATGAATGGTTACCAATATCCATCCAGTCTGGTGGTACAATACGACACTTTTGTCGCTGCTTCAATGACACAGCCAACCATAGTGGTACTTCCGTTTGCAAACCAGGGTTGAATGGCCCAATGTCACCCTGATATAAACACACAATCACTTGCAGATTAGCCAATAACATTACACATATGTACCCCAAAATGTGTAAAAAGTACGAACTGTGAAAGCTGTGCACTACATAAACCATCATATACTGAAATACACAGTTAGTACTTTATGATCAAATATTTTACTTTCGACAAACAAACATCAACAACTTCGCCGAGCATGTAGGGGTGTCATTAAAATGCATCCGGTGCATCTGCATCTGGTGCGTCTAGACCAGTGGGTATTTTTCGTCTACACAGTGTCTCAAAAAAACAGTCAATACTGTTTTTGTCATAACTTTGTCAAATTTCTACCAACTTTATTAATTTTTGGAACACAAATGGCCAAGACGATTGACATATGTAAGGTACAGCTGGTTCGGGTTTAAAATTAACTACACATTTACTAGCTAACATTTTGCACTGGTATTGTGCATGGAGTCTTTAGTAGAGGTCTAATGTCTGAAAATACATCAAACTCACAATAGTCATTTTCCACTGTAGTCAGCCTTTAAGATACAGTCTTTGACTCTTTGTGGTAATGATTACATCATACAATACAAAATGTGTGTAATGTAAACAAAAATGCAGATGAAAATCCTAGGCCAGGCAATGCCAGGCCAGTAGGCTGTCATTCAAAGCTGAGACCTGTAACGTAATTTCAGATGAAATTGGTGACATGCGTCTATTAGATGCACTATTCAGACGCCAATACTAGTTGGCCCAGATGGACCAGACGCAGACACACTGGATGCGTTTTACCGACACCCAAGATGCGTTAAACTAGTAGTCGGCTACGTTGGCTACTGTAGCCCACTCGTTAAGTTAGATGGCTACCAGTAGCTGCTACGGTGTGCTACAGTAGCCGAGGTAGCCAACTTGAATTAGGCTACGTTGGCTAGCTCAACGTGGGTGTGGTCTATTGCTACGTAATGGAAGAGTTAGGGCCTAAATGGCATGATACGTAAATTGTTTTAATAGTTATTAGCAATTACTGAAAATTATAATTTAGAAAAGTCATATATACATATATGCTCCGAAATGATAATTATCTTATGTTTTACCATTAAGCGATGCAACTTATAGTGTGGTAACTTATGTAACCTCAAAATCTACCTACTCAGTTTATCACGTAACCACCCATAGCTCATCAGTCATCACTACCCAAGTACTCATCTAGCAACTCCAGCGCCTCAAATTCAGCTTGCTGACATTGCGCACCTTACAAATTACAACCGGAATATTGTTATATTGTAAGAAACACCACTAGGATGTCATGTCAACTGGCTACTTGTAGCCGGACACGTGAAGTTAGGCTACACTAGGCAGAGGTAGACGGAGTTAGCCGTCTACCCGTAGTGGCTACGCAGCGACTATACACACGGCCAGCCGTATGTATAGACAAATGAGGCATGTGCACACAGCTAATGAGAAAAAATACTAACTCAGATGCAAACAGTCGTGATGAACAAAGACTTCACAGAAATTTCCATTGTGGAGTCATTGCTGTCAATCTTGTTTCACATTTCACTGCATTAAGGCAGTGCTGAGAAAAATTGCATGTATATTTAATCCATTCATTGATTGTAAGTTTGACCAGTAAAGAATTTGCGAATGAGTGGCTGTGAATGAATGTGCAGGCACTGAGGCATCGACAATGTGAGTGATGTAGGCCTACAGTTGAGCATATGACATATGCATCCCTTGTGCCCAGGCATGTAGCTCGCATCTCGGCATCAGGGTCTGGCATTTTTATCTCTGTTTCTAGGCATGTTTGGCTTGCTGGTATCGTCATTATTGCTCTAGTGGTGTTTATCTAACTTCATTAAACTAATGGAAGGCTGAGCCTTGATTCCACGTTTAAAAAATCATCTTGTGGTGGTCTTTTATATATATTTATTATGTCATCGTACACGAAGTACACATAAAAGAAAAAAGGAAAAAATGTCACATAATACACAACTGAGCCTGCAATCTTTTCATGGAGTCCCACGATGTCATGCGGTTTTCAGGCATATGAGTGATATGACCTACTGTCATATCTCTCTGATATCAAGTCAGAAATAAATGCACGTTTTAAAAAGCTGTTGTTAAAAGTTTGCAGATACTTGACCTAACCCATTCCAGCCTTGACAGATTTTTAGTACAGAGTAACCTACGACGGTCTCGCAGGAAGGCCTACTGATGTAAAACAGTATGAACATTTTAGATTTTACGCAGCGAAAAATACTGTAATCGTAGCCGGCCGTGTGTATAGAAATATTCGAATTTGCTCACGTTGCCCGGTTGCCGTTCTCTATACATACGGCCGGCCGTGTGCATAACACCAGTCTAGCGGCTACTAGTGAGCATGTAGTCGTATACTCACACCAATAAGATAAATTTTATCTTGAGAAAAATTCGGCACTATCGATATCAACTCCTTTTCTGCTAAAAACTCCACTTCACTCGGTTCCATGACAAACTAGCAAACTATATTGCAATTTTTGTTTACTTTCCCTACTTAACTACCATTTCCTCTTCCCGCCATTACGAAGAGATGGGTCAATATCAGAATTTCGATTTCGATACGACATCGATACTGTCGATATCGACCAAAATATTGAATTATCGATGTTGATATTTTACAGTTTAAAAAAATTATTAGTCAAAATTTGAAGCTAACCGTTTATTTAAAAAATAATTGGGTAAAATTAAAATTATTACCATAATTGCATTTTCGATCTGTCTAGCTACGCCTGAAAAGTACGCAACAAACGCAGCTGTCGTAACAGTCAAAACGTCAGTTGCATTACGTTTATTACGTTCGTTGCGTTGTGAACGCTGCGTGCTTTGCGTTGGATGGAAACTGCTTAACGACTCACGACTCACGAGTGACCACACGACTCTAATGTCGGCACGAACATCGAAAAATAGCACAGAGCTTATTTTGATGTGTGTCCTTGTTGGAGTATTATAGTGTTAAAATGGCTGTAAATGTCTATTTCTGCAAAGTGGTTTTATATTTGGTGACTTAACTTGCAGATGACTATGCTTATGATGCTATTGGTAATGTGTGTTGCAGCAATTCGTTGGTTCGGTAGATATTTGTGTGCAACGTAACCACTAAAATGTCAGAAGGCACAGAATGGCCAAATCCTTTCTCCAGATTGCCCAACATTCAGCATTAAAGCGAAGTTTACAAGTAATTTGAGCAAAGCTCACGTGACGCTCGATAGCAGCGGTCTTACCACTTGGGCAGCCGTGCACAGCACGCAATAAAATAATGCGTTTTGAAGGAGTACCCAAATTTGAGGCCTCCATACGGAAGACTGCTTCAAAATCAGTCGATGAAAAAATTTGTATAGCGCATCCTACAGTTTTGAACGGCAGCGCTTAACAACTAAAAAACACTATGCCTAAAATGTAACAATAAAACCTAACAAAATGGTGTGATGATGTCTAAAGTCCGTATGCGATACTGAATAAAAACGTTTTAAGATAATTTTGAAAAGACAAGTACATGCGGCAGTGTTGCGAACGTTAAAGGTCGAAATATAAATTCTTAAAAATGGTAGTTTTATGCCAAAAGTTTCATAAGCTCACGCAGGTTTATCTTCAGCCATTTCAGCACAATTCCCTCTTGAAATGTGCACCACAGTCGAAAATTGCAAAAAAAAACAAAAATCCCCTATCGTTTAAGATTCCAGGTCATTCAAGGTCATCGATGTTGACACCATTCAAATGCTTATCACTAGTGCTTGTTATCATAAGCGGCATGTCTGTGTTTGTATGTAACTGTTTTCACGCTAATTCACGCGAAATATCGCACTGTGCGTGATGCAACTGTGCTGTCTTGCGTTTGGGCCACATTGAAGTTGAACTGAAAGTTTAATATGTTTGTGATCATGTTTGTTTATTGAATGTTGTACAGGTGCACAGTTGAGAGCTTGAAGCTAATCATCAAAGATAGCCTGAGAAGTGGCAGTCAGCTGATGTGTGAACTAACTGATGCAGAATTGATATAGTGATAACCACCATGATGGCAATGGTGTCGACACCTTGTGGCATGATTTGGACATGCCTGTTGGTTACAGCAGCCATCACGCTGTCGGCACTGTCTGCTGCTGCTGCTACTGCTGATGATGATAACACAGTCTTACGCAGCATGTGCTCCATAGATACACAGATGACTGCAGTCCAGTGTGTCAACAAGTCACTGCTTCAAATTCCGACCAGTTTGCCGGCCATCGTTCGAACACTCAACTTAAGCCACAATCAGATCACTGAAGTAACTGCAGAACATATAGGTCATTTATCAGTAGTTGAAGTTATAAGTTTACAAAGCAACATGTTATCAGCAATTTCCAGTGATGCTTTCGTCAGCTGTACTTCACTGCACAGCTTGTATCTTGATCACAATGCGCTGTCTTCTATAAGCTTTGTAAACCAGAGTCATATAGAAGAGCTGCATATCAGCTTCAATAGAATTAAAGCAGTGGACGTTGGCAATGCTGTGCCATCACTAACAATACTCGATCTGAGCTTCAATTTACTTCAGCAGTTTAACAGCAGCTTGTTCTCGGCTCTGCAGAATGTTCGAATGCTAAATCTCTCGCACAATCTAATTAAAGCTGTGGTATTGGATGGCTCGTCAGTACTGGCATCGAGTAGCATAAGCAGTTTTGATGTTGCTTCAAACAGATTAGCCACCTTTAAGCTTTGTAGTAAATGCTATTCATACACACTGCAGTATCTCAATGTGAGCAGTAACCGGCTGCACAGCATCGACTCTAGCTGGTGTGAACTGTTACCGAACTTAACTATGTTAATACTGAGTGGAAATCCAGTTAGCAGTATACCACCTGATGCATTCGGACACTGTTCATCACTGCGTACACTACACTTGAGCAGCTTGTTAATTCACTGGATTGATGAAGGAATGTTTAAAGGTCTCACTCAGCTGAGAACTTTGAGACTTGATGGTAACAGTCGGCTGGTATCGTTGCAGCAGCATGCGTTCAGAGATCTCAGTGCATTAGTCGAGTTGGATCTAAGTGGCTGCAGTTTGACCACACTGGAACCGGAAACATTTTTGTTCCCATCATTGTCCCTGCGAGTCATTCATCTCAGTAGGAATCAGTGGCATTGTGACTGTGATGCAGCAGTGCTGTCGGAATTGTCGGCACTGCCTGATCGTGGAGTGCACATCAGTGATGATACAGTCTGTGCTGAGCCGATGTCAGTCAGAGGTCAGTACGTGTTGAATGTGTCTTCAGAACGTGACGAGTGCCGTGCAGCAAGACCGCAGATACTACAGCAGACAGTCTGGGCATATATTGGAACCGACTTGCTAGTTAACTGCAACGCTAGTGGTGATGAGCCGCTCAATGTTAGATGGTCCTGGAAGCACAATGGGAATATTTTTCCCATCAGACATACAGACAGTGCTGCTGACAGTGTTAAACACCTTGCCTCAGAGAGACTGGTGTTGAATACTGGTAGCTTGTACATTGGGTCCGTCAGCCGATCCAGTGCTGGCCTCTATTACTGCACTGTTAGCAACGCGTTTGGCAGTGGCACAATGACTGTGTCCGTGCGGCTCAACACCGATGCTATTTCTCTGACAACACTTTACAGCATTATCATAGGCCTCCTGAGTGCAGCCGGTTTCTTCCTAGTGGCTGTAGTCATCGGTATAGCGAGGTATCTAGCATACCTATGCAGCAGGAAGGAACGACGCAAGCGGAAAAGTATCCGTGCAGTACTTGAATCAATCCAGGACTACAAATGTGCTCAATTTGATCGTTTCAGTGCCTATCGGACAGCCAAGATGGACCAGCTGTCGGCGTTCAAGTCTGCAAAGATTGAGCAACTGTCTGCATTCCGAGATGCTCGAGTCGACAAGCTTCGCACATACAAGCAGGCAACGGTGGCAAGCATTCTGACCCATCTCGAGCGAATGAGAGAGCATTATGCAGCTCAGACGGCCCGAATCAAAGAGAACTGTGCGCAGCAGGCAGAACGACTCCGACAACGCTATACTGCGCGACGTGGCCGTTTCAAGAACTACCGATCCCACCAGGTTGACAAGATGCGTGAGAATTACGCTGCACAGGCAGCACGGATTCGTGAGTACGGCATAGTGCAGATGACACGTCTGAGAGAACAGTACAAAACACAGCAGCAGCACGTGCTGAAGCTTGTCGAACTGCTCGATGTAGGCAGCTGTGTTAGCGGCGTCATCGAAGCAGAATGCATGAAAGCAGAGTCGATGATATTTGATGCTGACATTGCATTTGACTTTGAGGCGCAGCCGGCTCATGCCAACGAGTCCCTGATTGGAACCAGTGCCGACGTTGCTGCAAGTGATTCGGATCTCTCTCTGTCTAGCGAAGAGTACGGCGTCACGTGTGTTGCAGACGTTTCGTTGCAGCCGGTTTCTGCTGAACTGGAGGCGGACCCTGATGACATGGCTGGGGTACTGGCGGTGGCCAATGATGTACTGCGACACATCGAGCTAACTGAACAGGCGAGTCAGCGTGAAGTTTCAGATCATGAAGTTGCAGCACTGGCGGATGGTTGTCCGACTTCAGAAGGGCCTCAAAAACAGGAACTGATACGTGCAAGACATTCATCATCGGACGGACGTGTTGAGAACACTGGTGGGTGCATGGAGTTAGCAGGTGTAAATGCTGGTGACACACATACCTCTGCACAAGTGGCTGATGATACTACAGAACAGGACACCAGCTGCTAATATCAAGCCAGTCTTCAGTCAGTATTTACTGTTGTTGTTACTTTTTTGGTGTTCTGATGCTGTTAGTGGGGCAACAGGAAAAAATATTGCATCCTGCTTGTAAAAATCTGCTTCAGCAACGCCCTTAGGGACCTGCCTAATTTGGAGTAATTTTGGATGATTAGGCTGCTTAAACAAAAACTAAACTAAAATAGTAACAGTAGTATTCATTATACTTTGTTAGGGGCAAGACAGACACTAAAATGATCTGCTGGAGGCATCCATTTTAGGCTAGCTTGTTGGGACAGGATGGAAAACTTGTCACTACAAGATTATGGTAATAGCAAAATTGTTGAGATACATTAAGTATGAGATACATTACACATGCTCATTGTATTGTTAGCATAGCATTGCGGCAACTTTGTGGTTTGCCTAGCACTGTGACAGGACAGTATGTGTGTAATAAGCCGTTGATTTTTTGTAGTTGTGCAATTGTCGTGGTGTGTACACCAAGTTGATTTAGTTTCCTTGAGTGCACGTGGTCCAGTTGTTGCAGTTGGTGATTGTATCATTGTTGAGTCATATCATATCTAGTCCAGTTGACAGTATTGTTGCGCAGTGTACATGTGTGTTCAAACAACATCATAGTCTGCATGTGTGTGTGTGTTGATTGGTTACTCTGTGCAGTTGTGATGCTAGTGTTTAGGTTACTGTTTATGTGTGTCAGCCAGTTCATGCGTTCCTGTTGATTTTGTTACTATTCCACAGTATGCCGTAGCAGTTATAGCAGTTATAGAGGTGGACAGTTACCGGGTGTCCTACACAGGAGTTTGTACACTGTAGTGTTTGCAACTGCATGGTGTTATGTCTGTTGTATTGATTGGAATTGATATTGACTGAGGTGTTCGATATCATGGTCGATAGAGGGAGACTTATGCTAAAGCGATTTTTTGCAAGTGTTTTGCAAGGGTGCTAGTGACTAATGATATTTAGTTTCATTAAGCTATTAGAAATGCTGTGGTTTATTTGGGCAACCCAATACGTGTGCTGTCTAATGTATTCATATTTGTGTGGCTGAGATGGTGTGCATTGTTGCTGAGGTAAAGTCTGTATTATCATAGCCAACTAGACTAGTATTGCACGGTTGTACTTTGTTCAGTGAGTCACTGGTAGCTGTTGCATGTTATTGCTGTACAGTAGCATGTGATATTGCACTGTGTGTTTGAACTTGTCAGTATCAGTGGCAATATGTAGGTCATGTAAGCATAGCACTTCATAAACCCAGTGTACATAATGACTTTCAGTTAGTACCACTACTATATACACCGTGGGCTGTAAAAAACCTGCCACTTTACTTTTGTCCATATATTCGCCAATTATTGACCAGTTTTCATAATTCTGTCACTGGCACACTGCAGACAATTTGCAATAGTGTGATTATTATATATCCCACCACATGGTAAATGCGTTTCTACACTACCTTGTGAAATATAAATGTAAGCAAAAACTAACAATAATAGCAAAAATTTAGGTAAATGAAAAAAATGCTTCAAACCAACATTGAGATGAATGATTCGTGTGACGCTAGCTGTGTTATAGCCACACAGTCTAGTGTCATACAGGCCATTCGCTGCAATGTTGGTCTGAAGTGTTTTTTTCCAATTTTTGCCAAAATGTTTGTTTGTTGTTGTTATATATGCATATTTCATTGATATTTCACAAAGTAGTGTAGAGATGCTTTTACTGTGTGGTGGGATCTATAATAATGACATTATCGTAAATTGTCTGCAGAGTGTGCCAGTGAAAGAAGATATGGACAAAAGTAAAGTGGCACGTTTTTTTGGCCCATCCTGTACTTCTTGAATGTGGGTCTGGTATAACAGCACCGAGCAGTTGGGTTTATATTATTTTGATTTTTTGGTCCGCTTAAATTATCTCATTTGAAATTAGTAATTATATCATCTTTCCTTAGCTTTTTGCACACATCTGTAAATAGCCATTTTTTCCTTTCGGAATTGAGCAGGGAGTTTAAAAGTAGAACACTTGAAATTTTAAACTGCTGTTCACATAGTTTTGCATTGTCTCTGATGTGACAGTTTGCTTAATCTTTTCTTTAATAACAATAATAATAATTGCATAATTACCATATAATATACGTTTTAGCAGTTTACTTGCATAACAAGTTCACAAGTTACTGTCTTAATCTATAATAATCTGTATTAATTTCTTTTTATTGTTTCAGCCAGGAAGAAATTTTATACAGGCAGTAACTGATAAAATCTGTATGCACACTGTATTACCAGTATAAAATTTATGGCAAACATACTGATTGATGTACAGTGAGATATTAATTATGAACTGACAGTTTATTCTATTGCTTTTATTTGTGTTTTATGTCCTTGGAACAGTGTTTTATACTGCCATGCTACACTCTTAGTTGGTTTTAGATACCGGGTAGTTGTTTTTAGACAGATTTTGATGAAAACTTATGATGCATATTTTTGGTTCAACTTCAAAATTATGGCACCCGGAAATTTTACAGTTGGTTTGAACAGTGTCACGCAGGTATTGCTGTAGATAACTACAGGGTGGTGCATAAAAAACTAGAACATACATGCTTTGCACAGATTGAGTAGGTTGAGCGATTAGACAGTTTTGGTAGCAGGTAGCCTCAATCATTGCAGTTAAGGGTGGTCATGTTGAACACTTGAACACAGTGTTTAACAAGGCCACTCTTTGCTGCAATGATCGAGGCTAATAATTTATCTCACTGCTCAATTGTAAAATATGTATTTGTTTTTCTTTTTTTATGTGCCACCGTATACTATACAGTTTGCTAGATGCATTTGATGAACTGCAAGCCACTTATGAGATAGACTGGGTTGACTGGCATGGCGTTGATTGTGGAAATTGGAAAATTGATAGATTAAATAGAAACTAATTTTGATTACCTTAACTAGGCCACAATCTTCCTGTGTTTGTTATAGCATTGTTGTTGTTATTGCTGCACATGTGATATATATTCTGTTAGAACTGAACGGTGTGCTGCAGCTATTTTTTCTGTGCTACTGGTGTCTTCACTGTTCAGTGTTCAATATCATCTTAAACACGTCAAAGGATTTGTGATCGATGACTGCACGTTATGATAAGACTTGATGTATACTTTTTGTGTAGCATTCTGACGTGGATAGTCTTAATGGCTATTCGCTGGTGCTTCAGCTCATGTTGTACAAATGTTCATTAGACGTCAGGTGACATTGTTGAAGTCTGTCGGCTGTTTATTCCCTACCAGACCAGTACACAGTTGTGAATCATTTGCCCTTCTTCGGCCTTGCATGTTTCGCTGATTTTTCAGTTGCCATTTCAAAGCTCGAGCATTTTAAACCTTTTGAACAAATCAGTCTGTTCAAATTAGGCCTGTTGGGTGAACTTGAGTTTTAAAATTTGAACTCTGGCTGTAGCCTTGGCTTAATTTGTTCCAATTCCGCCCAATTTGAGTATACTTTCCAGTCTCGGCCAGTAGTTCTGTCTGTCCTGTGCACAGATCTGGTCTGTAGGGATTGTGTTAATTGATTTGTGCTACACATCTGTCACCGTGCACTGTTTACAAACACTCGTATTATCTAGCAGGTTTAATGATGTAGTATATCGGCGTGAAGACTGATGTGAACAATAAAATTGTTCAAACTGGTTCAGCTAATTCTTTATCTTCTTGCCGTTCAATTCATGCTGCATCTGATGTAAATAGCTCTGTACAAGTTTTTATGTTGTTGGCGTTTTCACGTATCCATGCTATTTGTAGGCCTTGTTTAATTTCGTCCATAATCTTGTACTCAGCACGAAGGCAAGTCATTCATTACTGTAACGAAAAATGTCTTTCTGAAGACGTGCAGTACTGAGTACTGACTTTGGCATTTAAGAAGATAGTATATGTTTTCCAGTCTTGTAAGCAGTGGAACTGTTGTTACTTTATTTAACTCTGGCTTTCACTAGCAGAACTTATTGAAATTTTGACTCCCATTTTCTACTATTCACCAGTAACTGAACTGACACTAGAACAGCACACGCAGTGAATAAAGTAATATGTTCACTGTAACCACAACAAATTATTTTGCTGGTTGTGAAAATATTTCTCAGACAAAAACTTGGAGCAGAATTCACAGACGTGAAATAAGATGTACAATGGCAATAAAGAAACTATACTACAGTTTTAAAAATGTGACTTTAAAGAGCATTTTGTCGAACCGGACATCTTAACACAATATGAGCAACGAGCATCAATTTTGGGCACTGTCTTCAAAAAGCATTTACGATTAAGGATCAAAAAAGTAGATATTTCCAATAGTATATAAATTCCAAACATCAGAAGAAACTCAATTTTAACGTATGCCTAAAAACTGGCATAACAAGAAATTTGAGCTAATGCTCACGGGACGTGCGAAAGCCTATAGGAGTTCCTGCCTGCAGGCAG
>Ga0056128_1008124_pt1 | contig 13250 bp, 8 predicted proteins | sample WorMetLIZISLAND2_FD_71113 | JGI IMG/M metagenome (GOLD analysis project Ga0056128, IMG submission 71113) | Marine gutless worms symbiont microbial communities from Max Planck institute for Marine Microbiology, Germany - Olavius geniculatus... ... | reverse complement strand
TTAAAACCCCGTAATTCGATAGCCAATCCTGGCTTGCATAACTTTTGCTACCACCTTTGTATCGTTAAGTAGATTTCCCTAGCTAGTAAATTTCTTCGCGCTAGTAACCAGCTTGTTTGTTTTAAATTCGGAGTTGAATGGACGGAGAGGTAGGAAAAATGTGCGTTTTTCAACGGAAAACTAACAATGTCCTGGAAACGGTGACAAATACGGCCAAAGTTACTATCAATCACTAATAGAAAGTGGCACATTGGCTTTCAAATTACCTAAAAATCATCTACCTTGGATGACCTTGAAAATCACTGGCAACAGTACGGTCGGCTATTTTCGCGACAGCTGGGCTTCTTGTTTTTTTGTTATTTTCGTTGTTGCTAAGTTGTAATTAACTGGCGTTAGTGGACTGTACGTATATGGCGTTCTGTGATGTTTGGGTAATGTGATTAATATAGCAGACGGCGTGCCGTTTTGCGCAAGTCGGCTTTCAATAGTTGTTTCAGACGAGGAGGCTACTGCAGTGCGTTGCGACAGTAGGAGACCAATAGTGCTGTGGCTGTTTATGAAACTCGTGTGAGCGGTTATCGACAGAGGACAGTGCTTCTGTTTTGTCTGCTGCAGCAACTGAGAGCGACAACTGACGTATTGGTAAGCATTAGTTACAGCATTGCTGGAGTGGGTAAGCGAGTACGCAGTACGAGCTTCGTACCACTTCAGACAGTGGTGTAACATACTTAAGCCTAGCCACGCTCAGATCTTTTGTCCCATCGAGAGCCAGTGTACGACTTTCTATTAGTAATTAATAGTAACCTAAATCCTATCTCGCACCGTTACTGAGATACAGCGACTTATCGGCCAAAAATCGCAAATTTTGCCCACCCCCTCTCATTTAGCGCCCTAGTTCGGGGTGACCCCCTTCGAATTTATGGAAAAGCTTCACTGTTTCCTGAAACTAGAGTCTTCCAGGTAGCCAACGGTGAAGATTTGGTGATCCTCTCTTGCACCGTTTTTGACTGATCCACCCGTGTGACAGACGGACAAACAGACGGACAGACAGAATTGCGATGGCTAAGACGCGCTGAAAAAAGTAGCTGCTTTCGCGCGTAAAAAAACTACAACTATGTGCTCTCCTCAAGAAAGGATCATTATTTTACCACAAAGTTATCTGCAGTACCGTAAAACATCTAATAGAGGCCTGGTCCCAAAATGCAAGCCACTTGTTTTAATAGAAGCCGGGGGCTTCTGTTAGAAGTTCTACGGTAGCCTCTTGTATGTCAGTGTAGAGATGGCTACGAAGCCGAGTCAGGCGGAGATGGCGGACTGGTTCAAGGAGATCGACGCGGACGGCAGCGGCAAGATCGACATGAAGGAGCTCAGAGCGGTCATCAAAGCGTTCTACGACTGGCAGAACACGGCCGCTGACGACGCCAAGATCGACGCCGATACCGCCGTACGTCTGTTGATTTCACGATCTCTTTCATTATGCACATTAAACGATTTCCCGTGTTGCCGATTGTTGTCCGTCTCTTAAAAACCTTTCTTCGTCTTCAAAATTTTTATTGAAATTTATTACACTTGTTGGTGCAGGTTGTTCGTTTGCTGTCAAACTTTTTTGAAACTGTTTGCATCAAGCCTGTAATTTTAAGGCGTCCTGTCCCGTCCGTTTGTGTGCGTATGAGTACGTGTGTGTGTGTCTGTGTTTGGATGTCACTGATTCTGTATTGTCTTCACAGAGCGGCTAGAGATGCGCTCAAGTTCGAAATTTTACTTATTTTATTTGCGGTGCGCTTCACGACTTTCTGGCATCGTCATCGCATTACGACACACTTTTGGCCACCCGTTGTAGTATGGCTGAGGCGTCCTGTCCCGTCCGTTTGTGTGCGTATGAGTACGTGTGTGTGTGTCTGTGTTTGGATGTCACACCCCGACAGTGTGTCAAAATGACGCAAGCTACGCGACCACGAAATTTTCACTGTCGCCTCCGCGAAAAACTTTAATTTCAGGATTTTTAAGAGTTTCCCGAAATTCGAAATGGGTCACCCCGATCGAGGGCTCACAATGGGAGAGATGTGGGAGAAATTGGAAATTTTCAACCAACAAGTCGCCGTATATTAAGAACGTTAGGTCAACGAGATATAAGGCCAAAATTACTACACGTAGCCTATTTTGTGTTGCAGGCGCTGATGAAAGCAGTCGATGCAAGCGGTGACGAGAAGATCGACAAGCAAGAGTTCTTTAAATTCTTCGGCTCCGCATGAAGACAGCGTTCTTCCGCCGCCGCTCGTCAATGTGAATATTTTTATAGCCTTCCACCGAACGCACGCAACGCAATGCATTGGACGTAACGTACGCAACGCAACAATAGACACTGCTTCGTTTTTTTTCCTTGCGTTTTTTTTTGCGTTAGCTGCGGCCGTTGCGTTTGTTGCGTAACTTTCTAGCGTGGCCTACGTCCGTTGCATCAAAACGTACGCTAAGACTTTGCGTTGGGCGTGGCGTTGGGTAAAATTTAACACACGGATTGGCTACACCGGTTCCTTGTCAAAACCGGGACCGATAAAACTGGGAACGTCAAAACTATCACACTTTACACGAACCCTAAACCTAACCCTAATCATAGCCCTATTTCTAATCCTATCTCTATCTATAATCCCTAATCCCTAACCCTAATCCTAATTTTAACCCTAACTCTATTCACATCCTATTCCCAACCCGGATTTAGTCTGATACATCCCGAAAAAAGGGTGACGCTTTATTATTTTAACGTTTGCAAACGTGTTTTTCTTATTTTTGAAATACGAAACGCGTTCTCAACTTTTTTAACGAATCTGTTTCCTAACAGTGTTACATCGATATGTGCGCAGATTGACTTTGGTGTTGTAATTTGTAGGTGCGTTAGCCGCAATATTCCAATCAGCAGCGTGTACCTATAGCTTGCTGTGCGCTTACAAGTCTCCCTGCCGCATCGTCGTCCGTGCCAACAACACTACAAATTACCTCGAAAAAAGCATCTTCAAAGAGCTGCTGCCACGGAATAATTCTAATTCCAGTTTCCAGCATTAGGCAATAGGACAGAACAGCACTGTCGCCAGAAGCCGAGCCATGGCCTGCTCAGTCTGGTTCGGGGAAAAATTAATGCGGTTCGTCTATTCATTGCTAATTGGATATTTCTGATATCCGGCGAAAAACGATGATTTTACCTAACAGTTTCGAAACATGCAGAAACATGAAAGATAATAGCCTAACGAGTCAAGCCGATGCCTGAAAAACATGTTCGTTTACTGATTATGTAGCCCGTCATTTGGTCGATTTCTAATAATAATTGAAGTCGTTATTGCCAAACGCATTGAATTGAATTTCGGTCTCGGCGTGACTGAAATACCTGTGGACTTGCTCGTAAGTCGGCTAATAATTCTGAGACGCTACTCGTAATAATTCTGATTATCGCTACATAATAACGAACCGCTTCAGTGCCTGACGCATGCTTGAGTGTAGTGAATATAGAAGCTTGTTTATGTGGCTATGTACGCATTATACCTATACGTACCACACTACCACACGGTATAGCCGTGGACTAAATAGACTGAAATCACGCGAGCTTTGCCGTGCTGGCCAAGTTAATAGAAATAACTGTATAAACTCCTAAGAAAGTTGGACAAAAGTGCATGGGCATATTAAGCCCCTGATTACGCCAGGGGCGGAGCCCTCGGTTCCGTTCTTGGAAGGGAATAGATGTAGTGACTGTAGTCCCCTTTCCCACATTAATAAATATTATTCATGGATGCCTACTTGAATTAGTGTGCTATAGTGCAAAACCACTACAAAACGATAACTTTTAGGCCTAATATTTCCATTAATTTTGTCAACATGTTATCAGCGTTATATTGTTATCAGCGGCGAGTTCAAATATGGCAAGTAATGTCCAGGCAGGCTAAATTGTCCACAGAAGTGATACTAATTACAAAAATATTTTTGGCGGAGGGAGAATTACAAAGCTTTGCAAGCTTCCTATAGAATAATTAACTAATTAATTAAGTAAATAATTAAGGTGTGGAGTGGTGCTCGCTTTTGTTTTTCATAATAACCAGCCTCGATAGAACAGGTTTTTTCGTTTTTATCTCAAGTTGCTGTGTATGCTCGGCATCTTTCCCAACTGTTTTCATTTTCCCTATTGCCTTGGGAGTCAACGTAAAACACTGATCACCGCATTCCCGTAATGCTTAGTATATACGAGGGTACAGATCACAAAACTCGCTCAGTGCGAGCTGCAGGCGAACAAGCTTCAGTAGCCACATGTCGGCGCAATGTGATCGTAATGACGCGAACAGGGCTGAAAAATTAAACCAATAGAATCTTTAAAAACCTTTTAAAACCTTAAAAGAAAGCCCAGCTGTCGTTAGGAAAGACACGCGATACAGCCTATGCAGTTCATGTTGCAATACAGACCTTCAAGATCATCCAAGGTCGATGACGTATTTTATTTAATGTCAAAGGGCGTATGCCCCTTCCTATTAGTGATTAATAGTAACCTTGGCCCTATCTCTCACCGTTTTCGATATATAGTCAGTTTTTCGTTGAAAAACGCACATTTTCATACTCCATTCTACCCCGAATTAAAAAAATGTTTTTTTTTTCGATCTATGTCGCTGAAATTTTGCCTGCCTTAATTATTACAAATAAAATAAGCCTGATGAAATGGAGAGCATTTCAGTGTTTACATGTGTTTATATGCAATGACGATGACGTCGCTCTGAGATGCGACTCGCAGTTTCCGCTCGGGGACCGTCTACTCGTCGCCCCTGTCCTACACCAAGGTGCCCGATCACGTGACGTTTACCTGTCAGGCGCACCTCCAGTCCGCTGGAAGGACTACTTCGCCAGTGACCCCAGTGGCCAGTGTCGCTCGTCTGCCTGGTGGAACGTGGATACGCAGCAAGCCCGTCCAGCTGCTATAGACGATAGCTGTATTCGTGCGCGATGATTAGCCGCATTTAATGCAATGTAAAGTGTAACTATGCGATCGTCTTACAGGGTTACGCGTTCCACGCACCCGTGCCGATATTTTGTTCAAAAGGTCAAAGCCATCGCATGCCAATAAGATCAAGAAAACGACGCAGTGTTTACATACGGTTGGCAAATCATGCGCCGGCCTACCGGCTCACGTGCCGATAGGTCTAAAATCTGGACAAAAGCGGACGGCCTCATAGATGTCGGCCCCTGGCGCCGCGTCTTTGTTAGTTAAAACTCTGTAGTTTTTACGCGCGACAGCAGAATGCTTCGCGCGTCTTAGCCATGATCTAGGCGTCTGTCTGTCTGTCTGTCGGTCCGTCCATCCGTCCGTCACAAGCTGCGATTGTATCAAAACGGCGCAAGCTAGAATCACGAAATCTTTTCTGTGGACTGCAACAAAGACTCTAGTTTTAGAGTCCATAAGATTTTTCCGAAATTCGAAAGGGGTCACCCTGATCAAAAGCTTTAAATGAGAAAGGGTACAAAAATTAGCGATTTTACGCCAATAAGTCGTCGTATCTCATAAATTGTGCCAGATAGGGCTTAAGGTACTATTAATCACTAATAGGAAGTTTCATACGCCCTTTCGATTGACACTAAAATCAACGACCTTGAATGACCTTGAACTCTAAAATAAGGTTTTTAGTGATTTTTTGCGATTTTAGGTTGCGGCGCACATTTGAAAGTGAATTACGCCAAAATGGCTGGAGATGGACTAAGACAACCTACACATGAAATTTTTAGCATTGAACGTAGACTTTATTAGTCCAAGTCCAAAATTCAAGGAGGCCGGCGCACGCAAGCTTTAAAAAAGGATACCTCTAAAAAGTAATTATTTTGCCGCTATTGGCTCGTCTAGCGCGAAAGCGATTGCAGATAGGCACATGCAGACATGTTTCTTATCACAACAAACACTAGTGACGAGCTTTTTACTGGTACTAACATCGATGACCTTAAATGATTTTGAATCTCCAAAATGAAGGGTTTTAATGTTTTTTTTGCGATTTTCGGCTGCGGGACAGACATCATGGGCAATATTGTGACGAAATGGCTGGAGATATACCAAGACAACCTGCAAACACGAACTGCTAAGGCTGTCGCGCGTCTTATGAGCTTTTGCTCAAATTACTTGTTTCATACCGTAATCTAAAGTAATAAATAGCCGGATACATTAAACTTCTATCGGAAATACGCTTGGCCTTTTCCAGCTAGAATATATTGCATTTCTTTTTACGCGCGATAGGAGAATGCTTTGCGCGTCAAGCGGCATTCACACTACGCGCGAAGTCCGCGCGGACACGGTGCGTATGAAAAGGCTCTTAGCTATGGACTAGGCTTCCGTCTGTCCGTTCATCCATCTGTCTGTCTGTCTGTCTGTCTGTCTGTCTGTCACACTTTGCGATTGTATCAAAACGGTGCAAGCTAGGATTACGAATTAGTACGAAATTTTCACTGTGGGCTCCCCCAAAGACTCGTTTTTGTGACGAATTTTTGGCCGCTGGGTGAAGTGGTTACGCTCGAATGAGAGCGTGAAAAAGGAATACTCCCTAAAAGTTTTTTACCGCTATCCTATTGGTTTGTCTTGCACGAAAACGGCTGCAGATACACAGTAGGCCTACACAGACTTGCAGCTTACCGTAACAAGAACTCTTGACGGGATAGCTTTAAAGGGTATTAACATTTATGATCTTAAACAACTCTGAACACACAAAATAGAACTCACAAAACAGTCCTACGGGATATTAGCAATTTTTTTCACGATTTCCGGCTGCAGTGCACACGTAGGCTAAAGAGTGATTTGCGACGAAATTAAATGGCTGGAGATAGACCAAGACAACATTCGAACAGAAACTGCTGTAGGCCTATATATTATAGGGCTACGTCGCGCGTCTAATGAGTATTAGAGCATAATACCCTGTTTACACGATCGAGCAAACATCGGGCAAATATGAAACATGCATAAAGCACAGCAGACATCGAGCAAACGTCGAGCAAACATTGAGCTGGCTCGTCCAGCTAACATATAACCAGCTCGTCAAGCCAGGTCGTCGAGCCAGCTTGATCGTGTAAAACGGGGTAGGCCTATAACTCAAAATTACTTGTTCTGTCAAATAAACACCGTAGGCCTACACAACATGACGAATTACGATTCAGGCAAAACATCTTATATACACCTTGTCCGTCACATAATCACATTGATTTTTATAAATTATAGTAAGATGAAATAGTTTAGGCCTAATCAAAAATCACGATTAAAATATAAATCTATGAAATAAAATGTGATGTGTAATAAATTTTACAACAAACAAAAACAAGAAGCCCACCTGTCGCAGGATAGCCAACCGTACTGGTTGTCAGTGACCTTCAAGGTCGTCCATTCGTCCAAAGTCGATGATTTTTATGTCATTTGAAAGCTAATATGCGACTTCTTATCAATGATCAATAGCGACCTAAGCCTTATTGCGCACCGCTTAGCCACATTAGCGCGTAACGGCCTTCAAGGTCATCCAAGGTCAATGATTTTTACCTAATCCGACAGGGCGTAGGCCTATGCCACTTCCTATTAGTGATTAATAGTAACCTAACTAATGGATGAAGAATAAAGCAATAAAACAGCGAATAGGCCTAACGCATATTTCACAAATGTTAAGCTGTATCCCTCACCGTTTCTGAGATATAACCAGTTTTCCGTTAAAAAGCACATTTTTCTACACCCCTTCATTCAACACCACTTTGAAAATGTTCCCCTTGGAGTAAATGGCTGAAAGTTTGCATGCCCGAGTTTAAGACCCATGGCTAACTATTCGTTAAAAAAATTCCCCCTACGCCTTACCCGTTAGCCACAGTACGACCGTTACAGACAGATTAACAGACGGACGAACAGACGGATGACAACCATGACAATAGCTCGACCATTACTTAAGTACGATCGGCTAAAAAATCTAAAAACCTACAAATTTGTCTTTGAGTTTTCAACATTTTTTAAAACTTAAAAAACTAGTTTTTTGGACCAATTTTCATGATCTGCCGGTGGCACTGCAATGACTGCATGCTAGTGATTGCAATCCCGGGATTGAATTTCCAATCCCGGGATCCGAGATTGAGAAATTTGTCATCCCGGGATCCCGTTTGGGTTCGGGATTAGGCTCACAGATTGGTCGTCATTTTAGTATCCTTTATTGACTTATTTCATGCATATGATGTAGGCTAGTATGCGCATACGGAAGATATACCCGAACTGCAGGGAGTGATAATGACTGTCAGAATACGAATTACAGTGCACAGCAAAGAGTGGAACTCTAGCGCACATAAATAATTCATTCACCAGACGGCTAAAATTCTTATTTCTATCATTTAACACGCGAAAAAAGTACAATTTTAACTAATTTTGTAATCCCGTAATCCCGGGATTGGGATGCCGCCAATCCCGGGATTCGGGATTGGTGAAAATGGCCGGGATCCCGGGATTCGGAATCCCGAGATTGCAATCGCTACTGCATGCTGCTGAGCATTGACATGCCTGCGTCCCAATCACGACGTTACTTATTTATCGGAAAATAATATTCTATGCTACCTGGTTGAAAAATATTTATTTTGTAGGCGTGTACGAATTGTGAGTGATTAATATGGCAAAAACGTATGATTATCTGTTCAAACTGCTGTTGATTGGTGACTCCGGTGTCGGAAAAACATGTATTTTGTTCCGGTTTTCGGAGGATGCGTACAATTCGACTTTTATTTCGACAATCGGTAACCTCTACTCCGTCGGTTCTCCATTCTGACTTGACTGCTCAAATAAATACTAATTCGTATCACACCATAAAGGAACGCATCATACTGCATAATCCGTATTTCCCAGGTTTGCTGGGACATGTGGGAAGTACGGATTTGTCGTATTCCATTGCAGGCGTGAAAATTAACATTTACTAGCAGACGTCGTCACGAAGAAGGAAGTTGCAAGTATGCAAACGCTGCGGCCCTCTCGGGGTTACATGTGCAGCTAAAGATGTCAGTAGACGTGCCAACTCAACCTGGTAGGCACATTGAGTACCAGCGAAAGCTGGGACATAAACAGGCACATTGTGCGATGCACTTGCTCTGTGTTCGTAGTCTGGCAGTGTAAACTGGTGTCTGGCCGATGATTAAGGTAACGAAGGTCAGCCTTGCAACGTTGGTCTCGTGTCATTAAGGTGCGAATATTGCCGATGTCATTCACACCTGGAAACATTTGATTGGCTATGCAAACTTTGTCGCAAAGTTGGCGACAGTGTAGTGGAATTTGGGCTTAATTGGCTACACTACAGCCAATCAGTGACACCGAGTGTGAATAGCGTCTACTCTACGTTATTCGCACTTTAGGGTGCAAATATCATTGGCCTTTTTAGGAAAGCTAGTTGATTGTGAATTGTGGTACATTGCTGTTGTTGTGTCATTATAATTAATTTTTGTGTCAATTTCAGAGTTTCTAAATTCCTTTAACTGCCAAATGTATTCATTTGATTTTTTAGGAATTGACTTCAAAATTCGGACAATTGATTTAGATGGTAAGAGAATAAAGCTACAGATTTGGTGAGTCAACAATTTCTATGGTTTATTTCTACTGTTTTTTGCTTTGATTTGATGTTATGTTGTTGCTAAGGGAGCCATGTCACTTGAATATTGAATTATGGCAGTTTGTACTTAGTTCGTTATTGACAAAGTGCATTTGTCCACTGGACTTTATCGACTTGCCATTTAATAACCTGAAAGCGATTGCCGCAAGGTCTCTGAGACCTAGGATACATGCTTCAGCCAACTGCTTAGGATGCTACTTTTTGCTAGATTCCAGTGTACAGTAGAGAGGCAGCATGTAGTTTTGTTGTTTTATTTTATTATTGAGATTTTCATGTCAGATTAAGTGTTTATATATGTAGCTTGTGTATGCTTGTCCATCTACTCAGTCCCACTCACTGACGTCGAACTGTGTTGAACCGTGGAGTTTCTTAATCATCCTAACAACAAATTCTTAGCACTTCAAACAGATTGTTGTATTTTATGATATTGCATTTTTGGTTGGAGAGTAATACAGGTAGCATTTTGATGATGAAGTTTAGCATGTTATCAAATGATTAACTGATCTATCGATTGGCTAAATGTTCAGTGACACATTTGCAGAATTAGTGAGACATGGAGACGGAATTGCTCATTGATGATTTAATAAGTACCATAAATAATTGATAGTGATACACTGTTGCTGGTTGACTTGTATTATTGCAGGGACACCGCAGGACAAGAACGGTTTCGGACAATCACGACGGCTTACTATCGAGGTGCTATGGTTGGTAGTCACTTTTGTTGTCTTTGCCAAGAAGCATCTTTAAGTATGCTCATAGGTTGCTAATTTAGACAGGAGTTCATCAAAATTACCATCTTTGTTTGCAGATATTGTCATATATTGGACATATTTTTTTCACAGTGACAAACAGAAATCAACTTCAGGAAGGCAACATGCTGAAACATAAATGAAATCAGTAAATAAATGTCGCAGTTTTGATGGATTCACATTGTTTATTTGTCGGTCGAGGAGATTATGATTCTGTAATTGTTGTACGTACTGTACTCTACAAAGTATTCTTTGGTTTGCTGTTCATTTTTTGTGGATTTAAGTTATTTGATTGAATAAATTGACGTAATCTGATAATGTTTTGTTTTTCTATGAACATGGTATTTTAGACTGCTTGTGCTTGCAGGGCATCATGCTTGTATATGATATTACAAATGAAAAGTCTTTTGAAAACATCAGGACATGGATACGTAATATTGAAGAGGTGAGTATAGATACACTAACATATCTGGCTGTGTTGCTTACCATTACTTCGGACAACATGTCTGTCAGATAATGACTGTTTTGTAACTGGTATTTAGGAGCTTAGTAACTGATAACTATAGTTAGCATGGCTAAAGGCAGAATTGGTCCTCATTTGTATTTGCAAGATGATAGCATAGAAGTGATAGTTTGGCCACAATTTTTAATTGCAGGTTGTGGTTTGGAGTTTCATTTACGTATGTGCCCTTTTCCCGAGCTACTGGTCATGGACTCCTATCTAACACGATGTATCATTGAACCCCTCGAATGTACTGCCAAATGTCATCTAAATTCGTCAAGTGGTTTAAGAAGTGTGCACAAATTTGACTGACAATGGACACTGATGACACCGTGAGAATAAGTGGAATTATTTTTGGTTAAAATGTAATAGATGATAGAGGCAATGGCTCACATAATTTGCATATAATTAGCAAAGTTGGGCCTATGTGGCACAATCCTTAATATGTGTTTTGCACAATTGCACTGCCTCTAGTTTAGGAAAACATTGTGAATATCTGTGTGTTGTCAGCATGCATCTAACGATGTTGAGAAGATGATTCTTGCAAACAAGTGTGATATGAACGACCGACGACAGGTGTCACGAGAGCGGGGGTCCGCGGTGAGTTGACTAAGCGTGTGCGGTTTTCAAAAAATGACTTTGGTTTAGTTTTCGGTTCAGTTTTTAAAACGAAAAGCCCAGCTAACGCAAAGGGAAACGCACGACAGCATGTTTGAAGGTTCGGTGCAAACAAAATCTAAGCTTACCAATCCCAGCAACGATGTTTCATTTACACTCGCCAGAGAGCGCGCGACCGGTTTCACACAGCCGTGTTCTGTAAAAATCGCAAATTTTTTTTTCACCCCCCTCTGATTTAGCACCCTCGCTGGGGGTGACCACTCTCGAATTTATGGAAAAGGTTTATAGATTTGAAACTAGAGTTTTCCTGGCAGCCGATGGTGAAGATTTGGTGATCTTAGATTGCACTGTTTTTGACCGATCTACCCGTGTGATGGACGGACTGACAGACAGAATTGCGATGGATAAGACGTGCTACAGCAGTAGCTGCTGTCGTGCATAAAAACTGCGGTTTTTGGTTTTTACTGTCTGATGTTCAGTGTGTAGTATATTGTATTACTTTATTATTACTGTCGTCTGCAGTAGCAGTTTTACTTTGCGTATGACGTCAGAAATTACACAGACTTTTTTGTGTGCTGATTGCTGTAATGGTTCAACTAATTTTTGGTCAAAATGTTTCGACACTAGACCTAGAGAAAGCTACTTTGACTGACATGAACCGGGTAAAAACCGTCTAAAAACCGGCGGTCCGTTTTCTTGAAAATTTGAAAACAACCATGGAAGCCGAGATTTCGGTTTTCAAAATTTAATTTTGGTTTGGTTCGGTTTAAAAAAAAACGAAAACCAAAATTTGTAACAGATTCTGCACACCCACATTGCATGTGTGTTTACTGTGTAAAGCTTGCTTCTGAGTACAACGTAAAGTTCCTGGAGACCAGCGCAAAGTCAAGCGTCAACGTCGAGGAAGCGTTCATCACATTATCTCGAGACATCAAAACAAAGATGGACAACAGAGACGTGAGTTCGGCAGCTTTTTATCATCTCTTTTGTGAATTCAGTTTTGATTTTTGATATTCTAACTTGATAAAAGTTTACAGAGTTCACGAGGTGTATTGTACTTTTTGCACAAACATATTACCATTTGTGTGAAGCGCCATATTTTAATGCTGCATCTGTGGCATTTTAATTCAGCATTTTCCCAGATGCACTTTTCTGGGTTAAGATTAATGTTAGGTTCAAAGTGACTTTAGCCATGTAAATAGAATACTGTGTTACTGTAAACATGTTTCTAAATTTATTGATCTAGTGATAAGCCATAGTTTTGTCGCTGTAGTTTGTAGTTTCTTATGTTATTGTTCAGTTGTTGCGTATGTATTGTGTTTACTGTTTAGAATCGAACAAAACATTTTTTACTGGAGGTGCTGAACTGCTGATATTCTATGCAGAGGAATTTCCTAGTCACGGGCAATCTGAAATTTCTCATGTGTTTAATTTTGCGATGCTCTCGTATTCAAACTTTTCGTGCACACAAAGGATAAGTGTTTTACAGTGCTATGCAATCTGTGTAGGATCCGGTAGGGTCTGCTGGCAGATCGCGTGACCACACGCAGTTGAAGAATGAGCCAAAGAGGAAATCTCGGTTCTGGAACTGTTCCCTGCTATGACTACAAGCGTCAACAAGCACCTGCACCTGTTTCCGATTCTCTGTACAGTGTACGCCTGACATCTGTCTCCAGCTGCTGCTGCTGAGTTCATGTCCATTTCATCGGACCACTGTTTTCGAAAAAAATGGAAGTGTCTGGAGGGGGTCTTAAAGCTGTCATG
>Ga0056128_1008119_pt1 | contig 13261 bp, 6 predicted proteins | sample WorMetLIZISLAND2_FD_71113 | JGI IMG/M metagenome (GOLD analysis project Ga0056128, IMG submission 71113) | Marine gutless worms symbiont microbial communities from Max Planck institute for Marine Microbiology, Germany - Olavius geniculatus... ... | reverse complement strand
TAAAATTTGGCACGGTTGATTACGTCGGCTAGATGACCCCTCATGCAAAATTTCATGTAAATCTGCACAAGGGGGACTTCTCGGCAAATAGGTGAAATATACGCAAAAATTTTTATAGCTGTACATATACCTTTTTCAGAAACTCACCTACAGGTCAGACCCTTCGGCGGATTTTTGCGTGCGATAGCTCAAACGACGCGGTCTTGCGCACGGATGTGCCTTTTGGGGGGTAAAAAATTTGAAGTTAATATTGAACGTATTGATTCAAAAAATTCCAAAAAATTACAATGGAGCCTATGGGGAAAATTAATCAATTCTTAAAACGGTCGTAACTGGCTGTGACGTGCCGCCGACGTAGGCCGTATGAGCAAAATGACGTCCTCCGCAAGTCGGCAAACTACGTAGGCACGACCAAACTGGACACGTAGGCAAGACGTAGGCCTACTGCCTACAAAAAATGTTATGGGTGATGCCTGTCTTATGCAACGGACAAACAGGCACATTTTACTGGCGACAAAATCTACATAAGTCTACACAGACTGATATAATATTATGTAAAAAAATTATAGTCAGTAAGGTAACGTAATATTATCTACAGCCCAATCAAAGTGCAGCACGGTAGCACTGTTGTAAGGGCGATGAACGTTAAGTATAAGAAATGGCGTTTAGGGTCCTGTAACTACGAAACCCCTTAACCGATTTCCATAAAACTTGGCATCAGTGATCAAATCGCCCACCCGACCCCACACGCAAAATTTGGTTACAATCGGTTCAAAGGGAGCGTGACTGCGCATGCGCGAAATTCGCCATTAAGCCTTGTTCATAGCGACAAACTCAACTCAACTCAACTGAACTGGTTGAGTTGAGTCGAGTTTGTCGCTATGAACAAGAAAAAAACTTAACTCAACTTAACTGAACTCAACTCAACTCAACTGATTCTGAACTGCTCAGAATGTCGAAAACTGACGAAAACAGCTTTTTCAGTTCAGTTGAGTTGGGTTGAGTTTTTTGTTTGTTCATAGCGACAAACTGTCGCTATGAACACTTTGTCAACTCAACTCAACTCAACTGAACCCAACTGAACTGGCCAGTTGAGTTGAGTTGAGTTGAGTTAAGTTGAGTTTGTCGCTATGAACACGGCTTTAGGGCGCGTCTATTTTTTTCCTTGCGCACGGCTACAGACCAGCCCGTTGGCCCGACCGACGCCGCTAATGGCTCAAACGAAGCGTCCTGACGCCGGACACATTCCTTATGTTTTCCATTAAATTTTATTTTTAATTTACCCCTTTTTATGTCCCAATTTTTAAAAATTTGCATACGGCCTATGGGGACTTGAAAGCGGTATAACTCGGTCCCCGTAAAAGATAATTGCGCGCTGTTTGCACCTACTCCCCTATTTTCGGGGTCGGGCAATCTAACGGTGTCATTTAAATGTACCCCCTAACGACCCCTGTTGCCATAGCAACCATTCAAAAGTTGCAAAATTTTGCATTACAGCCAATGGAGATTTCAAAGCAGTATAACTCGGTCCCCGTAGGAGAATTGCGCGCTGTTTGCACCTACCCTCTATTTTCGGGCCCGGGCTATCCAATGGTGTCATTTAAATTTGTCCCACGACGACCTCTGTTGCCATGGCAACTAACCGTTCTTATTCAAAGACAAAATTGGCTGCAGCAGACATGTTACATCAGACATAATTTTTTCCTTGTACCAACTTCCTTTACCGGTCCGGAGGTATTCTGAAAACAGTAAATAAATTTACTGTCGCGATAATATCGTCCCAAAACCATTTTTGCTGTTTTCGAGTTTTGACTCATATCGCCCTTACATAGCTTTGTAAACTGTTGAAGTTTTTTGCTCTGATAACCGAGTTAATTACTGTGAAATGCAGGATTACAGATCAACACGAGTTTATAAAAAATATTCTGCATAAAGACCATTTTAGTCTGATGGCCATGTTTGTCAAATTTAGATTCATATACAGCACATGAAATAAAGCTATATTATGTGTAATGCTTCACTCCCTGAGCATTATTCATAACACCTACCGCTCGTAACTTAATACTGTATTTGGCTAAACCACAGTAAAGATGCAGATAAAGTTATTATTAGTGTACTATTTCCTTTACAAAAATACACATCTTAAATCTACACAGTAGCCACAGGATCCAATGGAAACATATATAATTTTAAAAGTTGGTTTTGACAACGATTAGTTTATCAGTCGGCAAACTGCCCCTTAACCAAAATTTAAACTGACTGATGACTTCACAAACAGTTGTGCAATACGCAAACCGTCTGAACCCATGAAATACTAAATCACAAAAAATGTTGACTTGTAAAGTGCAATAATCATAATAATTGGTGCAGTCATTGTGCAATTTGAACAGAAACTAGCGGGTTAAGTCGAGAACTGAATTGTGCTAAAAACTAAAAGAAATGTAAGCATCTGACTACTGCAACTCTGTGTCATTTGCTAAATAAGCAGCACTGTGATCTGTCCCAAGAAACTAATTAAACAAAACCCAGTCGAAAATTCACATGCCAATAAGTTTATAATTACATGAACAAGAAATGACTGATGCCAAAACAATCTGTTGCTTCTGTTATTGGCTGCAGTATAACAGAACAATTACGGGAAAAAAGACAAGCCCAGCTGTTGCTAGGATAGCCGACCATACAGATTGTCAGTGACCTTCAAGGTCATCCAAGGTCAATAATTTTCATCTCATCAGAAAAGGCATATGTGATTTCCTATTAGTATCAATAGCAACCTTGGCCCTATGTCGCACCATTTAGCCACAACAGTGCGTACTGTCCTTCAAGGTCATCCAAGGTTGATGATTTTCATTTTATCTGGAAGGGCATATGCCACTTCCTATTAGTGATTAATAGTAACCTTGGCCCTATCTCTTACCGTTTCTGAGATATGGCCACTTATAGCTTGAAGCATTCCATTAAAAATTGCGGCCAAACCACTGCAGATGCAGACATGGTTACTATTGACGGCCTATAGAAAGTTGACAGCGCCCTATCCGACGGTACCATCGCCGACCCTCTGCGACTTACCATTTACCCACAATACCGCACGACTGGAATACCTAGTGCAGTATGACCATTCAAAGTCATCCAAGGTCGATGATTTTTATCTTGTTTGAAAGGGCGTATGCCACTTCCTATTAGTGATTAATAGTAACCGTGGCCATATCTTGCCCTTTCCGAGATATGGCTAGTTTTCCATTGAATTTCCCATCCTCCCTTCATTCAACCCCAAATCTGAAAATGTTCCCCTTGCACTAGATCACCGAAATTTTGCATGCCTGGGTTTATGGCACATGGCTAATTATTCGTGTAAAAAGTTTCCCCGACGACATAACGCTTAGCCACAATACATCCGTTATAGACGACAGACAGACGGACGGATGGACAGACAGACGAACAACAACCATGCCAATAGCTCAACCATTACTTAAGTATGGTCGGCTAAAAATTAGCCCATCACAAAACATATGTGATGATCGATTTGTGACTACAAAACTAAATGAACAAATTAATACTGGTACTTGCCACAATCCAAGTGTAGTACACATACAGTTAAAAGTAATTACTTGCAAATGACAAAAAACGAAAAAACGTGAAAGAGTCGGTAAAATTTGGGCAACTCGACTACAACTCTCCACTGAATAAACAGCTCTCCAGTCTCCACTTCGTCATAACAAACTAACTGAAAACGACCCCTATAGCCATACGTTTAAAGATATATGGCCACTGCTATGTGCAGGCAATTTCAAACTACACGTTTACAAAATATTTCAATGTTCATGCAATTATCAACTGCCATCATAATACTGGCAGCAATGCTTCATGGCATGAACACTAAACAACAAGTGATTCGACAGTATAATATCAAAATTACTGCACTGGAAAGTAACAAAAGTAACAGAATCAAAAATAACAGAATCAATCAATGCCATTAAACAGTCTTAAAAATGACATTTCAAAGAAACATACGATTTGATTAGTAAAACTGTAAAATAACTAGAATAGCTCAGCAAGAAGGCTAGTTAGCTACTTATGTAATTGTTTTAAACTTAGATAGAAAGATAACGCACTGCAATCAGCCACAAGGCTAGACAGTCGAAATGCCTGGAAGACATAGCAAAACCATTACTGCATAACGCTATGTGATCAATTTGCTACACCCAGAATTCCAGAATTAAGTCAATCGAGCCACCAGTGGTGTAGACAGGGGGGGAGACAGAGGGCCCAGGCCCCCCAATCCTCCAGACAAAACATAAACATACGTTTAAATTGCATGAAATTTGCCAATTTGGTCAGTTTATTTTGGGAAAAGTAATTGAAATAATTGCTAGTAGATCTCATCTTTAAAAGCTAAAATGCATCAAATTCGATTTCGATCTCACAGCGCTCCCCCAGACTCCCTAGCTGGATTTTAGGGGCCCTACTTATAAGGGAAGGAAAGGGAGAGGAAGAAGGGAGATCAGGGGAAGGAAAATAAGTCCCCCCCCAATTGAAATTTCTGGCTACGCCACTGCCAGCCACTCAACTAAGCTTTAGTGAACATCAACTGGCGGTAGTGCTAACGATAAAGCAAGATAATTGCCTTTTTACAAACAGTGTTCAGTACCAGCGAACACATGTACAAAGCCTTATACAAGCACTTTCGCAGTGCAGCCTCAAAAATTAAAAACCGACAGCTATACACCATGACCTGTTGATATGACTCGGTTTGTAATGACAAACTAATGATCTCACAACAACTCAACGTACTGCTGACACCAAACGCTGAAACACCGTCAGTCAGCTAACATGACAAACTTTTGTATTAGACTAGGGTAACTTTAACAGCAGCCACAATGGTGACTGAAATGATTTCAGATGCTTGTCTGCATCTAATTTACAACAATTTCTTAATGACATGACCGTAATTAAAAATTTAGCGAATACAACTGCATCAAGTGCTAAAAATTTGTTAACCATTTATACAGCGCAATAAATCACTAATTTCCACAGCTGTAATTTACGCATTGCACAACATATAATTTAAAATGGTAGGCGGAACATTTTAATTCAGGAACATCGGCAATGCATTTTTGTTTGGTCATTTAAAAATCTGGCTGAGTACAAGAGGGACCTTTGAGATCTGAATATGGGGTCCCCACTGCATTGGCACGCTCACAAAATGTTGAATCTGATACAAGAAGAGAGGCAGACCAACGAAAATAACTAAAACTACCGGTAGCTAACCGAACTGGCTTCATGCTGTAATGAAAGACGAGATAAGCAATGGCAAATAGCAACTGTCAGGAAAAAAACAGCAGCGACAGTCGTTGAAACACCGGAACAGTTTACTCAGGGTTCTTACACATATTCTAGGATAAAATTGCGTGAAAAAAACTTATACATATTTTATAATCTTCGAACATGGTAGATCTTTCCGCAAGCTGATAAAATCCTGACTTTTCCAGCCTTTAACACGAACCCTGTTAGCTCTGCCAGCTGGTTGCAGTAGATATTTGGTTTTCCCTAACTTTTCCAGACCCGATAAAATTTCTTGATAATTCCGGTCTTCCCGGAACACATTTCATATTCTCCCGACTTGCCCCAACCAGAAAAAACTCCGCGACATTTCCAGCCGTTGGCAGGTAGGGTGCTAGTTGAGTCGGCCGGCGGAAGGTGGCAGGTAGTGCGCCAGCGAGCTGAGAAGTCGTGCCGAGTCAATGAGTGGTGGATGAACGCCGTTGAGTGCTGACTGGTAGGCTGGTATTGCTGGTACAGATGGTGGTGGAAGGATTAAGCCTGAGAGTCTACTGAGTGGTGGCATGAGCACAGCCGCAGGACTGTACAGTGGTGGGTATGAAGTGCTGCAGAATGGATTTGTCGACAGCAGAGATGACAATGCTGCTGCGGCTGCTGGCGGCTGTGGATATGTGGACATATGAATGGATGAAGATAATGATGTACTGTTACCACTGCTGCTTCCCTGTGAACATCACACCGCAGAATACAAGTACTAAACAAACGATTTACTATTTAATCAATAATGACTCACACACGACCAAGTACCGGTACACAGAAATTTTTAAAATAACAGTCGAAAAAGAAAAAAAACAAAAAAAAACAATACGGTACATACAAAACAAAAACACACACAAGCGTACATCAAACACTGACTTAATAATCAGAATACAGTTAAAGGTTTTATATCAGTGATCTAGTGCTAAAGACAGAAGTCACATTATCGAGGTGCACTGAAGGCAAAATGAAATCTGGATCTTGGACTTAGTCCTCAGCCACAGAGCCTTGTCTTGATCTTAGCCTTGGTCTTGACTGAATAAAAAAAATCTTAATAATTTTGACTTTTCACATAGTTCATAAACCAAACCAATGCACATTACACTAGTCTGCAAGACTGTGGTGCTGTACAGATGATTAACTTAAGCTGCAGATACATGCAAAAATATTTCTGCAAAGTTTTATTATATGCATCACGACTTTCTATCGTCAACATGTCTTCAAGACAACACAAAATACTGTTATCCAACATTTCTGTTATATGTGTAACCATGGCTTAAGTTTCTTATGCAACTAGAAATACCTTCTGTGGAATGAGGTATCTGTCCCATTGCCACGCTATATAGCCTAGCAGCTGCATATAAGGAGGGTAGGTGCAAATAGGGTGCAACTATCTTTCACGGGGGCCTAGTTGTAGTCAATTTTGTCCCAAAATTCGTTGCCATAGCAACAGGGATCAGCAGGCGAGACATTTAAATGACACCATCGGATAGCGCGGGCCAGAAAATAGGGAGCAAGTGCAAACAGTGCGCAATTATCTTTTACGGGGACCGAGTTATACCGCTTTGAAATCTCCATTGGCTGTAATGCAAAATTTTACAACTTTTGAATGGTTGCTATGGCAACAGGGGTCGTTAGGGGGTAAATTTAAATTAGACCGTTAGATTGCCCAACCCAGAAAACAGGGGGTAGGTAAACACAGAGCGCAATTATCTTTTATGGGGACCAAGTTATACCGCTTTGAGGTCCCCATAGGCCCTAATGCAAATTTTTAAAAATTGGGGTAAAATAGGGGAAAGAGTTATCAGATTTTTATTCCAAACAAACTCGATCTTACTTTTCAAGCCCCGAATCACAGTGCAAAATTTCATCAAAATCGAATCAAAATTGCGGCCATAGGAGTGTTTACAGAGAGACTGACAGAATGACAGACAGATGCAAGTGATTTTATAATCTGTCCCATGCTATGCTATAGCAATGGGACAGATAATAATATATTCACGAGTAGCATAGAAATGCACGTTTATACTAACCAATGACGAGAAAGATGCTGCTGCTGATGAGGTGATGGTTGATAGCAGCGGACTGTCGAGTGAATATCCACCTGACAGCAGACGACTGCAATAGTTCTGTAGATCAATCATTCCAGACGACAAAGCCCGCTTGTTCTCTGATGGTGTTCGACTAGACTGACTCTGTGGCAGCGCCAGCTTTCTCACTGACTCTGACCTGTTAGACTGACACACCACCGGTTGATGATGCCTTGTAGTACGGCTGTCAGGGCGCACTGGGTGTGAAGACCGAGACAGGTCGAGCGGCTCATCGCAAGTTGTTGCTGCTGAGTCAAAATGTGTTCCGTTCGACTGTTCAAAATTGTGTGCAGACCTTCGTCGAGAAGTGCTCAGGTCCATCGGCTGGTCGGATGTCAGCTCTGGAGTTACAGCAATCCCACTCCGGGAGAAACCGGCAACTTCCAACGACGACGAATGTGAAATGTTTGTTCCCGCCGCAATGTTTCTTGTTGAATGCCGATCAACGAACTTCTTCAGTGGTGAGTTAAGTGTACTGCCACTATTAGAGACAATACTCGCATGTGCTGAGCTTGAACGTTCGACGTTTCTCTTCTTTGCTGAGCCGCAGTCTAACGACGTCTGCAACTCGGTCGGAAACCAAGTTGATCCCGCTTTCACAGAACGGTGACGATTATTTTCCGGCGGCGAAGTAAGGACGGATGTGCTTAGACTGGGGACGACAGTGTGCTGTGGCGTCCGCAATGCTGACCCCGAGGACATTCTAACGTCCCAGTACACTGGCTGCGTGCTGGCAGAAGGTGATTTGGTCTGTGGGTTCAGGGCTAACGATGGTGACGATATGACTCCAGTACCGCTGCAAGTTATCTGAAGCGAACTCAGGCCTGGTGATGAAGATGTGGAATAATATGAACCAGTGTGTGAGACTTGGCACTCAGCTGAACGACAACGCCTAACCTTACCACCGCCGCCGCTAGACCTTACTGCCAAGAAACCGTTTGAAACGACAGACACTGAAGACAGCACCGAGACGTCACTGACTTTAACTGTGCCCACAGTTCCATTATCAACTGCACTTGTAACAGGACAAACTGTATCGACCGACGCTGAACAAGGCTCGCTGAGTTCACTGAGGATCTTCGGCGAGGGTGTGAACTTGTCAGAATCCGTGCACAAACTGCTGCTTGTCACAGCGACTGAAATCTGCAATAAACCATCAGCACACATTACATAAAAATAAACTTTAAAAACTAACAAATGCCAACTAACGACAAGGTGAAATTGAAAATTTTTAAAAAATGCCATGTTCTATGACAAAAATAACAGCAGAAAATGATAACACAGTAGTTATCAAATTTTAAGCACATTACGACCAAAAAACACATGGTGGCTAGCGGGCACATTATTTAGTGATTTAAAAAATGTTTGCCACACTATAATGATAACATAGTTATTACTTATCAAATGTACTCCCAAAATACGCCAACATTAATAAAAAAGAAAAGCACTAAAATAACTTTTGAGTAAATGATCGAGTAGTTTCTTAATGGCACATCAGCACAAAATAGGCAATTCAGTGCCATACATGGTTGATAGTTAAAAGCAGTTAATATACAGAGTAGTCCAAAAAAAGGCACAAAGTTTATGGCATCATAATTTTGCAACCATACATCACAAATCATGTGCAATGTTAAAATAACTTTGTAGAGTAACTGTGAATTTAATTTATGCAAAGCAAGACATAAACACTTCACCAGAAAAGATAAACTACAAAAACAAAACATAAATACTACTTAACAGTTAATTCGCCAATAAGGCAAAAGCAAAGCCATATCTGACCGTGGATGTAGACTCCGAAGTCTGGTCTAACTGGCAGACGTCAAGTTTCAAATCTTCACCAGCAACTGATAGAGTGGAACACAGTTTCTTTGCATCCAGCAAAAACTCTGTACACATCTCCTCAGGAACTGCACTGTCGCCATTATCCACTGCAGGGGCTGAGTCAATCCCGTGGCTGCTTGAACCAAGTTCAGTCTTGGGAGCAATCTTCTTCTTCTTAATCAACACTGGACCATGTCGTGACCCGGCAAAATTCAATATCTGTTGGCGACCTTTGCTTCTGACACCGGTCTTGGCAGCGGTCTTCTTGGCTTCAACTGTGACACATTTCTCGAATGACAGTAGATACCTGCCAACAACACGGGCCGTGGTGCATGAATATTGGCAACAGACGGATACTTAAGCAGCTAATTACTACAACTTAGCAGTCATCCATCAACAAAGTAAGTAAGTAAGTAAGTGCATATTTAAAGTGCACAATGTCAGCCAGTGACCGAATCTGGGGCACTATCAACAGTGAATATATACAGAACACAATTTCACGCAGCATCTACACTGCGATCAGTTTGCCTACAATACAGTCTCAGTCTTTTGGGCAGCATAAACTACAGTGGCAGTTTTAGGCCTGAGCCGGGAGGGCACAGGCCCCCCAGTTTTGCTCCAGCCCCCACCCCAGTTTCGTCACAACCCATGATTATTTTGCAAAGATAACACAAATATCCGACTTATTTGCGTTTCCAAATTTTAGAAAAGTGGGCTAACTTGTGACTTCCATTAAATGTCCAAAAACCAAAAGTGCTTCAGCTTCAGGGGGGCTCTGCCCCTGGACCCCACTGGGGGCTCTGCCCCCAGACCTCCGTTATAGGCTCACGCTACCTCGTTCGCAATGGAGCCATGCCCCTCCAGATATTGCCGGCTAAAACCGCCACTGATAAACTACCCAGCTTAATTGAAACTTCAAACTTCTTTATATTGCATCTGAAAGTACCGCTACAGAACTCAGTTCAAGGCCATCGGACACACGACAGAAAAAGACCGAAGGCTGAATGTGCTTGGTCAGAATATCAGCTAGAACCAGTCAAAGCGCCAACTGTCATGCACCCCATGAGCAGAACTAGCTAGACGAAATTATAAACTCTGACTGCAGTCTTATATCGATTTGGCCGCTGGCCAGTACATGGATGCAAACCCTGAGCTGAAAGCCATATGAATCATTACAAAAACTAAACTAATCAAAATTCTCTGAATAAAAAACAAAAAAAAACGACTGACTTTTCATAGTTTCGCCTGGTTGCCGTAGCAGCACTGGTGATATTTGAACTGCCGCCCATCTGATCATAAACATGCTTCCACAGACGTCTCTTCATTACCTGCAGCACACAGACAATTATTACACAAGCAGGCAGTTCCTGGCTCTGTAGGGCAGTAAATACCAAGTGTATTAAGTTTTTAATACTAATAATGCTTGATAATGCTTTGATTTTTAATAATTTTCAAAACTAAAATAGTGCACGTTGCATAAATGCAGCTTACAGAGAGAAAAAAGCACAGCATTAAAAGTTAAAAGTTAAAATGAGGTAACAACAATACAGTCACATTCACTTATAAGGCACACAATGTGAGCAGAGCAGAATCTGTGTGAAAACATATCAAAATCAGTTGAAGTGATTTTTCACAAATCAAATTGCAACATAATTTGCGGTACCTAAAACAGTTGACCTAACAACATAAAAGAAAACTGCTAAAATACAACACTCAATATTCATACAATAAGCAACTGTTATAGAGTTTCTTACCATATGTTAGTTAAGCCAAGTTACAAAAATTGAAATTCTGAAATTTATTAAGGAGGCCCCCAATGGACCTAGCTGTCTATGCGGAATCTTCTTCTTCTTTATGGGCGAGGTACCTTTCCTTTTGCCCAACCAACAATATAAACACCTAAAATCCCCAAACCTATTAATGACTAATAAATAAATAACTGAATCAATAAATCAACAAACAACTACACCATGTCCCAAAATTAGTGGCCCCCTGCTTCAAACATGCCTAATTCAGTTTGCAGTTCATAGATTTGAACAAAATATCGTACACTCCACAATCTTAACATCATTTACGGTCACACGCATTATGATGTACGCACTTTACCGTGTGTGCTCAGCATAACATCATTATGATGTCTGCATTTGTTTACATTATGCTTACGTTCAATACGTTGTTACTGACAAAGGGATTAAGCAGCAGCGTACCCGCCTTAGACTAAAAACTTGCATCGAAACCAAAAGTTGCCACTTTGAGCTCACACTTTAAATTCTAGTTCAGCATGATTTTCGCAATGACTGTTTCAAATTTTGTAACAAAATTTGTCAGGTATTAAAATTTTACACTAACTTATCTGTAGGTGGGGGGGCTAATTTTGGGAGACTGTGTAATTACTAGGGCCCACAGTTTCCGCGGGCCGCGGAACTTCGAGCTGAGCCGTGGAATTTTCCCTTTTCCACAGAATTTTCATATTTCCGCAAAATTTCGAAAAATTTGGGAAATGAACAGCGTTTAGTACTATCATTGGCTTGATGATGTAATTATTACCAATTACGCAATAATTATATCACAGAAAAAAATCAAACTCAACTGCATAACACTGTGTGCCCTAGTAATAGCTATCGCAATACGGCACAATTGACACAGTGCGACTTGACAGATTGCATTTTTTAAGAAAAGCAATTGGTATTTTTCCTGCATGTTGCTAGCATAATTCAGCACAACGCCAGCCTTCAATAATTGAAGTTTCTGAACAGGACAGAGCTCAGTTACTCACAAACGGAAGGCCGCAGTAAGCCGTGGAATTTTGCAAACTGGCCCGCAGATTTTAGCAAAATTTTCCATGGAAAACTGTGGGCTCTAATAATTACACAAAGTGAACAGTGGTTTAGAAGCTTACAGGTAAGACCCGACTGAAACTGCAAAAGCTAACAACTTAAAAAAAAACTAAAAGTCATCCTAAGAACGTTTGGTAGAACAATAATGTTAGTGACTCCAGTGTGATTTCCATTACAAAAACAAATATAGAAATTATTGTATAAGAAATAAACATATATTAGACAGACTTACATAGTCATATCCGCCCAGGTTCTGTACGCAGTTGTACAGCGAATACAGATTAACTGCAGACAAAAACAAACAAATAAACAGAATTATATTTTTTACACAAATGCAACATTAAACACTTCACAATACGCCATGTTTAAGAGAAAACAGAAATCCTGGAAATAAATGCAAAATTTCAGACTAAAAAGAATCAAGTTATGATAAAAAAAATGATACTAAAAACAGGGGCTTCTATCCCCCCCAAATCTGGAAATCTGGTGCAACTTCCCCCCAGTTTTGGGCTCAGACTTCCCTCAATTTTTGACTCACGTTTTCCTTCTCCTTTTTGGGGTTCTTCCTCCCTCTAGGGAAGAAGTTTTGTTGAGGGTTAGATTGAAAAATAAGGGAGAAATGAAAAATAGGGGGAAGTTTTATTAAGGCTGTAGTTTGCCAAGTAAAAATAAGGGGGTTTGATTTACAACCTTAACAAAACTCTCCCCCTACCGCGCTCGCCATAGCATGGGGCCGTGCCCCCCAGATATTGCGAGCTGGAACCGCCACTGTTAAGAGTCAATCAGTTCAGCTACCCTAGTTTATATTAAACATAGCATATACTGTAGCACTGCCTAAAGAAATACTGTTGGCGCGGTGAAATGTTCTCTGTCAACATTTCGTCTACTAACACAAGCTGAAGTGAGCACTAATTATGACGTCACCAATCAAGTCGTGTGCGCTAGATCTGGTTCCAACGTTTCTACTACGCGAGTTCGTTAACCTCCTGCTGCCGTATGTAACTTGCATGGTAAATTTATCATTGCGTGACGCCTGGGTGCCAGATTCACAGAAGCATGGCATGCTGTCATCACACCGCTGTTGAAGCGGCCGGGACTGGACACCATGGACATGGCAAACTACAGACCGGTATCCAATGTGACGTTCGTGTCAAAAATCATCGAGCGTGCAGTGGCCAAGCAACTTCACCAGTACCT
>Ga0056128_1008118_pt1 | contig 13261 bp, 9 predicted proteins | sample WorMetLIZISLAND2_FD_71113 | JGI IMG/M metagenome (GOLD analysis project Ga0056128, IMG submission 71113) | Marine gutless worms symbiont microbial communities from Max Planck institute for Marine Microbiology, Germany - Olavius geniculatus... ... | reverse complement strand
TGAAATTTGACATAGGCAGTTGCCCAGCTTTTGCATTCATAACCGTCATCAGTTCTTTTAGGCAGCTGATCGATCGCTGGAGTCAATGTGTTCAGAATCAGCTGAACCCAGCATTCGATTGGCACATGTTTTAGCTGGTCAGTTACTGAAATTTTGTGACCATGCCATCTGTTACAATGCCCTTACACTGAATAATTCACAGAATTTAAATCTGGATTTTTTGGCACTGAGTTTTTGAGTTCAATGAACTCGGGCACATGGGAATGCAAGCAAATGCCTAATTTCTGTGGTAGGCCTAATGAAGATATATGCAAATTAGGCAAAGAATATTTAAATGGTTTGCTATACAAATTGGGTCCTTTTTGTCTACAACATTCTAAAACTTTTGACATATCACAGGCCTTTTTATGTTTAACCATTGCTGAGCTATCAACGCTCAAACAGGTCGGTTTTTTTGGCCCACCCTGTAATTATTTTGTTACAGATCTGTTAGACCTTGCATATTAAAATGTGAATTCTATTATTTGTTTTGCATGGGACATTTGTTGTCTGGGCTGGAGTTATTGTTGACTGTGAGCCCCTATTTGTTAGTATTGCAACTCTCAAACTTTTATTGCATATTGCTGTTTCTCAGTATCTGGTATTCAGCAAGTCACACATTGATTTTACTGAGGATGCTGCTAGTGTATCAGTGGGCTGCTGATAACTAATGATTGCTCATAGTTAGTATGTGCTGCAATTGACGTAACTAAGTGAAAATCTGACTAGTGTAATTTTGATTAATGTTTTATAAAACTTTGTAACAATTAATCATGTGATAAATTATTAGTTACCTTATAGTGTTTAGCACTGTAAGAAATTCTGCTGATGTGACCAGTGACAGCAGTTCATCAATGGATGATGAACAGCAAAGCACAGTGAAGCTTCTTGCTGATGCACGTCGCATGGCTTATGTCAAGGGACGCTGGGTTTATACCGACACTGGGTCTGAACAACTCTACCAGATTGTCTCTCCAACACTTCCCGGCAATGGGGACTACAGTCTCGCCAGTAAAATGAGATATATTTATTGTTCACTTTTTGGTGTAAAATTTCTGTCATGCGGATGTCGATGTTTAGAGCTAACACTTCTGCATTATATATTTAATTATAATTATATTTAATGCTGAGAAACACGTTTTTGATAATCGGCCATTCTGCTGTTTGCCAAATGCAGAAATACTGAGGCAACTTTACTAGATGCTTTGCTTTATGTGCCAGAATGTTTTAGTTACATGCATAGCATCTTTTTGTTAAATGCTGATACCAGCACTACAGTACCGTTTTACCCTGTTCTCCAATGGACAGCATTCTGAAATTAAAGACTGTCTGGAGCAGCCAATTGTGCAAAAATAAACCTTAGTCAAATAAGTCCTTGTGAGTGAAAATATTACGTGGATACATTTATGTCTCAAACAATGAGTTTTGATGAGAAACACCTAGAAAATGTGTTTCTGGGATGGGTGCAATTTCCAGATTTACAACTTTGATATGAAAGTGTCTAGTTCATCTTATATCAACCTGTCACGATCACTCTCGGGAGTATGTTTCCACGCTATAATTTTCTGCTCAACTCCAATCATGTTTGTTATTTTGGCTATGTCATTAGGGTGATGGTGCTTGTTTTCTATTATTGTGTCGGAGAATGGATTGGAACATATCGTCTCTCTATGCGTTGTGTAGTGGTTGACAGCAAAGAGTCCCCATGTCACATTGGTGAAGCTGGTTTACCCTTAGAACTAACTCCGCTACAAACCATTACAGCTGCATTGTCGCTGACTGCTCAGCTTGTCTCTTTGCTCGCCTGCTACCTCGACGTTATTCTGCTGCAGCGGCTAGACTACAGGTGGTCTGCTAACAGTGCTATGCGGCTTTTGGTTTTTGACTGGCATAGTTATCCAGAGTTATTTTTGTTAGGCCAGGTTTCACAGAAGGTCTCCCCAAAAGGAAGAGAGGCAGTTTATTCTCCAGAACCAAAAATATAATAACAGTATAATTTAGGGCATATGTTGTGGTTTAATGAATTGGATTAATTTTTACTGTGTACACTTTTTTAGTTCTGAAACACAGCCTTAGGTGAAGTAACAAAAAATATGAAAATACTCGCAGCATCAGCAGCAGCAGTTACGGCGTCAGCTAACTGGTACTGTTCAGACTGTTATCTGTTTGATGGCTGAAAGATTCATTATTTTTGGTCGTCAGGCAACAGTAAGAGAGCACCAAAAAGTATTATATAGAGTTATGATAATTAGTATTAATTGAAGATGTGTGCTTTACTGTGTGGCAGTGAATTCTATGCAAGTGAGTTAACGGAGCGCAGTTTCAACAGAGCCGTTCTTCGACTCAATCACAACATTCTACGACTGTGCTTCACCCAGGGGGGCATCAACGTTGTCGGCATTAACCCTCGACATACGATCATTAACCTCTTGATGCTGCTCAGCTCCCCGGATCTTGGGTCTGTTTGAACAACTTGTGAACAGTTGTTTCTGCACATCGGCTGCCAGCAATTCACTGGTCTAACTTAACAATCGTTTGTTAGTCAAACTTTTGAAAAACTTAGAAAAATTTCAGACTTCTCGAAAGTCTCAAGAAGAGATGTAGTTTACAAAAAAATTGTACAAAAAATTTGCATGATGTGCAATTTTGGAAGAATGGGGTGTTGTGATTTCAAGTCTGCATTGAAAAAAGAAGATAGTAAATTATTAACAATATGCCTTTGATTCCCTCACAACACATGGCACAATTTAAAGGTCCATGGCCACAATCAAACTCACTTGTAAAATTTATGTAGACCTCAACTAGACATTTTATCGTGTATATGTAATATGTTGATTTATGCTTTATAAATGTATGAAATTTATGTCTGAATATAACGAAAAATGGTGTTACATTACGTTATGCTGAAAAATCTGATCTTGGCAAGTGGCTGGAAATGACATCAGCAGTTGAATGCAGTCAGTGTTTACCAATTAATTTTTGATATTTTAATGACAAAAATACTGTATCGTATCGCAACTGCAGCAATATATAGGTAGAAAATGTTATTTTATAATGCTTACGTTCCTATGCATATTTTACGTTGATGATGTGTTCGACTGCTGATGTCATCAGCCTGTCAACATGGTGATTCGTTTTTTACGATGTTTTTCTTGATTGTTGATTTCAAATGTAAGTTTCTTCGTGTTGACAAAATGCTCGTCGCCAATATTACTGTCGAAAGTATCAGAAAGTTATGCTGTTTTAGGAAAATGGGTAAAATATATATGTTAATTTTGGTGTCCATGGACCTTTAAATGTTTGTTTGTTTGATTGGTTGATTGATCGGTGGATGATCGATCAACTGAATAATGCTGAAGGACTTTTGCCAGCCAAACTTTTAGCACAGGCACAATTATTGGCATATGATTACTACTAGTAAGAAGCAATTCATTGAAGCATTCACAGCATTAATTATTACTTTTATTACTTTTGTTGAATGTAAATATGCATCACTGTTGAATGATATGTATAAGTGCAATGTGCGCATTATAAGTTGAGGTATTTCTTAGCTCATGCTTATGGTCTTAGCTCATGGGTCCATAGTTTTCTAACTTTTTAGTTCCTCAAGGTTTTTATGGTTGGAATCATGCACTGTTAATACACAGTTTGTTTCGATTATGATAACTGAATGAACTTATGGTATTTGTCTGAGCATTATCTGTTGAGCAACAGCATTGTGGATGCACTTGATCTGTGCAAATTCAATCTGGAATCTGGTAAGTCATAGGACACTGAGGTGGGAGGTCTGCACTTCAGGTCATCGGACATCCACACGTGTACTGTGCCACAGACGCAGTCACAGTTCGGTGACAGGAGCTTCGTAGCAGCTGGACTGCGGCTATGGAACAGCCAGCCGATTGAGATCTGATGGAAAGACATTACTTTTGAACATTATAGGCGGTTAACTTAAGGCATCTCTGTTCGTTTAGGCTGCAGCGCATTTAGACCTGCGAGTCGAGTCGACTCAAGTCGACTTGCGCCTTTCAAGTCGGGTCAAGTCAGTCTGTAGCAGCGTCACCGTCGAAATTTTCTGGCGCCGTCAGTTTCATTACAAGTCATTTCAAGTCAACTTGACCAAAAATCTTGTACCTAGGAGTTCTCTTAAATGCGGCTATTGATGATTTTGGGCGAACAAGGTAATTTGTAATGTATTTCAGTAACCGTATATATAAAAAAACAGTATACCTATTAGGGTAAACGGATTATCGAGTTTCAACACTTCGCACAGCCCTAATTGTTCATGTAGATGACGTAGAGGCCTAAGTGGTGTGAATCAGCCTAGTGTGAATGATGTAATTTCCATGTTGTTGTTTCCCTTGCACTAGATTGCTGAAATTTTGGATGTCTAGGTTTAAGACACAGGGCTAATTAGTGTAAAAAAATTTTCCATAAGCCCCAACATGCATTTCGCCACAATACATTCGCTACAGACTGAGTGACGGACGGACGACAACGATGCCAAAGACGCCGTACAGCATCGCTATAGCACGTCAAAAACAGTCACATAACACACACAGTTTTTAGCTGTCTGTACGTACTTTTTTTAAGAAATGACAATAACAAAAGACGTCCACTGAAGGAATAAAACACTTTATGAATAGCTCACAGTATATGTACAGCGTTTCAATCACAACTTCTAAACTTCTCAAGTCGTGTGAAATCGACTCAAGTCAACATGCCACTGTCAAGTCAAGTCAAGTCGGATGTGCTCAAGTCGACCACCGTCGACTTGGGGTCATTTTAGCCTCAAGTCAGGTCACGTTTCTGTACCTCAGCAACTCACGGGTCTAGGTGCATTTTGACTTCTTTACTTAAGTGCGCTGGATATAAGTACTCGTACTCATTCACTCACTCACTCACGTATAAGCCTGTGTGTGTCTTTGTGACAGAAAGGACGGCGGTGATATCGTCGACGACGAAGAGATGGTTGTGTTGATGCGATCGATCGAGTCTAGTCTGCTTGGTGCTCGTGTGACATCTGGTGACGATGATGAAAATAACGATGCATCGGACTCCGCCATGCATCGGACTGACTCTGAGTCAAGCGCATCTGATGTGAGTGAACTCTCAGAGTTTGCAGTCGGTCCGCCAGGTGGCGCCACAGAGCGTGTCATTGGTGACTGGGAACACGTGCCTTTGTCACTGCCTGACGTCGACATGTCACTGACAACAAGGGCGTCGTCGCCACCCAGTTATATCAGCGAGTCGCAGACCGCGACCGTCACCAGCATCATGTCATCCGCAGCATCGGCTGCCACGTCCGCGCTGTCGTTCTGGCGAGGCTGGAGTCGCGACAAATAATATTGTTGTACCTTAATGCAAAATATTTGCACGTGATTGGTCCAAGTCACGTCACGTGACGTGCACAAACACGCCATAGTCACCTCCTCAGCAACAATGCAGTGACATAGTGCCCTCCCTGGAGACACCATTTACAACAGTGCCCTCCCAGAGGGCACTATTTGATTGGCGTCATCATCATGCTGACGCCAGGCATGCTTCATTAACATTCGAGACGTCTGTGACCATGCCGATGCCGAATTCATGTATTGTGGTTAAATGGTACATCGTAGTGTTCTATGAGCATCTATTGTGGCTAAACAGCACGTCATGTGTTATCAGCAGATAACCATGTTTACTTCATTCGAAGAGAGCATAAGATACTCCAAATTTTGCATAGAGGCATTGAGGTATAACAAAACAAGTAGTGACTGGCGTCTTGATCATTATTTTAAGTTTTTCCTTCTCAGTTTATAACATGTTGCCTTCGATCTTCTATCTGGGTCAACATATTACGAACTTCAGGTCGAAAATTTTCGATAATGACCTCGACGCAAGTTACTATTTGTCTAATATCACCTAGGTAATTGCGCAGTGGTATCAGGACGTTTAGCTGAGTCCTTTGATGTTTTTCCGTCAAGACGTTGCAGCCCTTGGATTTATTTTGCCCTTAGAAAAATTGCTGAAGATAGCGAAGACGAACGGGACGGAGAAGACAATATCATTTTTGCCATCACCTCTTCCATCTCTCTGTCTTCTTTGTCCATTTGTCTGTACATTTTGTCCGTCATCCGCAAATGTCCACACAAGGTGCGAAACTTCAAAGGGGCGAAATATCTGTAGCTTATTGCAGTCATAGTTTCGAGTGCCATTTTGTTTAGGTGTAACTTACCATGTTACTGTTGCTAATGTGAGATGTTATGTCTCTGGATGGCATATATTTTTCAGTCTAATCTGTGCCGGCATTTCAACACTGTTCTCGTAGTTTATGGATTTTGTTGGCTTTTGTTTTGGCTACCTGGAGTGCGGATTGCAGATTCAAGTTGCAGGAGTTGTCTGCAGTAGCAGACAGCAATTTTGGTTGTGTGTTTTTATTGTTAATTATTATGTGATCAGTATCAGCGGCTAGAAATTGAACTATTTCTGCATGTCATTCTCGTAGTTTAGAATAGTCTTATTTTTTGTTTTTGCATTCATTTTTTTGTTTTCGTCTGAATTTTTTTTGCTTGAAGTAAAAAAATATTCCCAAAAGTTTACTTTTTTACAGTAACTCCCCAAAATTGGCCAGCTCAACAAAATTATTAGCAGCAATATACTGTGCACGTTTTGTAAAACGTCACCTTTTTGGGCTGACTGCTAAGCTGTAAGCTTAAGGTCGGTCTTTTGTCATGAGTTGTCATCTGTCCATCCATCTATCTGTCTGTCCATCTCTAACGGATGTATTGTGGCTAAATACAGTGCAAGATAGAGCCAAGGTTACTATTAATCATTAATAGGAAGTGGCGCATACACCCTTTCAGATGACATAAAAGTCATCGACCTTGGATGACCGACCTTAGATAACTTTCAAGGTCAGTGACAACCAATACGGTCGGCCCCGCTTTAGCGACAGCTGGGCTTCTTGTTATTTTTGTCCTGTTTTGTCACAAATCATACATATCGCAGGGGATCTGAAACAAACGCATTTACACAGCAGACCACATTTCGTTTTGTTATTGCTGTACCTTGTGAGAACCAGCAACTATTTCTGCAGCATACACTACAGCATCAAATATTTGATTTGATGTTATAATAATTATGGTGACCAGAGGTCTTTGAAAGTCCTTGAAAAATGCTTTTAATAGGGTCTTGAAAGTTTTGGAATTTGGTGGAAAAATGTCTTGAGAGTTTCTGAATTTCAGTTTTTCAAAAGTATTGTGACTGCAGTTTGAAAATTATTTTTATATCATGCTAGAACCATTTAATATGATGTGGTAAAATGCGGGAATATGTCTGGAAAAGGTACTTGAAAAGTCCTTGAATTTTGTCGCCCCAAAACTGTCACCATCCTGAAAGATATTAAGATTTTTATTCCATATTTCATGTGTGCTAGTAATGGTAAATACCATGCGTCATCTAGGTTTTTGTATCTTTGCTGCAGTGCTGCCGCTTTTATTTCGCTTTTGGCAAATGAAACAGATATTTTGCGATATTTCTGGTAATCGTATTGATGCAGAGTAAGATATTGACAAGCTAATGCTGCTTAGCAATTGTCTCCAGCAGTTAATTTGTGTGTAATGTGCAAATTTTGGCATAGCATACATACTTAATTGTGATGCCCTTCTGTCTAGGAAATTGACTGCCTGCTGGGTTACTGTTCGACATTTGATGACGTATTGCGAGTGACAGTTGTTCGTGTTGTCTCTTGTGTTACTCAGTGGCATCAATGCGTTATCATTATTGGGGGGATGAGGTGAAGGTCTAGGCATGATAGACGCCAAGAACAAGACTCTGCAGGCATCAAGAGGGGTGAAGAATGGGGATAGGTGTACCCCTTTTAGCCAACTTGGTGTCAGGTCGGACGTCATGAATGCTTCCTGTGGAGTGTGGGGCAGAGCTCCCATCAAAATATAATCTTGTGCATTAAAAAAATCTGTTAAACTCGCATTGAAACAATAGCACAGCAAGAAGGGGATAAATTTTTGGGCATTTTTTACTTATCCCCATTTTCAGCAGTGGCATCATGGCATGGGAGCATGGGCAGTTGTCCCTCCCTTTAAATGTTGGAAAATCTTGTCAGAAAAAATTTCGTTCAAAAAATGCCAAATTTGGGGCTGAAAATCTTTGTGGGGGGGGACATTTAGGAGCAGGTGTGAAATCTTGAGCACACATAATCTCCTCTGTCGAAAATTTTAGCTGGCTGTTGAAAGTCTGTAGGAAATTTTGTCGTGTCTGCCGGAAAATTTCTGCTTCCTGCCCTGCCCACTTTTCTTGACCCAGGATGCCGCTGATTTTCAGTGAAATGATTGAGACTGGGACATTCATCCTGGTTACCTTGGTATACTAGGGGGAGAGGGGGCGGCATGTGGGGCACCAGGATTGATGTCACCAAGTTATTTTACACTGCTGTGTTTTGATACGTATTGTTGAGTCATTGGCATGTTTCGTAAAATGTTGGCGGTGATGTAAAGTCTGTATTACATGTTTAGCCCAAACTGTACTCTCTTTTTTTGTAATATAGATCAAATCGTAACCTGCAGTGACAGTTGCATGACTCTGTACCTGTACTGCTTCTTGTACTTGTGTCAGCAGTGGCTTCTATCCCCCTCAAATCGGGAGTCAAAATCTGGAAAGGTTCCCCCCCCGCAGTTGTAGTCTCAAGTTCCCCCCTCCTGCACTTTCAGCCTCAACCCTCGCCCTTTTTTCAGGCTCTGTTAAGGGTGTAGATTGCCCAGTGAAAAATAGGGGGGAAGTTTTGTTTAGAGCATAGATCCAAACGTCCCCTTGTATTTTTGGTCTGCACCTTCAAAATAAAACTCCCCCTATTTTTCACTGGGCACAAGCTGTGCCCACCAGGTGTAGGGATAAAGCCACTGGGTGTCATTGTTGCTACAGATGAAATTGTTATTGTATTTGTTGTTGTCTTAGTTTCCTTAGCGACATATTATAGGTCATTTCAGGGAGTCACTTACTGACCACTGACATTGACAAAAAGCAATAGCAACAAGAGGCAAGCTAGTGGCTGACTAGGACTCACACCATGCAGAAAGTTAAGATTAAACTTGGTACTTTGTGGGACGTTTTGGAATGCAGAAACAGTCTGCATGGTTTAATCCAGGCTTCATTGCAAGTACTTTGTGATAATAAAATTGCATTCTGTCGAATAGTACGCAATGATATTATCATTGTTATACATGTTGCTATAGTGATCACAAGTGACTGACAGCCGCGGGCGATGCATTTTACCCGAAATATGGGGATGAAAATGTATAACTTCAATTTTATTGTCACATTCTTCTAATGTTGAGTGCTGAGGCTGTGCAGTGGCTTCTATCCTTATACCTGGTGGGCGCAGCTTGCACCCAGTAAAAAATAGGGGGGCCAAGTTTTGATAAGGTTGTAGATCAAAACTTCCCCTTTTTTACTTCCCCCTATTTTTCACTGAGCAAACTTTGCCTTAACAAAACTTCCACCCTGTTATTTTACTTTTCCCCTATTTTTCAATTTGCACCTTCAACCAAAAAAATTTCCTATTTTTTTACTTTCCCTGTTTTTCACTGGACAATCCACACCCTTGACAAAACTCCCCCCCCTTATTTTTTATTTTGTTTTCTCCTATTTTTTAAAATTGCATTTTTAACAAAAATTTTCCCTATGTTTTGCTTTCCCCTATTTTTCACTGGGCAAACTACACCTTGACAGAACTTCCCCTTATTATTTTACTTCCTTATTTTTCAATCAGCACCTTTAACAAAAAAAATCCTTTTATTTTTAATCCCCCTATTTTTCACTGGGCAAACTATATCCTTAACAGAACTTTTTCTCCTATTTTTACTCTCCATTAATTTTGTTGTTGATTTTTATTCCCCCTATTTTTCAATCTTCACCTTTTGTGAAAAAACTCCCCATATTTTACTTTCCTTCCTATTTTTCACTGGACAATTTGCACCCTTAACAAAACTTTATCTCTATTTTTTATTTCCCCCCTATTTTTTAATCTGCATTTTAACACATTCCCCCTTTTTACACTTTCACCTTATTTTTCACTGGGCAAACTACACTTTTCAGAAAACTTTATCCTTATAGGGGAAAGAAGCCAAAAATGGAGGGGAAAACTTGAGTCAGAAATTGGGGGAACCTCAGCCTAAAACTGGGGTTGTTGCGCCAGATTTTGATTTCAGATTTGGGTGAGGGGTTAGAAGCATGCACTGAGGCTGTGAAAATACATTCTTATAATTTCCATAACTATTTTCGGAGTAACTCATTGTGGCCACAATACACAACAGTTGGAGACGAACGGAGAGCTTGCTGTGGCAATTATAGCACTCTTTGCACCGTGTGCGTTGAGCAGTTAAAAGCTTAATGACTATCGGTACCTACAGACAATTAGTCACATCGGAGACAAAGTAATAAATGTTCTATGACTAGTTTAGTTATGAGTTGTTGTCTTTTTATTTGCATCAATTTTGTTGTTGTATGGAATAAGCTGGAATAAGTTTTTACTCACTAATAATCTTGTGCGATATTTTGCAGTTTGCGATGTTTTGGATAATTTTCTAGATTTGTGTATACTGCGCTCACGCCGCTGTGTAATGACGGCCGTGTCCACGCCCATAAGTGCCACGCCCATTATTTGTAGGAAATCAGTAATCAGTAATGGAGATAAACGGATGCAGGCACTAAAAGTCCCTCTATATCCGTATCATGATTTAATAAATTATACTAATAATCTAATCACTTTTTTCGACATACTCCGATCTATCTCCGGTTCCGGTTAATTCAAATTTCCAATCATACATAACTTCTTGTTCTGCCCAAAATCTATCAAGCCGCACCTTAAATAAATCAACAGATTGAACATCAACTACCAAATTAGGTAAGCTATTTCAGATATTCACAATATGTGCTGAGAAAAAATATTTTCTAAAATTGTGAATAAAAGTTTGATTATACAATTTGAATTTGTTGCCTCTAGTTATTGAAGTCTTATTGAAGCTTAATAAATCGGTTTAGGTTAGGTTTGATTGAAGTTGCCTACTTTAAAAGAGCGCAGATTGATACCAAATATGATAGAGACACGTATGGAAGAATTTTTTGGGGGGGGGTGTCTGTGATACAGCTGTAACAGTTAAACTACCGGAGAATCAGTATGCGATTATGACCTCCTGTAATATAGTCAAAGCTCACAAAGTGCAAAATTGTAAACTAACTAGAGTAACCTCATAAAAGTACAAATTCTGATGACGTGTCTTGTGAAAGATAAGTTCCCGCTAACTGTAATGTGCACTTTATGCTTTACAGTTGACTGGAAAGGTGCAGATTAGTGATGTTGACAAAATTCCAAAACTGTAATCAAATTTTAATTAATTAATTAATACTGGTATTTGTCAACAATTAGTTATATATTTTTGCAGCTTTAGTATCAAATTAAATCTGGTTACTCTATCAAATGCTGTTGCATTATATGGATATTCAGTAGAATGGCATTAATTTGTGATCTAAGTAAATCAGAAGTTGCTACATAAGTTGTTTATTGTTGTATGTGATTGTTGTAGAATGATGCATGACGTTCTTTTGAAATCGTTGGTCCTGGAAGTACTCAAGGTTTCTGAAAAAGCAGCCAGTCTGGCTCGCATCGTGCGTTCTGAAGAATTTTTGTTTGAGCTGTTGGTGCAAGAAAAGAAAGGTGACCAGTCAAACAAGAGATTTTTGCAGGACTTCAAGACGTTGGCGGACGTTCTTGTGCAGGAAACTGTACGTCATGACCTAGGCAAAAAAGTAAGATCCGGAAAAATTAGCTTTTGATTCAAACTGATTGTTCCTTGGTTAATGAATAAATCACACAGAAGTATCCACTAACATATCAGGAAGAAACAATTTGGCAGACTTAATTTGAATTTGTACATTTATATAAAGCAGTGCACTTCATTTCTAAGCTGTTGGCCATATAACATTTTTGAAGTCACTGTTGGCTAGACCAGTGCAAAATAATATTATCATTGATTGCAAAAGATGAAAAACAGCAGATGTGAATTGTATTAAATATTTTGCCAATTTCATTGATTAGAACCTATTACTGAGGTGGTGTATAGCTGGCACTGATGTAAAAGATTAGACTTATGTAAAGTTGCGTAACTTCAATTTCCGCTGATAGCTTTACACAAATGTTATGCCAGTTTATGGTACCGAAGGATGAAATTAGCAATTCTCAGTGATTCTTTCATTCATATTTTATGCAGTTTTGTCTTTGACTGTGTTAGAAGCTGTTGAGATTGAATAACACCAAATATAGTCTCTAGTTTGTGATCGCTTATAGAAACGTGCCAGGTTAAAACAGTTTTGTAAAAGAGTGTTGAGTAGAACGTTGTGCCATACTGGATCCTGGATGAGGTTGTATTTGCATGTATTTCAGTTCAAACACCTAGTGGATCACATAAACGGTGAAGAGAGCAACAAGTTCACAAACACACTCGGAGAGTCTGTTGTCGTCACAGTACAAGACAGTGAAGATGCTACAGCTGAGCTGCTGAGTGCGTTGTCATTTTTCTCTCTCTCACTGTACAGGGTGCGCCAGAAAATTTTACCCCCTGAGGTTTTCTGATAATTTTTCCGAAATGGCTGAGAATTTTTAAACAAAATTTTACACGCTTATTATCCATTCAGATTTACGCTAACCTGCAAAATTTTATTCAATTATCTCCAACTTTGACAAAGTTATGCAGTATTGAGTGCGACCACCCGCCGAATTTTTACATTTCACAACACGTCCATCACGAGTTTTACTAACTGATGATAAACAACAGGTTTAAAACGGAAATAATTGACATTTTATGAACCAGTGAAATGCCTGAAGCATTGCGCCCCACATATGGTAGTCAAGTTGGTTGAGGTCGGGTGAATTTGGTGGCCATTGGTCCTTTGCGATGAAGTCGGTACAGTTTACCATCAACCAGTCCTGCGTCTGATGGGCCGTGTGCGCAGGAGTGCCGTCTTGCTGAAATACGAATCCAAATGGAAGCAACCATTTGCAGTCATCAACGAGCATTGGCAGCAGACTTCCGACGTAATATGCCACATTCACCCAAAGCCAAAGACCATTCCAGAGCTAAAAAGTGCGTTGCAGCAGATCTGGGACGACTTGCCACAGACAACGATCAATAAAGCTATCAGCGACTTTCGCAAACGTCTGAACTCGTGTTTC
>Ga0056128_1008117_pt1 | contig 13262 bp, 10 predicted proteins | sample WorMetLIZISLAND2_FD_71113 | JGI IMG/M metagenome (GOLD analysis project Ga0056128, IMG submission 71113) | Marine gutless worms symbiont microbial communities from Max Planck institute for Marine Microbiology, Germany - Olavius geniculatus... ... | reverse complement strand
ACCGTGGCGCCACCTTGTGAATGATATAGACTTGCGCAGCCCGAAATCTTTGAAGTCTTTGACGCCCGCCTGCGCCGGGCTCCATGAACCTAGGGGATCGGGACTTAGACTGCTGAAATCAACGTTTAATGCTGAAAATTTCATACGCAAGTTGTCTTGGTCTAACTCCAGCCATTTCGTCGCAATTCAGTGTTGAAATGTGCGCTGCATCCAAAAATTGCGAAAAATTCACTAAAAACCTCTTTTTGAGGAGTTCAAGGTCGTTTAAGGTCATCGATGTTGATAAATCCAAAAAGCCTGTCACCAGTGCTTGTTATGATAAGCAGCATGTATGAACCTATCTGCAACCGTTTTCACATTATTCGAGCCAATAACGGCAAAATGACGTCTTTTTAGGGGGGTACCCCTCTTCGACGCCCTCGTTCGAGGGGAACCCCTGCACCCAGTTGCACGAAATTTTGTTACGATAAACTAGAGACCTTGGGGCAGCCCACAGTAGAGATTTCGTGATCCTAGTTTGCACCGTTTTGATACAGCTCACGAGTGTGACAGACGGACTGACGGACAGACGGACGCCCAGACGATGGCAAAGACGCGCGAAGCATACTGCTTTCGCGCGTAAAAAGTCAGTATTGTCAGCTGGCAAGTTATTCCATATTTTTCCTATACGGTAAGTGAAAACGTTATGTCTGGTGTTGGATCTGCAGCCTGGTAGGAATAATTTATATTTATGTCCACGATGTCTATAGTCAGTACGTAGTTTACAAGATTCATTTAGGTTAAGATCAGTCAATTCAAATACTAGTTTGTAAGCAAATATCAAATCTAATCGAAGTCGGCGAAGTTCCAAACTTTCTAACTAGACCTTATTCAACCGCTGACAATAAGTAAGATGCTGTAGACCTGGGAGGCGCTTTGTGATATCTTTCTTTAATGACGGATTCCAAGCGACGGAACAATACTCTAAATGTGGGCGAACATATGTGATAAAAGCTTTTACTAAGCTATTAACGTCTCTCGAAAGAAAACATTTTGATATCAAATTTGCCACTCTGTGACCTTAGACTGATAGCTTGGCAATGTGCTGGGAAAGACTGAGACTGTGATCCAGTGTGACACCTAAATCTACAACTTCTCGTACAACAGGTAAGAGGCTGTTATGAATAGAATATACAACATCGAACGACTGATTCAAGTTGAAAATATTTGCTCTCTGAGATAGGTACCTGCCAGGTGTGTGACCATTCGACGATACTGTTTAAACCTTCCTGAAGTGAGTCTGGATTTGTACAGACTTTTGAATAAAGTTTAACGTCATCAGCAAAAAGCTTCACACATGCGTCACCAGAGAATAGATCACTGATATCGTTTATAAGCACAGTAAATAGTAATATACCAAGATAACTGCCTTGTACCACTCCACTCAGTATAAGCATTGCACTAGATAGACAACTTCCAATTCTTGTTTGACTGTGACGGTTAGATAAAAAGCTTGAAATCCAGCTTAGCAGTGTACCACAAATACCGTAAGCCAACAGTTTTAATAATAGTTTATTGTGACAAACGCTGTCAAATGCCTTTGCAAGGTCAATATATGCAACAGATTGATGATTTTTTTTTTCAATATTCTGTGTCCAATCGTTAAGCGATTCCATAAGGTTGGTAGAAGTAGATTTCTTGGTAAGAAAATTATGTTGATCTTTCGTTATGAGTCGATTTTGCCGGAGATAATGAAATAGCTCAGCTCAAATAATTTTTTCCTAAGTTTACTGAACAGACTAGTGAGGGATATAGGGCGGTAGTTGGATACCTAACTGGAAGATCCTTTTTGTACAAAGGTATTATAATTGCTGTTTTCCATCCGTCCGGTATTTTGCCGACTGATACGAAAGACTGAAACATAATACAAACAGCGTAACTGATGGCTGGTATTATTTCTTTCAACAAAAGGTTACAGTATCCATCAGGATCGGCTGTAGTTTTATTGTTAAGTTTCTTGGCGACTTTTAAGTAGTTTTGCTGGGGTGAACTAAACAGTGTTAATACTTATTCTGTCAGCTACACGACAATGAAAAACCGGATTATTGCCGTCATCTTGTACATTTACTAGACTGAAATATGAATTTAGTAGCTCGGCCTTGCCGACGTCACTAGTAACATATTGACCACTATTATTTTCCAATATTCCAATTGATTGTTGTCTGACAAGTTTGCGATTGATATAATTATAAAACGCTCCAGTATTACCTGTGTCAATTATTTGTTTTTTTTGACAATTTATAATCATATACAACTGATTTGTACTCTTTTGCTGTTTGCTTATAACGATCACAAAGCTGCTGGTTGCTTGAATCTCGACGATGCAAACGCCACAAACATTGTTAATTTGCGTTGTGCCATAGCTCGTATATTTCGTGGATATTTTCTCTTGTATTTGGCAGATTGTATATTAGTAACATATTTAAATATTGGCAGAAGAGTAGGCCTACTCATACTGACTATTTGGTACAGAAATATATATGGTAGCCTACATTGTTTTTGAGCACCAAAAAAACTTAATTATGATTGTCTTATACCCAACTAGAAAGCAGTCAGAGCCCGCACACCTTCTCCAAGGGAATGTTGTTCGCTAGGTGGCAGCGCCATCTTCGGTTTTGCAGCGGTTTCTCTTATGCCCCATTGAAAGCAATGGTAACGAAAATTTCAAAGTGATCCAGAATCCAGGATTCCTTCCGAATCACCCCCAAAATTGAACCACTGGTAGATTGTGTCATTCCCGACATGCCCTCAAAATATCAGAAAGATCCGTTTATAACTTTTTGAGTTATCTTGCTAACACACAGACAGACAGACAGACAAACAAACAAAGTCTGGCGGAGGTAATTAACTTCTCGAATAACTCGGCTAAACTGATTCTAAAACATAAGTCTGTTACACAATTTGATTTTAGACGAAAACAGTTTTTAGCCGACTGTAAGCCTACTTATAAGTAACGGTCGAGCTTATGGTACGGTTATGTCTGTCTGTCGTCTGTCGTCGTCCGTCACAGATGTATTGTGGCTAAACGGTGCGAGATAGGGCCTAGAGTGCTATTAAGCTCTGATTAAAAGTCGCATATTAGCATACGAATAACATAAAAATCATTGACCTTGGATGACCTTAAAGGGTCATAACGCACTATGGTATGCCAATCGTGCGGTATTGTAGCTAAAGGGTAAGTTATAAGAGGTCAACAATGGTACCACCGGATAGGGCGCTGACGACTTTCTTTAGTCTGTTAATAGTAACCATGTCTCTATCTGCAGCGATTTGGCCGAAATTTTCAATGAAATGTTTTCATTTATAAGTGGCCGTATCTCAAAAACGGTGACAGATAAGCCTAGGGCGTAAATTATTATTAATCACTAATAGCCTAGGAAGTGACATACGCCCTTTCACATAAGATGGTAATCATCGACCTTGGATGGCTTTGAAGGTCACTGACAACCAGTACGGTCGGCTATCCTAATGACAGCTGGGCTTCTTGTTTACTTTACGAATCAAATAAAAATATAAATAAAGTTCGCGCTGGAGAACCAGCAGGCAAACTGCCAGTTTTACCTAGCGCAAAAACTAAAAACCAAACTATTTTTGACATGACTGAAATTAGTCTATTTTGCTATGTGCATAGTATGCTACTAATAAGCGCAGTGACAAGGCCATTAAGGGTCAAAGAAGATTTAAACGGCAACTGTACGATAGACAAACGGACAGTGACCCTGCTGACCTTGCTGATGGCTGTAAAATATGGACTCGTGGACTACAATAGGCATACATAAACGATGTCACCAAAACAATGCCTGATATAACATCAACAACACATATACGTATGATTATAACAAGTTTTCAATCTATCGCACAGGGATAATCGACGGAGATGTAATTTTTTTGACGCAACACGTTCTGTGACGTCACTCAGTGTCATACTTGTCTTTCAGGTGTTTTCAACGAACTTGGCTACACTAGCTCTTTTTAGGCCTTCTTCGACGTAGTTTATCCATCTCTTCAACGGCATTTCTTTTGATCATTTTCTACTTTGCTGCCACTAGTAAACTCTTCTGGTGATGATAGATCATAGCACTGCAAACATATAACGCACGGTGAGTGTTTCGAAAACTTCGCAGCAGTATAGGTTTGCAGTGTTCTACACTGTGTCTCAAAAAACGGATACCTGCTATGTTCAAATAACTCCAACAATCTTGGTTTAATGTTAACAAATTTTGGTACAAAATATACCTATATAGTCAGCATTCAACGGCACTTTTTAATTTTAAAATGTATTAACAACAGATTACCAGCTGATATTTTTTATGGCACCAGCACGAAAGACAACAGTACTGCACGTTTGCACGGTGTTACTCGAACAAAACAAAGCTTTTTTACGTCAGTCACGAAATTGTAAGTTACATTATAGCGTTAACATGCCGTTGATTAGCAATATCATAGTTAAAAGTTACAATAAATGTTCAAAAACTGATGTCGCTTTACTCAGATACAGGCCCGGTGTTCGAGTTTTTTACCACTTCAGAATTCAATGATATCAAATTGAGAAAACGGAACGCGAAAAAACGCACCCAAAATAACCCTGCATGAATTAAAAGTTAAACACGTGTGTTTTTTGTTAGCACAGGATATTTGTCCGGCAGCCGATCAAATAGCCTATATGACCGGTCAAATATCCGTCCTCATTTTACGTGACCGTTGTACCGCCGAAAAGACGGCGGCAGCCGAGCAACTGACGACTTCAGCCGTAGCATCACGGATCCGCCAGTCGGCCAATCAGCACCTCAAGACTAGCAAGTAGACCATTACAGATAGCCGGTCGGCAAATTTTCAGCAGAGTTTATTTACAGGGACCTCGAATTTGCCACTCATATTTTACGCTAATTTTTTGGTGTTTATTAGGCTTATTGTCACATAAACACGAACCCTAACCCAAACTCTAACCCTAATCTCAAGTCTCTACATTGCAATAATCACGCGAATTCTACAATGTATAGCGCGTACACTTTATTTAATGTCATTCGCTTGGTGGCGACTGCAATTTTTTACTTTGACCGGTAAGATAGCCTACAGGCTATTTGACCGGCAGCCGGTCAAATAGCCTGTAGACTATAGCATTTGCGTTGCTGCCACATTACATTAATTACGCAGCCGTTTACAGTTTTGTTTTGTAGACATCGATCAAAGCTGGTCTCTTCGTATACTGACACGGCAAAAACAGTTGTTTGCGGCGCATAAAGACAACAAAAGCGGCATGTAAAATCAGTAGGCTTAACACTGCAGTAATTGCTACCTGCATTCAGCCATGCCATGTTGCCAATGTTATCGATCAAACTGCGGACTTTGTTGCTTTTCTGCATTTGTCGGCGTGATTGACTAACATTTTGTCTGTCTCAGCGTTACCGTATTTTGTTCTTTGTATCAGTTGTAAGCTAAGCTTCCTATAGAAGCTTTCATCCGTACTTTTCTGTCTTGCATTTTATGCTGGCTTTTGCCCATTCACTGTTACATTTAAAAACATTACCGTTTAATTTTGGCAATATTTGTCAATCTGTATTTAAATTTCACAATTTGTAAAAAATGTGATTTCTAATTATTATTTTTACAAATGTTGCTGTATTTTTTATCCACTTGCACCGATTTAAAATTAAAATTACGATTTTTTACACATATTTTATAAAACAGTAAACCTAACTGAAATTGTGATGTATAGTTTTGCAAGAATCATGTTAGGCAACATAACTGGGTAGCTCGATTGTTGTTGGAAATTTCTGACAGCGTATGTCAGCAAAACAAAAAGTATCTTTAAATGTTTAAATTTCATTGAAATGGTGGGCGAAGTTAAATGTTTTAAACTCGCGCCATGTTAAATAAGCTAACTGTTCCACCACTGCAGTAAAATAAGCTGTGTCTTAATGAATGTTAACTTCTTGCGAGTCTGCGCCGCATAATGTACAAAATCATTATAGCAGTGAGGCGTGATTCAGCTTCAGGTAAAACCACGCAAAAATCTCGCGACTATTTGCAGGCCACACACAATGAATGGCACCGGAGCATTATGCATGTACACTGTGTCCCAAAAATACATCCCGAACGGTTTCAATTGCAACTGTAAGAAAAATTATCGGATTTCAATAATTTTTGGTATGAATATTTCTGAGACAACTAGCCATCAAATACTTTTTTCAATTTTTTACTTTACCTAATGTCTGTTTTTGCACTACCTAGAGAAAGCAGAACCAACGAAATATTACTTTTTTATTCAATGCGATATGATTACTTAATCAACATAACACATAAAACACATTCTGTTCACATTTCGGACACTCTGGCTGACATTTTATTTAGTTGTCCATTTTTTAACTGTCTACAGTAAAATTGCTCGAAATGTCGGCGAATTATGCGAACACAGGCATGAAGACGCTTTCTTTATTCAATGACAGCATTATCGATAATGCTGTGCTCCAGAACTATGCAGGATTTACCAGTCGCTTCTTGAATTTATAATCATTCCTGAACGTCATCTGGTAGAAACACTGCTGCATGACAATCAAACCTTGTAACAGACTGGCTGTTGGGGCCCAGAGATCTGGATAGATAAAATTTATTTTCGTTTTTTATTCATTTTAACACGTATTATGCTTGTCTGCTTTTCCCAGGTAGTGCAGAAGCAGACGTTGGGTGCGGTGAAAAATTAAACGGTCACTTCATGGCAAGTTTTGTCAGGAATATTTGTACCAAAAATTATCAAAATCTGGTAACTGATTTTCAAGTGACAATCGAAAATGTCGGGGATGTTTATGTTGGGACACAGTGTAGGCAGTTGCCGCATCAATAGATGACTGACCGTAGGCTCAGCTGCTATACTTGCTAGGGCTGGTTTGTGCTGCAGGAGAATGTAAACCTGCAACGTGTCTTACGCTGACGATCGCTGCTATCGTTCAACAGCCAAGAAACTAAGGTTAGTTTAAATTAAATGATCACTGCGAGCGAAAACATTGTTAGTCCGTGGTTTAGGCCAGGAAATAATAGCCTAATTTTCGGTTGAGATCTCTAGCTGTTAGTTTAGTGTCGTGCAAAAAATGAATTATATTTTGAGCTAATTTATCAATTATTCTGATGATTCGAATTTGCTGATTGTTCTCTTGTAGGGCCTATATAGAATATTTTTGTCTTTAGAACAAAACTTAATTTTTCAGCTAACTATTTTAGTTATTTCATTTGTTGTATCTTATTTGTAAATTATTATAGACAAAAGCTTGAATATATTGTAATTCGTATTATTGTCACTAACTTATAAATGTTCTCATTCATTTGGGCATCTCTTGTAGCCTATAAATCTGAAACTGAAAAACGGCCATAATTGACCCCGGACTAAATCTCTGAGACAAAATTTTCTTTCCCCTATTAAGGCCATGTCTAGGAAAAATACCGGGATTCGCCGAAATCGTCTTTAAATTTTAGTTGATTTCGATTTAGTATTTTGCGATTAACTTTCTACAAAATGTGGACTAATGATTCATTTATGATCACGCGCAGTTCGTACGTCGAACGACGTAACGTGCATTATTCCAACGTCTTCGGCCGCATCGCAGCATTGACAATGCTTGCGGCGAATTTATTCTCTTCAGGCTCGCTTATACGATGTGGGCAATAGTGTGGGCAGAAAAAATCCTCTGCATAGACTTCAGTATGTTTAAATGACTTTAAACCAAATTTTCAGCGATTACTAAGGAGAAAATTTGCACAGGCAGAACAAGTTTAATGCTAAACGCAAGCTTGCGAAAATAGTGCGACTTTTGGTTTTTGATGCTTTATTTTCTCTGTGACTTCAGTAAATAAACCTGTTCTGTCTAAATTAAAACTGCAAAACAACCACCAGGTCTGACTGTACCATGTTTGGGGCTGGATGCTGGAAAATTTTAACAACTAGATTTGGAGTTTAGAACAGCGCTTCTGATGCTATGGGACGAGCTGCTGCAAGAAGCGATCAGAAAATCAGTCGTCAGCTTCCGCAAATCTGTGTGCATTTGCAGCAACGTACGCGGACAGTGGGACACTTCGAACATCTTTCGAGAAGCTGTCTGATGAGCGTAACGATTTTTACGCGCGAAAGCAGCTACTGCTTTCAGCGAGTCTTAGTCATCGCAATTCTGTCTGTCCGTCCGTCTGTCACACGGGTGGATCAGTCAAAAACGGTGCAAGCTAGTATCACCAAATTTTTACCTCGGCTGCCTGGAAGACTCTAGTTTCAGGAACCGTAAAGCTTCTCCATAAATTCGACGGGGGTCATCCGAACGAGGGCGCTGAATGAGAAAGGGGTGGGAAAAAATTTGCGATTTTTAGCCAATAAGTCGCTGTATCTCAATAACGGTGCGAGATAGGGCCTAGGTTACTATTAATCATTAATAGGAAGTCGTAACTGGCTCTCGATTGCCGCCAAATTCAATGACCTTGGATGACCTTGAACGCTAAAATAGGTGTTTTTATTAATTTTTTGGGCGATTTCGGTCTGTGAGACACTTTTCAAGAGCGAATAGGGCGGAAACTAATTGAGATAGACATAGAAAAGCTGCGTATGAAATGTTCAGCATTGAACGTAGATTTTAACAGTCTAAGTCTCGATTTTATAGGTTCAAGGAAACCTGCGCCCGAGGGCATCAAAGAGCGGCACCTCCGTAAAAGTCGTTATTTTACCGTTGTTGGCCAGTCTTTCGTGAAAATGGTTGCAGATAGTCAAGGGCATGCTGCCTATCACAAGCACTAGTGACGAGCTTTTTAGTCGTATCAACATCGATGACTTTAAAAGACCCTAAACTTCCGAATTAAGGGTTTTTTTTATTGATTTTTGCAATCTTCGGCTGCAGTGCACACTCCAAGAATGAACTGCGACGAAATGGCTGGGGATAGACTGACAGTTTGCGAACAGGAATTGCTATAGACTTTCGCGCGTCTCGTAAGCATTACTTCAAATTTCTTGTTATAGTCTTGTTTTAGCGATGAAAAAAATTGGTGATTTCTGCATTTTAAAACGTGTCATATGTTAAAATTGTGTCTGAAAGTTGGCTGTATTCTGATTAACGTGTCTACTTAGACTAACAAGTAATTTGAGCAAAGCTGATGAGATGCGCGACAGCCTTAGCAATTCCTGTTCGCAGGTTGTCTTGGTCTATCTCCAGCCATTTCTACGCCAAAATTTTTTTGCTGTGTAGCATTTTGCCTCGCAGCAAAATCGCAAAAAAACACTAAAACCTTTTATTTTGAAAATTCAAGGTCATTCAAGATCAGCTATATCGACACCATTAAAACGCTTGTTATAATAAACAGCACGTCTGCGCCATATCTGCAAGCGTTTTACGCTCCTACACGAGTCATTAGCAGTAAAATAACCAATTTTTTGAAAGGGAGTACCCTTTTTTGTCGCCCGCGTACGCCGTTTTCCTTCAAGCTTGGGGGCCGCGACTTGCAATGCTTAAATCTACGTTTAATGCTAAAAATTTCGTATGCTGGTTTTTATGGCCTATCTCCAAAATTTTGTCGCAATTCACCCTTAAAATGTGCGTCACAACTCAAAATTACGAACAATTTACTAAAACAGCTTATTTTGGGTGTTTAAGGTATTACTGTTGACACCCTTATGAAGCTCGTCACTAGTGTTTGTTGTGATAAGCAGCATGTCTGTGCCTATATGTAACCGTTTTCACGCTATACGAGCGGTAAATAAGCACATTTAAAGGAGGTTCCTCTATTTCAGGCCCTCGTTCGAGGGGAACCCCTTCACCCAGGGACACAAAATTTTGTCACGATAAACTAGTCCTTGTGGCAGCCCACAGTGAAGATTCCGTGATTCTAGGTGTCGCCGTTTTGATACAGTGCGGCGCCAGGTTGTGACGGACGGACGGACGGACGGACGGACAGACAGACTCCTAGACGATGGCTCAGACGCGCGAAGCATTAGGCCTACATGCTGTCGGACGTAAAAATCGTCTTTCATATTCAGAGCTCTACAGTTGTGAACACAGAAAAATAGAATAATAAAGTTTTCAGCAATACTGAAAAACTGTGTGTAGAATAATGTCGGAAAACTTTGTATAATATACTAAGATATAATTATCGGTCGTCCGCATTTAGTAAGCAAGTAAATAATCGAATAAATGTTAGCCGTAGCTTAATGGGCGTGGAAAAACCGGTTCTTTGCATGGGGAGGAAGCAATGCCGATATTTTTGTCTTAGAGAGAGAGATTGCATGTAACCTACAGTACTTTGCCATAATGGTGCAGATGATACCTTCTGACACGCGACTAACATACAGGCCTGTGCCGCCAATGTTGCAGCATAGCCCAAGCCTGCATTGACTATTTCAGAGCTGACACCGACAGTTGGTCATCTTTCTTGAACCATCCCTCGATTGACCTACGACCAACGTTAATTATTCTACAGGCCTATAATGCAATAGCCATACATTTTTCGACAACAATCAGTTAAATATGAAAATTCAAATTCTTTCGCCTTTGAAAGGCACATCCTTACGTTATTTCGCATGTTTTGAGCCATTATGTGCTGAAGAAAGTTATGACCAGGTCTATGAAATAGCAGCCATCTTGGACGACATTTTGAATTGTTCAAAATGCTCAAAGATGACTAAAGTTTACCTGGCGGATTCTGAAAATGAACCATCTTGGCTGGCTGGCTGGCTACCCAAACCATCAAGAAAAAAAACTCACGAAGACATTTCAAGGTTCAACTCCATTTTTGCTGGACTGTGTTATTCATAAAAGACACGCCATCTACACGGTACTACATTGTATAAATGTTCGTGCAGATGTATTTTATTGCTTTTACGTAGAGTAATACTAATACATCAAGGTTATATCGATAACTGTCATTTCTCAGCGGAATTTATCGTTGATTTTTTAGCGGCTCACGCAATCACGCTGCAGAACATTTGCAATAAAACTATATCATTAATTAAAATTTCCACCGCACCGCTACCTTGTGAAACAGAATGTTGTGCATTGTATAGCAAATAAATGCACGTTCGCATTTTTATATAAATGATATATTGAATATCTTGCACGTATTTTGAATATGTGTTAGGTCCTCTTGAGAGTCAAAGTGGGAGGTTCTGTTTGTCGCGTGCGGCAGACGGACGGACGGACGAACGGACAGACGAGTGATGGGTGACGTAATGCGGCCTCGCGGTTATACTGCCAGTGCCAGTGCCGCAGACAAGCCGCCGGCGGCTCTGGCGTCACCTCTGCCGAGCGCAATGTCTTCGACGTCCGTCATGGTTGACTGGATGTCTGGCAGCGTCTGGACCCGTTCGAATGAAGTCCTGTCAGCATTTGCTATATATACTGTACTGTACAACATCATCATGACAGCATTAGGCTGTCCCCAAAATGACCTATACTGTGTCGGGCGGGACGTCAAACCTTACTCATTCACTCACTCATGACAGCATCACCATGGTGATGGTTGACTGGAATACATGGTTGTCTGGCAGCGTCCTAGCGGTCGTAGTGCTCGGCTGTTTGTGTCTGATCCTCGGCATCATCTACGCCTACATCTACTTCACGCGAATCAACCCGCACGCGGGCCGCTCGGCCGCACGCAACAATCAGTCTCAACAGTTCGACGATGCAGCCTCGAGCGGGGTCTCGACACACGTCTTCCTTTTTAAGAAATCCTGACTGAGCCGCCGCCGCCGATGCCGCTGAGAACTGCGTGCCGACACAGTAGACCCGTTTACAGAAATCAACGAATTGCATGATCATTACCCATACGTACTCCACTGCACACTACGTGCTTTTTGGAGCCACGCCCAGAAATGGTATTACCCCCATAGTACTTGAGGTAAAACGTTACTCATGGCTTCAAGTTTGGGGAAATGTGAGGATTCTAATATTAGGGCGTTAAACGCAGGGCCGTCTTTTGCCAGCGCGGGGCCCTTGGCACTGACTTACCCGCGGGGGCCCCTGATACCACATAGTGGTGATCTGTGACCACACTACACCAACATGTAGGATAGGCCTAAGCCCATAGGCCTGTATCTTGTGTTTTAGGCCTACAATCACGCGAACGAAGCGAGCGAAAAAAATTGGACCATAAATTTTAACTTCCCACACCGTTTTCTAGACCTTTTAACTAAATTCAAATTGTGACAGTAATTCATCCCCTAAGGTGATGGAAATTGGTTTATAGAGGCTTAATAGATTGATCAATCGATCCATGGTCTGCTGCGGCGATTACCGCTGTAGCGCGGACCACTTTGAGACGCGGGGCCCTTGGCACGTGCGAAGGCGCCACCCCCTAAAGATGGCGATTTTCAGCGTTCAGATGGTTATATCTTTGGATTGGGATTTGGGAACCTGTGCAGATCAGGCCCTATAGTAGTAGAAATTACTTAGTATTGGTAATGTTTGGTTTATCGCTGGCTTAATAGGCCACTGACTTAATCACCTTAAATGACCGTCACCTGCCATTTTGCGTCAGATTTTGTTTAGGGCCCGGAGTGCTCAGAAACGCGCGGATTTTTCTATATCGATCAGCCTCGATTCAAAGGAGAACTGTTTTTGTTATGTTGGAATCTTAATTCTGATGTGACGCTTCCGTTCTTCCTGCGCACGAATTGCCAATCGTTTACCGTTGACTTTAGTTTACGCGACTATGGCAAGCGTGTAAGCTAAAACCGTTATTTTTGACATCTTGCCGCGCGTGTATGGTGCAGACGTTGCTAAATGCTGCCTTCGACGTGTTAACGACATAGAAATTGCACGCAGTCGACGTCGCTTCATGATGCGGTGACCAGGTCGTTGCGTGCTGCGACCGTAGTGATGATTCGATATCAGGATTTCAATTTCGATACGATATCGATACTTATCATTTTGAAAATATCGCGATATCAATATTGATATCGCGATATTAGTAAAATGATAAGTATGTAAATCTTGTACAAGCACAAGAACAAGACGTAAACGTTCAGCAAGGCAGTTTGTTTTACGTAGATACTACAGGGTGAGCCAAAAAATGGCACAGTTTTTTGTATACCTCATAACTTCACCAAATATTAACCGATTTTCAAAATTTTTTACTCTCAGAATCAGGAGACAATTTGTAATAAAACTGTCACTACAGATCCCACCACACCTCAAATGTGTCGCTACACTACCTCGTGAAATATCAGATGACGCACTCAAGCCTGCAACGCCACTGACCGG
>Ga0056128_1008116_pt1 | contig 13262 bp, 9 predicted proteins | sample WorMetLIZISLAND2_FD_71113 | JGI IMG/M metagenome (GOLD analysis project Ga0056128, IMG submission 71113) | Marine gutless worms symbiont microbial communities from Max Planck institute for Marine Microbiology, Germany - Olavius geniculatus... ... | reverse complement strand
TGTGTATGTTTTAGATTGTCTTTGTTTTATTAAGGGTCACTGTAAGTGCTAGCTACCTAGCCTTGTGTTTCCTGTGTGTCTGTTGCAACTACTATTGCGTGTCTTCTGCTTTCTACCAAACAAATGATGATGATGATGCATACCTGATCACAGATAAGTTCCCACTTCTTGTCATCGTCGTAGCTCTTCAACAACTTTGCCTTATCTGGAGGCAGGTCCATTGACGCCTGTATCAACCAACGTAAATGAACAACTTGAACTAGTAAACCATTAACAGCAGTGTATAAAAATTCACCATTGTCGGCTGTGGTAAAACAATGGCACTGTGGGTTAAGAAATTAGGGGAAACACTGGGCAAATTTTCCAACAGACAGCTGCAAATTTCCAACACGGGAAACCATGGGTGCTCAAAATTCCCAACAACTGGAGATTATCCGCCCCAAAATTTAGTAATTTTGGGAAAAAGTATTTGGACAAAAAATTTCAGACAGACTGAAACATGAAAGGCAACAGCCCTTCACCCCCTCGATGTGATGATGGCATCTTCAACAGGTATTAAAGACCAGTAACGGTTACAATAAACATTTTTAAACGTTTTATTTTACACAGAACCATGACTGTGGGCACCAAATAAATGGCATCAACGTGAAGACAAGGATCTTCACAAGTGGTAGCAAACGGAAAACAACTACCAGCAACATTTTTTTTACAAGAAACATTTTCTACATCACCACATCAGATACACCCCCTTTGATATAAAAATCACCTACCAGTATCATTTTTGAAACACAATAATAAAAGCCGTGAGACAAAAACATTGTTTAAGTAAATCTCTCAACCAGTCATTCAACTGAATGACTAAAGCTAAGCTACGAAAAATAACAACCCTAAGAATTTAACAGTCTACCACACTACAAAACAAAGCCCCAGGATCCAATGGCCACTTTCCGTACGGCAATAGCAATGCTCCACACAGTGCATTTTTAGACAGTCCCCCAAGTACATAGATGTCCTTAGGCAATTTAAGCTGTCTAGCTGTTCAGTGCAAGCACTCAAGTTACAAGGCTCTGGTTAACATCAGCATTTGACAGAGCCATCCAGTGAAATCAGTACAATGCACAGTCAACGACTAATGCATATCATTGGCAGTAGTACACAGTAGCACATTCATGCATCCACATAAAGTTACTTCTTTATGGTAGGCTAAAAGTCAATGCACTGCAAAAAAGCTACCAATGCTAACTGTTCTTATAGAGAAACTATCACAAAAAATTTCACTTTTGGGAATAAGTGACATAACATGGAGCAAATAGGATTTTGATCAATTTCGATGAGATTTTGATCGAATACTATGCCGGAGTGCTTTGAAACAGGATTTTCCAATCACCAGGGCACTCTGGAAATCACGCTGCACAGTCTGCCAAAATATTACAAGAAATCTGAGCTAATGCTCATGAAACGTGCCAGAGCTTATAGCAGTTTCTGTTCACAGGTAATCTTGGTCTATCTCCACCCATTTTGCTGCAATTCACTCTTTTGTAGCTGAAAATCACAAAAAAATCACTAAGAACCCTTATTTTAGGGTTCAAGGTTATCACTGATGATACCATTAAAAATCATGCCATTGGTGCTTGCTATGGTATGACGTTTGCTGGAAGTTTGCTGGATGGTGTAAACACCCCATATCTCACCTGGGCTTGGAACGGTACCAGGACGTGACACCAAGGCAGACAGGTGGACAGAATTACCGTAGCTAATATGCGCCAGAGCTGCCCATAGCTAGCTATGCTCTGGTGGGTAAAAAGCTGCAGGCTGTCTGCAGAGTTGAATAATGTGCGCCAAACAAGCACCAATAAATCTACTAATTCTAACACTGTATGTCCGTTTTATGCCAGGACGGTCAGCCATCTTGTAGATTGTCTATGTTGGAATTGTTGTGGCCTGTCAAACATATTGTCACAAATTCGTCACTAAAATCTTGCGCGTAAACAGTCGATTATGCTCACCGGCCTTGCACTATAGCTTAGCAGCAGAGATGTGCAGATTTTCGACTATTGATTCCGCAGATTCCTATATGATATCCGCATTTGCAGCAGTACGCAAACTTTGATCCACAATCCGTTTGCTTCCACAGTGTTTAGTAATATATGGACTGGCAGTTTATCTCAGGTCAATAGTCTCTATAGGCCCAGGTACCTAAAACTGCATAAAAAGAAATAAAACTTGATAAAAATGATTCATAAGTCACCTATTTAACAGCTAAAACAAAATAAAAATTACCTATAGCTTTCAGAATGCTTACTAATAAAAAGTTACCTATCAGTCAGCAACTATTCATCTAAGAGAGATACCACAGTCCATTCACGAATCAGAAATATTCTGCAGATCCCAGTCCACTCGTGAACTCACACGCAATATGCGCATCACTGGTGCCAAACTGTGTCGACTCATTTGTTTACTTTAGATCCAGTAACATCGCTCACAAATAAAAGCAATTCACATCATTTGTATGCACGCTATGTATGCGAAATTTGCTACAAATGAAAATAGACATGTTATTGCTTTAGTTTATTGGTTTACCTGTATTATGATTTTTCATGATAGTTTCCCTTTAAGTAATAACTGACAGTTAAAAATTGCATTGATTAATGAATAGAACTTTTTAACTTTCAAACCAAATTCAGATTAATAATTACTAACAAAACAAAAGTGAATTTTTTTATTGCACAAAACATGTGGAAAGCTGTTTTTCCAAAATGTTGGCTTACAAGAATTTCAGATTTCATTTACATTGTTCAATGGCAGCAGAAACTTAAGAGAATTTGAATCGACGACCAGTCATTCATCAGCGAATCAGGCATATGCAAAAGCTGGCTTGCTTTGCCGCCTGCCTTGCCACAATAAAGAACGACTAAATATCTAGTTTGCCAGCCATTATACGTATGAATGTGTCGATGATTGTGTGACTTAACTATCTTTACATATTATTTTGTGTTTGTCAAGATAAACTATTTTGAAACGTTAACAAAGCATTTGTTGTCATCGTCACTGGTAGTTAAAATCGTAAGGTAAATCAGCTAAATAAACAATTCAGTTATAGCCATATACATAGCAACCGGCATAAGTCCGCACACAGCCTAACTCTAAGCCTAACCCTAACTGTCCTGCTGTTTCCATCTAGCATCTTGCGATGCAGGCCAAAGTGGTAATAAGTCATACCATAGAATAAATATTAAATAATTATGTACTAAAGAATATCTGAACATACCAGGACCCTGGTAAAACGCCGCTCAAGCTCTGCATGGTCAGGCATAGGCAGCCGTGCAGGAATTGTGTTGAGCTTCAGAGCACGAGGCTCTGGCTGTTGCCTTGACGATGAGTCAATGTTACCCATTCCTCTTCTCAGATCAATATAATCACATGCTATTACTCAATGCCTTCAGTGTTCATTGTAGAAGAAGTGGTGACTGCTACAATCACCACAACAAAGAAATAAAAAATAATAACAAAAGTAAAAAAAAACTATATGATAATCGTAATAATGAACATAAATGTTATAGTGCCATATCTAAAGCAATGTAATCGGAAGATGAAAACAAAGTGCCATGGAATCGAATAAATTTTCAAAACTTTTTCATCAAAATTTTTGAACAGCTGTAACAGAATGAAGGTTCCTGATGTGGGGAGGAATCTGGATTCAAATACTTCGATCGCAAATGGAGTCAAGGGCGCTTCCCTAAATGAGTCCATGTCCTCACAACAAGAGGTGTGTTCATTGTACAGGAAAAAATGCTGGTCCAGCATCTAGATTATTCAGTGTTTAATTTGACGATGTTGCTAAAATATTCCGGGCCGCGTTGATGAAGACTGGCTAAAGACTGGTATGTATAATAATGGCGATCTTGAACTCAATTCACACCTTCACAGGCAACCAGTGAAGACTCTGTAGTGCAGGCCTGATGTGTGCCCAGTAATCCAGTCCAAGAACAAGCTGAACAGTTATGTTCTGCACACGCTGCAGAGGCGCCAGAGTGGATGCCAGAAAAGATGGTAAAAGGTGGATGTGTGGATCTGCGAATGTGGCAATGGGTAAAAGATGGATGTCAATGCGAAGGACATCCGCCTTTTACCCATCATACTCAGCCATGCCTCTGGACCAATGAGCAGTGTATAGCCATGTATTAATTTGAGGCCTTTTGATGCCGGACGTTTGGGCGCCATGCTTTGTGACTGGCATGTTATTGAAATTACTGTACTCTGCATATCGTTGGAGTCTAAATCGTAAGCTGGCAACATAAGAAAGTTGGCAAATCTGGGTTTACAATAGTAACTTCTTGCAGCACTTAGTAGTCATTGTTGTCGTCATCTGTTGTCATTCATCATCGCATGACGTCACTGTAGGCCTATGTCATCGTTGTGCATTGTCGCGTGTCGCCGTATATCATCGTGCATCGTCATCATCATATGTCACCATTGTATACTGTATCTGCGCATTTTGTCACACACTTCGTCGTGCACTATTGCACGTCATCGTCATTGTATCTTCCCGTTGTGTGCTGTTGTTGTCGCATATCGCTGTTTTCTAAGTAACTGCCTGGACAAATTTGCAACCAAGAATTAGGCTATTGTTTAGGCCTATGCAGAGTGTGAATGTGAAGAAATTCACAGCAGCAAACTTCAGATGACTGCCACCTATAAAGCATCAGCTGAGCAGTTAATTACGGAGTGAATGATTGAAAAACTCTACAACTTTCAGGACTGGTAATGTAAGTGACAACTGTTATCCATAAATCCGTCTTTTACTCACACATCCGCACTTAGCATCTGCAGATTATATCCACCTTTTACCTGTTGCCACATCCGCACATCTGCTTATTACCCAATACTCATAGCCACTGGAAGCAAGTACAGCACAGAGTTAATCTAATCTGCAGAGAACCAGTGACGTCACTAACTGTTTCGTGACTTCATCAATCACTACTACAGTTGCTGCAACCTTCTCAGGTGGAAAAAAACAGGCACTTGCAGTTTTACTGATAAGTGGCTTAATGGATAACTCTGAGTCAAATATCACACCCATAATAACAAATTACATGGTCTGACACATCAAAACAGGCAGAATACGTCCAAATATAGCATCATTCAAAGGGAAGGTGTACTTTGCGGAATGCGGAATTTTCGGAAGGTGGATTTCGTAGAATTTTCATTGCAGAAAAAACTTGCGGAATAATGTGTAATTTGCGAAATGAAAATTTGCGGAAAATGACAATGTCGTTGTTATTGAGTTTTGTCGTAGTTTGTGGCCACCGGCTTAAGATAGTAAGCTAATTTGTAGCATTGTTTTGGTAGGCCTACGTTACGCTGATTTAGTATTAGGCCTTCGCTAACTATGTGACCCGCATTTTTTAGACAGCCGTTTTAGCAATAATGTTCTTATAATGAAAGTATTTCTCACGAAGTATAGAAAGTTAACTCCTAATAGCTTCAGTGTAGGCCTAACTATCACCAAACCATTTATGGGAGTTGCAATCGTCATCGTGAACGCAAGACTACATGAGCAGAGTTCTCGACCGTCGCCGCGGCAGCAACCATTTTTTGAGTAGGACCATTTGAGTTGAATTCTTTAGCTCTCTTTCATCATGCTTTAACGGTTGTTCGCCGGGTGAAAAATCGTAGTAGCCAGACCTACTTAATAACCTGAGCAAGCGACTCAGTCTTTGTGCATTACCTAATCCAACGACTCGGCCCTCGCCACGGCAGCAACCCTAAATCTTTGCGCTGCGTCAGGAATCATTTGTAGATTGTGCCTAGGCTACTTGAGTAGATCTCGCATTCTTGTGTGATGTGCCGGCTTCTGCTCGTGAGTTAACGGACTTTGAGGCGTTTCAAGCGTTAGGTTAAATAGGCCTACGTCGATATGTGATTACTGAGTCAATTCGAGACTTAAATATGAGCCTAAACCTACGCTAAGTGGATGATTTGACTTTATTTGAATGTTGCGCAATGCGGAATGTGGAAAAACTCTAAGGTGTAATTTGCGGAACATTCCGCAACAAAAATTCCGCAAAATACACCTTCCGAAAATTCCGCATTCCGCAAAGTACACTTTCCCTCATTCAAAAGCAATGGGCTGTTTATACACAGATGATGATTCATTCCCTAAGCCATCCTTTCGCTAAGCGGATGTTACTCAAGACTAATACATGTACACACTATGCCCGTATACAAACAGACAATACAGTTACCATTTCCACGAGTAGCAAAATTGTGTTACTTTACAAGTACTCTTTCACGGCGACTGTAATATTAAACAACTTTTTGCGCTCTTACGGCCGTAAACTCCGTGCATCTCGTATTTCCACAACAACATCAACACAAGACAACCACTATGCGATGCGCATGCGCAAATCGGTGTGATTTTCGTCATCGATTTATCATTTTATAGTTGTCAACATTTTTCCGTTTCAGTTATCGTTTTTGGCCGACCGTAGTCCGTAGTAACCACGGATTTCTATTTATAGCACTCCGTTGTAGTAACGGTCGCGTTCTAAGATGGGATTGTGTCTATTGCATGTCTGTCGTTTGTCTAGCTGTTGTCTTTTTTGTAACGCATGTAGCCTAATGTGGCTAAACGAAAACCCAAATTCCATTACGTCGACTTTCACCAAAACGAATTATGGAACTTTCGTTTTCACATACTTTCGCTCCCGGGAACGAAAGTTCCATAGATGGAACTTAATTCGCTCCCGAGAACTTTCGTTCCCGGGAGCGAAAGTGACGTGGAACTTTCGCTCCCAGGTATTTTCGTTCCATGGAACTTTCGTTCCCACAGTCAACGTAACGTAGTTTCGCTCCCCAACACAAATTATGATTATTTAATTGTCAAACTAATGGTATTAAGGCGTTATAGCTTGTTCGTATCTGTGTACAGCTTCATTGTAGTAAAAGATGGCGGAATCCAGCAAATTATTTTATTAATTAATTTATCTTAAATTCATTAAGTTCCGTTCTCCAAATTCTTCCTCAAATTATATTTGTTTATAAATTTTTCCTTAAATTATATTTTTCGTCAAGTTATAACCATTATTTTAAATTCTAGTCTCTATGTTAACTCTGAGTGAGGAGCTCGAATGTTCCACCTCATTTTCGCTCGAGCGAAAGTTCCAGGGAACGATCGAAAGGTCCTGGGAACGAGAGTTCCAGAGAACGAAAGTACCAGTTCGTTCCCGGGAGCGAAAGTACGTGGGAACGAAAGTTTCTGTTACCCACCAAAACTTCCCCGCGGGAAAAGTCGCGGACACAAATCACGATTGAAGTCGCGGACGCAAACCATCTCGTTATACATCGTGTCCGAAAAAAAGTTTTAAAAAGTTACAGTTTTTCCTAAATAACTTCGACAAATTTAAACTTACCATGCACACACAATAATACGCTGCATCTGAAACTTACCTTCAAAAATCAAAATTTACTTTTCACTAGGCCTAACTGACGACGAGGTAACAGCTAGAACTTTTGTTCCTACGTAGTTTCGCTCCCAGGAGCGAAAGTTCCAAAAGTGGAGCTAACGGCACAAACAACCTGTGAGCGAAGCGAGCAGAAAATTTTTTTTACTGTTGCGCGCATCTTCGTACAACCACAGTATACTGTGATCTTACTTACCGGTACTTACTTACTTATTTACTTATTTACTGTGGTCAGGTGCGCCAGGTATGATATCGATGGCTGATGTAAACAATAACAAAAGTTCGATAACTTTAATGTAATGTTATACCCTGAAAAAAGTTAAAGAATGTTAATTACATGAATTGTGCCAGATGCACCAAGTGTTATTATTATAGTGCTTGTCTTTTGTGAATGGGTGTTTAACATCAACCACAACAACAATCTTTTCTGTAGGCTATCAATAGCACTCAATTTTTTTACGAAACATTACCGGTAATAAAAAGTTGATGTTTTGGAGTGAATGATATATTTTATTTGTTTTAGTCTTGGCATCTACATCTGATGTATCTGATATTGAGTGGTGTCTGCCAACATGTAGTGTCATCTGCTATGAAGGTCGAGTTACATCTTTCACTGTGCTCTCGATGGGCGTGTTGAAGTACTTATGACAAAAATGAGTTCATGGCGTGACGTCTTACGTCAGCGTCAGCTCGCCATCGATGCTGCTGACAAAGAAGAATTTGAAGTCAGAAAGAAAGCTACTGGCATCACCTGTTCCCAAGAAAGCATCAATTCTGCTGGCAGCTATGGAGATATCAGTCAGGTATCTATGTTGTCAACACCATGTACAGAACCGGCTGCCGTGCATTTACTTGTGAATGATGTACCTGATGCCCAGTCGCCAACTTCAGATGATCTAATGGTTGGCCGTGAATGTATTTGTGAGCCTGCTGAGCTGGAACAGCCCATAACATACGGCATCGACAAAAGTTGCTCATCTGTGGATCACAGAGAAGTGGCCAGTGTTGATTCCAGTGTGGTTGAGGTCAAATCAGATCAGTTGTCACCAGGTGAGCTGATAGATGAGCAAAAATCGGATGTCGATTTAGCATCTGATGGCACAAGTCTCAACAGTTTTGGCTGTATTGAGTCTGACCTGATCTCCAACAGTGTTATTGACTCTTCCAAAAGTGTTACTTCGACACCAGAACACTTGGTTTCTACCGATGTATCATACGTTGGAAGTCCGTTGTTGAATTGCACGTCTGAAAGTCCAGAAAAACATATAGTTGATGAAGTGCCAAAGACAGCAACTTCTGTTGATTTATCGCTGGACACCCAGTTGCCGGTTCATAAGAGGACACGTAGACATGGCCGAAGGCATGGAACTCATCATGCTAAAAGGAAAGACGAATGCGTAGTAGAACAAGTTGAGATTGAACTGGCTGATGATGTGCTGAATATTCAGTGGGAGGTCGAGACACCTAGTTCTGAACCAGCAGATGCTTACCTTATGTCGGTGCCAGAATTGGATGGGTTCCAGTCTCAGCCTTCTGATGTTGATGTCGAAGTAATACCCGATGCTGCTGAGGGGGACGAATTGTCAACACAAGTAGTTCGACACCCATCTTATCTAAAAGCAGTCAGTACAGCCAGCGAGAATCCTGTAACGTCTCAGCATCAAGGTGTAGTGGTAGAGTCTACTGGTGCACAGTCTTCCAAAGACTATTTGATTTCTTCTTTCAAAGCTGTTGAAGCTGACAGTAAGTATTCATTTTTATTTCTTTTAGATTTCTCATATGCTGAGTTTTTTTTTCTGTCCATATTTTTACATGATTGCATAGACACACCAGACTATATGGACAAAACAACCAATTTGTGGAGCATGTGTAAGACTAACTTATGAAGCATGTTTGTACTTTGTTGCTACTGAGAAATTTTTCATTAAATTGAATTTTTAAAATGCATTGTTTTCTGACCAGTCCAGTATCGAAATGTGTCGGATTAATGTCAATTTGTCTTTTGTTTTTGTGTACTTTTAGCGACTGTGAAACCAAGTAGAAAGAAGCATCGCAAACACAGATCTCACCACATTGCAACTGCTGCAAAATCACCATCAAAGGAAACTTCTGCAGATAGTAGAAGGTAGAAAGTGTATTGTGTGACTTTTTCTTATGTAAATTTTGGTGCATGAAATACTTTTTTGTTACAAGTTCGATGTAACTTTGTTGTGTGTGTTAAAATTATTTGTGGATTTTTTTGTGGACATTTGTAACAGCAACTCATATATAATGTTGTTTTTCATTATTGCTTACATTTTTATTTTTATTTGTTTATATTTATTTGATTAATATTTTTTGTTGTTAATAACATTTTTGTGATACAGTTTGTTTTATATAGAAGAAAATAGTTCAGTGATGCACAACGTTTAGCGCATAGCAACCTGCTACATGCAAGAGAAAAACATGAAAAGTACAATTTCAATATATTTTGTCTTTACATCTAGCCGGAAAATGCCCTAATATGATTTCTGAATTCTAGGGGTTTTTGATGTCGTGAAAAATACAAAGTGGGAGATTCAAAAAAGCTGTTCATCACCTTAGTACTCAGTTATTGTACTGGAAATCTGTATGCGATATTTATTTTAGAACTGAGCCAGCAGAATTGCCTGTACGTGAGGAATTGCCAGCAACTTTTGTAAGTTTTCTTATATTAAACACTTCATGCAGAGTTTCTAATTGCGAATTGAATTTTCTTTAGTGATGGCTTTATGATAGTACATGCAGCTAAAAGTAATGGACCTTTTACATTACATTACATTACAGATTTTTAACATGGCCTAAGTAAAAAAAACTCCTAGGACCACAGATAAAAGCGTTAGTCACGACAAAAGCACAGAAGGGTAAGACTGTTTGAACAGAAATGGCTAGAAAGTTTTTCTCATCTTGATGTTTTATGATTAATTCTTGTTAAGTTGCACTTTTCTTGATTCTCATAATTGTGTCAATTAAAATCACTTTATAAGATCAGTAATTTTTATCTTCACTTTGTATTTGCAACTGCAGTTTTTTGGCTGAAATTGGTAGAATTGTGCAGTATAACTATTTTGAGAGTCGATATTGGTAAGCAAAGAAATCTGTGTTAAAAAAATAAAAATTGACATTTTTCTTTTGTGGTAGAGAGAGATATAATTATTTATAACTGTAATGTGTAATAACTGTATTGTAGAATTTATTGTTTTATTACTTTTCCAATGCTCCTTAATCCATTTGTGTGCTTTTAGCTTGTTTTTTGTTTGATAGCAGATTTTTGTTGAGATTTAGTGTGCAAAGTACAGTTTTTGAGTAATTTGTGTGATATATTTGATTAAACAGAACAATGAAGTAGCAGGTGGTAAGCCATCTTCAAGCAGAGTCAGTACAGTTGCTGTTAAAGGTTTTCTCAACTATAAAGCTACACATCATGAAGGAAAGGTACATTATGTTAAGATGCTGCATCTGACATTGACATTTGGCACTAATAATAATTGATTATTAATGCTGACATGCATTATCAGTTTTTTTCTCATCTGGCCTCCTGTTCCACTGTTAGTCAGGGTCCCTAGAGATTGCAGTGCAATTTTTTGGGCTTAACGTCATTACTGTTGCCAAAGCACTGAAATAAATTTTCGAACTTGAGATGTTAAATATGTTGTGCCAAACGTTCCATATTTTCACACTCATGATTTATATGATATTGTATGGATTGGCTGGCGGCCGCTAGACACACTGACTGCTGCATGCGTGTCGTCAGACTCGGACGCCGACAGCCGGACGGATCAGATAGTTTGGTTTAGATAGTTTCGTGTGCTTAGTTAGAGTTTAATAAAATATTCATTAAATTGTACTGATCAGTGTTCATCTTTAAATTAACATTTTAACTCAATTAATATACTTTGCAGTAAACTTTATAATATGATGTATGACAGAATAGACAGTTTGTGTTTAAATGTAGGAATATATTAGGATTAGAATAACACTTCTTGTTGTGATGTTTTTATTGCTGCTATTAACAGCATGTGTTGATCTGTGGCAGAAAATCAGTGATCGGACATGGCAGACTGCATACATAACTCTCGATCGAGACAAAATGCAGTTTTATTCAGGCAGTCAAATGCAGGTAGACATTTAGTAGATTTTTGCATTTATTATGTTAACATATTAGCAATGATGATATATTGGCACTTTTGAAATTATAACGTTTGACATTGTCTACATTATTTAAGTTAGATTATATAACATTATATTGAACTAAGAGACAAACACTGGTTTTTGTAATTTAGTGAATATTTTATTAAAGTTTATATAAGCAAGCAAGCAGACTTTAACTCAGCAAACTGTCTTGTCCATCTGGCTGTTGGCATTCGAGTCCCTACACGATGACGCGCGTCAGTGATTGTGGCTGGTGGCCCCGCCTCTCTCTAGGCTGCCAGCCAATCCGTACAAAATGCTTGTTTATTTCTGTCGGGGATAGTGGCCAGCAGCATTGTGTATTTTTTTTACATTTTATGGTACAATATTTTTGGGATTATGTTGTTCAGGAAACGGGAAAAGTTGAGCTGACACTATCTGTGAGGCAATGTCGAGTTAACACTATACACGACTACAACAACAGGGGTAATGTGTTTCGGCTTGTAACATCTTGTCGGTCGGCTTATCTTTTTGAAGCAGATACGAGCGATATTATGCTTGATTGGCTTCGTGCTATCAAAGGAGCAAATTGTGATGATAAACAGGTATGGCCTGGTTTTGTTTTTCTTCTTGAAAATTTTTTTTATTGTCATATTAAAGAGTTTTATAATGTTTACTGGATTGTAGTGTAACACTGTGTAATTGTCAGTTTGATAAAAAAAAGTCTTTGTGCTAGTACAGACAGTTGATAAAAATACATGTGTAAATAAGTGTGTAGATGTAAATTGTTATTGCATTAAAGGTGTGGTTATGAGATATGTATATTTTTATGCTTACCGGTACTTCGGTTTTTGTCAAACTGTTGTAAATCATGTTGCAATTGATTTTGATGGTAATCTCACATATTCATAATAAGTCATAGTCTCTGTGCTTAAACATTATATTTTTATCCATTGCTGATTTGTATCGGTTATTTTTTATTTGGTTAGTTTGCCGAGACAGTGAAACATTTGACAGCTGTGGAGAAGCCGGGTGTCATACAAAACAGTAAACATCCAGCAGATGAGCCTGCCTCAAAACCAGTTCAATCAAAGAAACTGAAGAATGTTCAGACAGGTATCTGCTTAGACCCTGATGCAGCCATTAAAAATGTAAATTTGAATCTTTGTCTAATATGAACAGAGCCTTGAAACCAGTGATGGCCACTATGCACATGAATATAGCACTTTTAAGCACCGCATTCTATAGTCCATAGCTAGAACAAATGATTATGAATGTTTTTTTTTATAAAAATGCAAAACGTTGCTACCTTTATTACCTCCGCCAAGGAGGTAATGTTTTTGCTAGACTTTGTTTGTTTGTTTGTCTGTCTGGCTGTCTGTCTGTCTGTCTGTGTGTTAGCAAGATAACTCAAATAGTTCTGGACAGATCTTTCTGAAATTTTGAGGTAATGTAGAGCATGGCAACAACTACAAGTGATTCAATTTTGTGGGTGATCCGGACATAATCATGGAATCTGGAAAACTATGAAATTTTCGTTACCATTGCTTTCAATGGGGCATAAGGGAAACCGCTGCAGAACCGAAGATGGTGCTGCCACCTAGCGAACAACATTGCCTTGGCGGAGGTGTGCGGGCTCTGACTGCTTTC
>Ga0056128_1008114_pt1 | contig 13264 bp, 9 predicted proteins | sample WorMetLIZISLAND2_FD_71113 | JGI IMG/M metagenome (GOLD analysis project Ga0056128, IMG submission 71113) | Marine gutless worms symbiont microbial communities from Max Planck institute for Marine Microbiology, Germany - Olavius geniculatus... ... | reverse complement strand
TCGAGCCAACGTAGATCTAACAAAAATACCTACTCCACCAAAAGGGCGGCCACGAAAAACACCCTGACCCATCACATTACCCATGGCTGATGAGCTAAAACATACAAAGTCTGAACATACACTATGCAATTTATAGAGGTCATTAGGCGGCAGCCAGTGTTCTTGAATGAAGATAACATTTGAGTGTAGACACAATTTTTGTAAATACTGAGCACCCTGATTAAACCCATGGTCTGCCAATAGTGGCAGAAACTATTTAGTCTTGCCGCTTATTTAAGGCTACTGTTGTAACTTTAATAATGGAATTCTTCTCAGGTGCCTAAGGAAAATTTTTTTATAAATTCTTAAACGGTCATAACTCTGGCTGTGCATGAGAAAGAGTCCTAATTTTTTTAGTTCTACAATAGGCTATATGGTTTTCGGGGCCAGCCAATCTAACGGTGTCATTCAAATTTTCCCCGGACCCTCCCTGATTGTCATGCGAACGAAATTATTTGAGACAAAATGGGCTACAACTCAGCTTCTCAATGGGCAAGCAGTAAACATATTACAGTGTCCACTGTCTAACGGCGTCTGTGGCCTACGTAACTACGCTCACGTACGCGTCAGCCAATGGCCAATGACAACCAATGCCCTGCTTGCCCATTGGCCAGTTCGTCAAAAACTGAACCGTGACAGTACAGTTCAGTTACGTCGTTCTGCACGTGCCCTAATAACATAATATTAATGCTGTGCGTTGTTTTGTGCATGCTGAATGTTATACAGCGGTTCCCGTTGATCAGGCAGCAGACGAAGCACACTCTGCCTACTATCGACAGTTTCCATTCGGTAACGGCTTACATTTACGTTGCATGCATCACTTTTACACGCAGCTTTGTAAACCGATCGCGTGTAATTATGGTTTCCTCAAACTCAAGAGCATAGCGATTCACCCAATTTCCTACGATGTGAATATGCCGTCTAAATAGACAAGAAATTCGAGCTAATGCTCACGAGAGGCGCGAAAGCCTATAGCAGTTTCGGTTCAGTAGTTTAGCTGAAAATTGGGGTGTTCACGCTAAGTTAATATCCAAATACCAAATTCTCTATCTGAATCACATAACGGTAGCAGCGTGGCGCCACCTTGTGAATGATATAGACTTTTTGCAGCTTGAAATCGCCAAAAAATCCATAAAACCTTATATTTTGGCGTTCAAGGTCATTCAAGGTCGTTGAATTCGGCGCCAATCGAGAGCCAGTGTACGACGTCCTATTAGTGATTAATAGTAACCTAAGCCCTATCTCGTTCCACCCGTGTAACGGACGGACGGACAGACGGACAGACAGAGACAGGCGGACGGACAGAATTGCGATGGCTAAGACGCGATGAAAGCAGTAGCTGCTTTCGCGCGTAAAAATATACGGTGTTTCATATAAAGGAACCCCTTTTTGTTTTTCTCATAATTCACTCAAATGACGATCAATTTACACAAAATTTTTACCAGTTGTAGCTGAAGAAATACTTATTTAAAATGTTGCAACAAAATATGGCAATTGGTTAAATATTCTTTGCTAGTCGTGATGTAATGCTGACATCATAATCTGTCATGAGTACAAGCTTGATAGTCTCAACTGGTGCTGTCTATCGCTACCCTGCTTCGATGGTGAAAAATTTGGTTCTCTGATTATACAAATTTTTGAATTTTTACAGTTGCAGCCGCAAAAACGTGCAAAGCGATCGCATTTACGTGTCTGTGGGAATAGTTGAAATTTTACATGTTCGAGCAAGACAGTGCACTAGCACACCGAGCTTGCAGACTAAATTAACCAAGACGTCCATCATCCATGCCGGCATTAGTTTTTATATATTTTTTCTACTTCAAACTCTGGTTTTACTTATAGGGTTTTTACACGAACGAGCAAACATCGAACAAACATCGAGCTGGCTCAAGCTGGCCTATTGGAACCCCTCCCCTGGCTCAAATGTAGGCCTAGGCTTAGGCTCTTAGCCCACAGCTGATCACGTGTTATATAGGCCTTCCAATTACAACCCGCCCGCCCTCCTAATTAGCATGCTAATTACCATAGAACCAGGCCCGTCGAGAGGGTGCGGTAGGGAGGTAAGCTACCCCGGGCCCTGCGACGTATGGGGGCCCCGCCGTCGCTCAGAAATATAAAGTACACCAGAAAGCGCCATTTTCAAAGAAAAATTCGAAAATTTTCTTCCCAGAGGGGCCGCGCAAAAATGTTTGGGAGCCCACGAGAATGTTTCCCCGGGCCCCACTGTGGCTCTCGACGGGCCTGCAAAGAACGTCGAGCTAGCTGCTTTATGTTTGCTCGATCGTGTAAACACTCTATTACTTTTGATTTTGACGGTTATGTCTATTAATTTATCAACAGTGTATGTTTCTTCACAGTCGCTGGTCGATGTGGTTTGCATAAATAATATCGCTATAATTGGCTTGTTCTGTAGGTCTGCTGGTAGCTATTGCTATCGGTGCCATAGTCGGCATCATAGTCGGCTGCGTTTTTCTACTGACCGTTTTCATCTTTCGTAAAAGGTAAAGTTTTCGTTCATGTTTCACTACTGCTGAAAGTTCAGAGCCAAAATAATACCGGGGGTAATAATGAGCTTATAATTATTACGTATAGGCCCTATAGGCCTACTTTAAGACGAAACGCATGTTATTTGAACTTGGTAATGATCACAAATGTTTTACTTCACAATCTTTGCGTGCGTGGGTTTTTTATTTATGAAAAATAATTTTATGCTACTTCCGTTTCGCTGCTTTATTTCCAGTGCCACTCGATTCCGGTAGCTACAGCTAATAAACTATTTCCATTTTCGCGTTTAATTCGGTTCATTTCAGTCGCTTTATACACGCCTTAAGGCGTATTTCCACCGCGGCTGCTGCGTTGTGTTGCGTTGTGAGCCATGCGTGGTAAATATAGGCCTGGCTGTGCAGCGTTGAAGAGCGTTGAATCGCATTGAAGCAATCCATCGCTATTGCTTGCAACGCAACGGGCAGTCGTAGTGGAAATGGTACTTGAATGTGCGTGCGTACAACTGAACTGAACTGAACATGACATGGTTTAGTTTTCGACGAACTGACCAATCGGCAAGCAGTAACGCATTACAGCATAGATGTAAAAAAACGTTCCAGAAAAAAAAACAAACGTTAGAAACCTAAAAAACGTGACAGAAATTTTTAAAAAACGTTTAAAAACTTTGATAGAAAACGTTAGCTCTTATTTGTTCAACTTCTTGTCTAAAACCTAATGATGATAGTGCAGCATAGCAAAAAAAATTATTCAATTTTTATTCAACTGTGAGGTCATAAGACCAAATATTACTAGACTAAGTAAGTAAACTGCCACCACGATAGCATTCAGTAATTTTAAAAGTGCTTCTCGACGACCTTGGTGGAATTTTCTAATTTCAACAACATTTTTTTACAAAAAATAAAAAAAAACGTTGGAAAAATAAAAACGTTAAAATACGTTTTTCACATCTATGCATTACAGCAGGCACCGACTAACGGCGTCCATGACTACGTGACAACGGACACGTACGCGTCAACCAATGACCAATGGTCATTGGTCAGTTTGTCGAAAACGGTCAGTTCAGTTCAGTTCAGTTATGTCGTTCTGTGCGCCCTTTTAATCTGTGTGAACGATACTGTTGCAGACTGGGTCGCACTGAGCGGGGCGGCGACTACGATGACCACGTGCTGCCGGGCGAAGCTGTGCTACTAAACGGCGGCAACGGCGTACAGTCAACGTACGCCGTCACGACGTCTGCCACCGCTATGAACACTGGCTGTCAGAAGCCGGCGCCGCTCCTTACGCCCAAGGACGACACGGCTACCATGGCGTCTCTATACGCGACCCACGTCGGAGTACCACTGCGCCACGGCTGTTACTATGACTTGGATCCTGTCGACTGCGCCACGTGTGCAGGGGATACCGTCACCACGTGCTACTCAGTGGGGACTGACGACTGCTCCGAGGTGTGTAGCTTTGCCGTGTCTTCTTTATACACGGCTCACGGCGGGCTACCACCACATCGCGGCTGTCGTCGGTGGCACGTCGTGGATCCTGTCGATTGCGCCACCTGCGCGGGGGACAGCGTCACGCATGCGTCGTCATGCACCTCCGCTGACGACTCCGAAGTCTGCTTCACGGAGGAACTGGTGCGTAGAAAACTGCTGCTCGGTCGCACCTGTCCGTCGTCGCACTATGACCGATTACCGGCGACGCCAATGTCCAATGCTGAGGTCGTCATGCGCACTTTCAAAGGACTGTCTCAACCACCGCCGCCAGCCGCCGCAGCACAATCCACCGTACCGTGTCCACCTGCTAGCGTCTACTGACAGTCATTACCATCAACAGGCAAGGAGTAAACTGGGATAACACTGTGTTTGCCAGGTGGCAGCACTAATGCCCACATGGTACAAGAGTCTTGAGCACCATGCATGTCCACATGGTAAAGTACTAAAGCACGGTGTTCCAGTCCGTGTCCACCGTTTCATCACAGTCTTTACTGTTAGCAAATAGGGGGCAAACCTAGATAAGCTTAAGCCTACTGTCGTATTCGAGAGATGGCAGCAGCAATGTCAACGTGGTACAACACAGTTTTGACTACTACATGTACAGTACGTCCACCATGGCCCTGGGAGAGTACAGTCTTCCAGTCCGTGTCCATTTTGCACAACAGTCTTCAGGTCAGTGTAGACTTATGGTAGAACACAGTCTTCAGTGTCAACGTACACGATAACATCTACTCACAGTCTTTACCAGCAGATGAGGGCGTAAACTGGGATATCATTGTGTTGGCCAAGTGCCAACATCGATGCAAATCTGGTACATCAGACTGCCAGTGTCCATTATGGTACAGTACAGACTCGATGACTGTGACCACATGGTAAAACACGGTTTTTGAGTGCGTGTCCACCTGGTAGCGTGTGCTGGACGTCATCTGAGACTGAGGCTGATCATGGTGCTACTGCAGCTGCGCCGGTGCAACGCGTTCGCATTCAGTGACCTAGTCGACTCCTCTTACCTCAAGTCCGAGTTTTAGTCACAAAAATAAGGACACGCGGTAAATAACGTCTTATTAGGGGGTACCCTTCTTTGACGCTTTCGTTCCAGTGGAATCCTCTTACTCAGCGGCACAAACTTTGTCACAAAATTTTGTCATAGAATACAGGTGTCTTTGTGGGAGCCAATGATAGAGATTCCGTGATTTTAGATGGCGTGGTTTTTTATAGCACAGCAGTGCGATAGACAGACAATCGTTTTTATGATAGCTAAGACGCGCTTAGCATAGTTGTCACCCACACATGATGCTTGCTGATTTTACTGTTAATAATTGCCTCTGAAGCGCACAAAACGAAAACAAAAATTCATTATAATTTCAGCTGTAGGCCTACAAAGGCAGAATTGTACAACGACAAAGAACTCGCTTAGGCCTATTTGAAACTTGTTTTCAGCTTCATAAGGGTATTAGGCCTACGCTTGCGACAGTTTTCTTCTGACTCGTCAGCCACGTTGGACAAAAATAATACGCAAATTTGCGTATTTTTTGCACGTCGAAAACCTTTAGGGCAATAAACATTTCGTTATTGCATACTAATAATTTAGTTGTAAATACATTCTACGATCTGTATTGAATAGTTTTCGTCACCCATTAAGCACATAAATTTTTTTCGACAGTCACTAAAGGGCGCCACAAGTCTCACTTAACTGTTAGCAGACGGGATGAAAATATCAGCAGATTTCAACGGTAGCCTATACTGCCAGTCAGCGTGGCGTCGTGGCTAGGGGGCAGAATTGGGACAATAATGCACCCTCTAATTTATTGGCAATCGGAAAATATTCTTCTTGTCGGAGAACTGTCGTCCAAAAATGCAACAGTTGGGGCTAAAACCCAACAGGCCTAGGCCCGTTATTGGAAAAAAATTTTTGAGCACCCATAATCATCCCTGTCGCAAATTGGCAACTTTCTGTCGGAAATTCGCAGCCTCTATCAGAAAATTATTGTAGCCTAACATCTTGCCCGGCACTGCCAGGCAGCCTCTTTAACCCACGACCCGCTATACGTTATACCCCGTTTACACGACGGAGCAAACATCGAGCAAACGTCGAGCAGACATCGAGCAAACATCAAGCAGACCTGAGGAAACCCCGCTTCCTAGCTCAAATGTACGTCCGCGTATGCAAATTTTGTCACGAAACAGGATCCGTGTCAGTCCGCAACAGCAAAAATCCTACGTACCTGGGTCCGCGGACTGACGCGTTCGCAGTCCGCACATCTCTGATATGCCCTGTGCCAAGGACCCCGCGCGCGCCCAAAGGGGTGATCGCTGCAACCGACGATGGATTGATGGATCAATCTAACCAATTTTCATCGAATTAGGAATGAATTATTGTCACAACTTGAACTCAGTTATAAAAGTCTAGAAAAATTGGGAGCGAAGCCAAAATATAGGGTCCATTTTTTTTTCGCTCGCTCCGCTCTCAAAATTGTACGCCTAAAACATATTATAAACGGTCTATCATACAGTTTTGGTGCCCACGGACCTCGGAGATCTCGCGATGAAAAAAAGAAGAATAAACTGCAATAAAACACAATTGGCCTTCCGAACTATCGTTCCGGGCGGCCTATATATCACAACACAATATCACAATATTTAAAGTAAACATTTAGGACGACTCGTGCCAAAAATTATGAAAACAGGTTATGGTTTATCAAAGATATTTTGAAAATACAGCACTCTTTTTTTTCCGGACACGGTGTATAATATGGCCTACAAGAACCAAATCCTATAAGCCGGGTTACCATCCAACGCAATGCACGAAACGTACACAAGCAACTGTACGTACGCAACAAACGTCAACTGACGCAACGGCCAAAACGTGAGAACAAAAGCGGTCGCTGCGTTAGCTGCGTCACTTTTGCTCGTTGTGTGCGACGCGCTGATTGAAAACACCGCGTATTAACGGCGAAAATCATATACGCGAAGAAGTGGAAACTGAAAATGCGTGTGATTGTGAACGGCAGAATGTTTGCTTACGACCAAAGTTGTTCGTGAGCCCGTTTCAGTTAACTTCTGGCCTATCAAAAGAAGGAAACAGATCGTTGTCGATTTCACAATTTCAGTGCTGCCCTAGGTGCCCCTAAACTCAGAATTTCCCAAAATGTAGCATTTCTAGCCTCAAGCTAATTTCGGCGTTTTAAAATTTTTTGGCTTTTTATGAGATGCTTAAAACTGTTTTACTGTTTCGTTTTTACCACCCAGCTTCTTTCCTTAGAGCCACTGTGAGCCTGTTTTAGTATTTACTGTAGGCTATTTTTCTGCAATCTGCTGAACAAATAGATTGATTGATTGATTGACTACATGACAAATTAACAACTTCGCAGAAACAAAAAAACACAGATTTAGAAAGTTATCCTAGTGAGGATTTGCCAGTCAATTTTTTTGGCAAAATTGTAAAAATTTGGCAAAAATTTGGACGAAATGACATTCGAACGCAATATCGTTTCCGGCGAAAATTTGCGGTTTATTTGTCGGAAAATAATTGCAACTTCTTGTGATCAATCTCACTTCAACTTTTCTCAACCCACCTTTTTTCAACCCGCGACGCCTGGGGGGACGTCCGTACATGAAATAGGGGGCTATGATCAAACCAACTCTATTAACAACTAGAAAAGCACTCAGAGAGCGCAGACCTCTGCCAAGCATGTTAACCGCGTGTCTCGTGAGCATTAGCTCAAATTTCCGGATCATCCCTAACATTGAATCACTTGTGGTTGTGCCATTCCCGACATTCCCTCAAAATTGCAGAAAGATCCTTCCATAACTTTTTGAGTTATCTTGCTAACACACAGACAGACAGACAGACAAACTCTGACAAAAACATAACCTCTTTGGCGGAGGTAACTAATGAATAAACTAAGCAGAAGGACACTCAAGCAGTACCCAATACTTTCACATTCGATCACGTTCTTTACACGATCGGAGGTTCGGAGTCTATGTCTATCACAGACGTCAGCTAACAAGTCTTATTACAAGCCGTCCGTCCGTTCGTCCATCTTTCATCAGTGGCGTAGCGCGGTAGTATATTGGTATATCCCCCAAATCACGCCAAGTAGGGCCTAAACCTTTTATGGACTAGCAACTGTTATCAGAATTATTTTCATTTATGGAACTTCCAAACAAACTAACCAGGAAACGGAAACAGCAACAAATTCTACACCTATATATCCACCAAAAATTTTATATTTCCACAAAACAAATTTCTGGCTACGCCCCTGCCTGTACACGTCACACGTTAGATGGCTAACAAATCACAGACGTCAGCTAATAGGTCGTATTACAAGCCCTGTCCGTCCGTCTGTCTGTCCGTCCGTCATACGGATGCCTGTGTCAGCAGTGTGTTATCGAGTCCAATGCCTTCACATTCGATCACGTTCACACGCTCCGATTCTTTTTCTATCACAAACGACGCCTGCAGCCACATACAAACAACGTAAACCAAACTTAAGTTTTTGCCTCTGTGCCGTCAGGGTTCATTGGCTAACGAATTGTGATTGTGGCTGTAACAGCTGCAGACTGCAAAATAATATGCGAACACACTGCACACCAAGTGGAAAATGTATCAAAAGAACAATTGAAAAATAACAATGCGCAAGGAATAGCGCAAATATGCAGAACGTTTACAGTTTCGTTAATCTTTTTTTCTAGTTCCCACTGACTTTTCCCCAACTTTTTTCCATTTTCCCCGAATATTCCCTGACCACTTTAGAACTCCGTGACTCTTCCAAGGGTTTCCGTGTTTTTCAGGTGATTGGACATCATGAATAAATGAACTGTTACAACATCACAGAACTACGAAGCTGCACACAGATACGGCTAGGCCTACCTTAGTAAGCAGCTGCATGACGTGAATGGAAGTCTGAGTGTGCAGCGTGATTGGTCCGACTCGGACACGTGACCTGCCGTGCGCCAACGCCATCAGGATTATCAGCTAAACTCAACAAATGCACATTCAACACTATTTTGAATGGCATAGCTCATCACAGAACCCCACCGTAGTCAGCCACCTTGTCGTGGTAGTGGGGGTTTGCACCAATGACCCGAAAGATTTCTACAATCTGGAGGTGAGGAGCTGACTAAGAGCTGACCAAACCCGTGAGAGCAGATTGCTCCACGTTACCAGTGCTTTTGTGCTGGTTTCGGCTTCACAGCCGTCTACGGCTTTATAGCCGCTACCTGTAACCTTGTGGTTACATTCGGGGATGCGCATTGGGCCGAGCTGATACGGCCTCAGCACTGGGCAGGTGTAAGAGCCTGTCCACCCCGGAGGTAACGTAAGGCTCATCACAGGAAACCCATCTCAAAGATATGAAGCGTCACCTGCCATGTGGGATCATGCAGTATTACCTGCCACCCGACACAGGTGAATGTGCCTTGCGTCAACCCCAGCCAGACAGGCCGGTACTCAATTTAAATACTCGAGAGGGATGGGAGGCTGAGTTCACCTTGGTGTTAGTTTTATATGGAGATGGTTTACCTGTCCGCAAACAGTCACCCACCCATCCATGTTGTAACCACTTAACAGTGACCCGACTAGAAGTCAAACCCCCGAGTTCTCGATTGTAAGTGCAACAGCCTACTGTTACACTGGCTTGATAGCATAACGGCAGGGTGTTAGATTCGTGATCAAGAAATCGTGCGTTTCATTCCTAGTGCGGTCGCTGTTAAATAGTTACTTCTAGCATGGCTGACTGTCTACGGGCAGGTTCAAAATCGTCTTAACATGTAACCATCCACCGAGATCGACACAGCCTTCTATCCATCTGTGGCAAGAAAACAGAATATTGGCTCGTCTCTCGTTAAGCTGTGGCACGTCAATCTGCATCAAGTGGTAGGTAGCACAGTGTGTGATCCTAAATGTCAGATGATGCTCCTCAGCTCTAAGATGATTAAAATTTGGAGATACATACAGTATTCAACCGTTTATCCTGTACAAAGTGCATATTATTCGTCAATAATGGTGTAAATATTCAATCAGTCAACCAGGCATCAGAATTATCAACATAGAACAAACACATCCACCGCAATACAATGCTTGACACTAACAACATGAATATTCGGTGTCAACAGCAATAAATAAACTTCTGGGGCCGTATGCATAACATGTTAACAACGTCTTAGTTTACGCCAAGAACAGCGGCTACGTCGGTTAATCGACGAAGTTAGTAAATATGCAAAAAGACGGCGTAGCAGTCAAACTACCAAGTCCCGGTGCCGGCAAATTTGTCGTCTGCTCGCTCTTCCGCAGCCACGGGCCGCACATTAATATTCATGATGCCTATTGCCTATATGATAAGCTAGCCTACAGCAACGCGGGCAGTAGAAATGAACGGCACAAAAATGTGCAAACAAAATCGGGTAACAAATGTTCTATTCCTCAAGTTCTAATACTAGAATTGTGTCAGTACTGTTTATCAATTGGTCATAAGTGTTATATGATGCACAATGTTCATAATTTTGTCGTTAACAACTTTATTTACATCGGACTAAACCAGTTATGCCTGGTCCATCACTTACGCCCAAACTAGTGATAAGTCGCCATTGTGCATACCAACTTAACAGTTAGTCCGTTGTAACTCAAATTTAGTCCGAGACTAAAGCTACAGTCACACCTGGTCTTGAAGGAACTCGTCAACGCATCCGCCGTCGTCAATGTTGCGCAGAAGTTCGTTAGCAGCGTCAACCCCGACCTTCTCAGCATCAACACCTGCCCAGCAATTATACACTATGACTGAACGAACACGATATAAAACTCTTGTCCGTATCTTTGCCAGACACTGACCCATTTTCAGAATTCTTTTGCTGATGGACATGTCAGACAGGTTGCATCAAAACTATCACTCAAGTTTCCACATTGCAACACCTGAAAATTGTCGCTATATTAACCTTGTACAATATTCTTGCTTTATGACTGACAGTGTAGAAACAGCAAACAATCAAGACAATGTTTACCTCCGCCAAGGAGGTAATGTTTTTGCCAGACTTTGTTTGTTTGTCTGTGTCACCAAGATAACTCAAAAAGTTCTGAAAGGATCTTTCTGAAATTTTGAGGGCATGTCAGGAATGGCAAAAACTACTAGTGATTCACTTTTGGGGGCGATCCGGAAGGAATCCTGGATTCTGGATCACTTTGAAATTTTCGTTACCATTGCTTTCAATGGAGCATAAGGCAAACCGCTGCGAAACCGAAGATGGTGCTGCCACCTAGCGAACAACATTGCCTTGGTGGAGGTGTGCGGGCTCTGACTGCTTTCTAGTTATGACAGTGTCACCATGGCACTGCCCATTCACTTTCAAACAGACTGCTGCTTAGTTCGACTTTCGGTAGGGCCACTATAAAGTGGTTAGTAATTGGACTGTCTGTGAACAGGTAAACTATCTAAATAATGAATGACTCAAGTCTGTGGTGGAAGCCTGGCTGAAAAAAAAACATATGTAAAATGCTTTATGACGTCACCTTCGCTCTAAGCTCACATGAGTTCGGGAGAAATATGTGTTTTATTGGTGTATGGATTTTGAAAAGTTTTTCAGTCAACTTGCAAAACGTTTTGAACGCCCGTCGTATATCAACACCAAGGTCAACTCAGCCTTCCATCCCTCTAGAGTAGGTAAATGAAGTACCGGCCTCTCTGGCTGGAGTCAAGGCAGGGAGCATTCATCTGTGTCCGGTGGAAAGAAACACTGTGTGATCTCATATGGCAGGTGACGCTCCACAGCTCTGATATGTGTTCCCATAACATTTTTAACATTACACTGTGTATCAGAGAGAGATATGAGTTGAGAGTGACTGACCTCTAGCGCCGAGGCCTGAGCCTCCCAGCAGACACCCGTTGCTCGTCTCCGCAACTAACCTGTAGCATCGCAATACTTCCTTCTGTTAGCCCAGTGCTGACATATCATGCAGACATCCATCTAGCTGTACACTGCAGTGTGACATTTTATGGTAAAAAAATGTCTATCACTTTGCTGAACTTCTGTGCCAGTTTCGATGGCAACATCCACCGGAAGTGTGGAATGCCATTTTCACGAATCACAAAAATACATGTACAGGACAATGACCACAAAATAGATCTGTGAAAACTGCACACCAGCTTTGCTCTTAACTCTGAGGCAAAGTGTATGAGTGTGTGGCGCCGCTATGCGGCAGCTGCGTTTTCTGCGTGTCCGACGAATTTGTATGAACACTGTGGCCATACGTTTCTGCTTGCTGAAAGTATGACTGCGTTCTAGCCTGTGGTTCATGTTGTTTTCCAGTTTGCCGAGCCCTCGTGGAATACTTTGCCTCAAAAACCTGCTTCGTGTTCAAGCCTAGCTAAACTGTTGGCCGCGGCCATGTTCCGTGTGTCCTGCATGTTCAGCCATGTGTGACCAAGTCTACAGTCGTGGTCAGCTGCTGGGGTTATGGTTGCAAGCCGAGTACAGCTTCACTGATGTCACTCGCCGCCAGGTGTCGTCTGGGAGGCTTGGGCGTGAGAGGACCAGGCCCCACGGCCGTTGCGGAGGACAACACCAACTTGCAGCCGCTGCCCATCAATGAGCTGATCGACAACTTGACATCGTCTTACTGCTGTTTGCTGGATGACCTGCAAAGTTTGCCTGAGATGCCGTTCAGATGTGGATTGTGTGTGGCGCCGCTACTTTGGCAGCCGCGTTTACTGCATGTCTTGGACGTTCGTCAAGCCACCAGACATTGCCGCACGTGACACACTGTCATGGTTTCCAGACAGTCATACATAGTTTGTCGTGACTTGCGGTTTTATTAGTAGACCTTGAGGTTTTCTTACTTAGTCCATGTTAAAAAATCGTAATGTAATATAACACAGTTTCTGTTAATAATAAGCTGGGTAACGGGAAAAAAATCACCAAATGATTCTACCAATTTTTTTAGACTGCTCGTCATCACCTGCAATACAAGCAAAAAAGACACTTCCATTTTTTGACAGCTGAATAGCTTCAGCTACGATGACTCCAAACCAACTCATCATGGAACTAATTCAATTATGATCTTTATAGTAAAAATACTCAGCATAAATGTGTCAATTTATATAGCGTATCTCGCGTACAACGCCTCTAATGCGCTTTTCGTCACTAACCCGAGCCGCCAGCCGCACGGCCACCACATGCAGCCTGCAGACACAGGCTAACGCAGCGGCCGGCTAGGCAGCCCCAGTCAGCTGTACTAAGGT
>Ga0056128_1008113_pt1 | contig 13265 bp, 10 predicted proteins | sample WorMetLIZISLAND2_FD_71113 | JGI IMG/M metagenome (GOLD analysis project Ga0056128, IMG submission 71113) | Marine gutless worms symbiont microbial communities from Max Planck institute for Marine Microbiology, Germany - Olavius geniculatus... ... | reverse complement strand
CCATCGCACCAACGAGGCGCAGTTCATCCGCCTTCTTCGAAGAAGAAGCCGTTGACCGCTACCTTTATGCCTGGGTGAGGACTGGCGAAGGACTAGCGCCCCGCCGGTTTTCAAGCCAGAATGTCTATGTTCCCGGGGTTCACTACAATGGGTGACTTTAAATTTCGCTTAGACTTAAGTTTTAAACTATAGTTTTAGAGCAAAACTGTTGTGCACGATCAGAAATATTACGACCTTCGTGCTAAACCCAATTTTTTTCTGTAGGACAGCTTGTTTATTATTACAATTTTTGAAAACGTGTTGGACATTTCAACAAGTAGCAGAAAAAGTACACACAATGGTTTTTCCGAGTGGAAAAGGTGTTGTCTGCAGCGAATGTGTTGTTGCGGAAATTCAAGAAGTCAACCGTTTGTTGTGCATGTGGATAAAGTAAACTAATGCTAGGAATCAGACTAACCTTGTGAAAAACCCGCTTAGCTCTCTGTTGTTTGCTTCAGCGTACTGGCCATTCGTCGACACATTGGTCCAACAGTTTGTGGGTATTTTTGTTTGTTCACGATTTTGCGTAATGGTTTACATTGTTTGTCTGTTTACGAGTTATTTTTGCTTGTTTACGAGTTGTGTGATTGTTTACACTTTCTTGTGTTCGCGAGTTATTCTTGTTTGATCACGAGTTTGTGTGACGGTTTTCTCTGTGAAACAAAAATTGACTGCCGGTTGGCATTGTGTGCATATACGGTGTAAGGTTAGAATGTGTTTGGCTAGTTTACCTGTGATATCAACGAAGGCATTAATGCTTTAGAAGGGGGAGGTTGTGACGAACTGACACTTTTAATTTGTTTATATTTTTTATACTATTTTGATTTGGCCCGTTTCTAGTAGGCAGAACCGGAACAGTATAAAAGCGGACTGCAGCCGGAAACGGCGCCACTCAGCTTGTTGTCAGTCACTCAGCCTGTTGTCAGTTTGTCAGTCGCTCGGTATTCGTACGGTAGTAGCTGCCTTGTTTCACTCAAAGTTTGACTATCGGCCGGTTTGATTAGTATCGATGACTGTAGGCAGGACAGTAACGATGTCCGAGAAGCGTCGAAACTTAGTACAAAATACGTATAAATGTCAGAATGTTCAGTTTGACCTGTAATTTAACTGGTTGGTACCACAGTACTTTGTGCATAGTCAAATCTGTCATTGAAGGGAAAGTTCTCGTATAATTGTGGTAGCTAACTTTTATCAAAATACGCCTTTGTTTTAAGTCGACCCCGGTTTTTTTTTACTTTTTTGCCTTTATTTACCAAATTTAACGGCATTTTCAATTTTTTTTGTATTTTTCATTTTTTTAATTTTTTTTAAAATTTTTTTTATTTTTAATTTTTCCTAAACATTGAACAATTATAATAAAACAAGTCTTAAGTTAAAGTTGCTACTGTGACTGATGGTTTGAATAAAAGTTGTCTAACTTAGGTTAAAAAGTGTTAATCGTAATAGACATTATGTTTTTGCATATAGTGTTGAAGACTCGGATTTGACGTATAGGTTGTGGCGCCCAAGTTGACAGTTTAAACGTTGGACGTTTAATTGGTAGCAGTTAAGTACGTGAACCTGCTGTCTATTCATGTTTTATTGTTGAGCCTTAAACGTAATAAATTTAGTAAGTTTTTATTTTAATAATATTTTTGTCTCGTTTCTTATGTAACATTATAGCCACACGGTTTGGTGATCCGCCACGCACCCCCAGCGGACCCACATATACAGGGTGGGTTAAGAAACGGACTTGTTTGATCGTTGATAACTCAGCGACGGTTACCTGTAGAAAAGCGTGTAATATGTCAAAAGTTTTAAAATGTTGTAAACAAAAAAAACCTAATTTGCATAATAAATCATTTAAATATTATTTGCTTAATTTGCACAAATCTTTATTACCATTGAAATTAGGCATTTGCCTGCACTTCCGTGTGCCTAAGTTCATTGAACTCAAAAACTCATTGCCAAAAAGTGCAGATATAAACTCTATAAATTATTCGGTGTTGGGTCATTAAAACCGATAACATGACCACAAAATTTTAGTAACTGACCAGCTAAAACGTGTGCTAATCAAACGGTAAGCTCAGCTGATTTTGAACACATTGACACCAACGATCGATCAGCTGCCTAAAAGGACTAATGACTGTTATGAAAGCAAAAGCTGGGCAACTGCCTATGACAAATTTTATTTAAATTTAACGTTTGTGTTAATGATTGTTGATATTTCACTGTATGCTAAATGAAAAGTATGTGTTACTGCCAATTTAACATAATTTTAAGGGTGGTGCAGATTTGTGTAAATCAAGCATAAAATATTTAAATAATGCAAGATGTAAGCTACACTTTTTCTTTACACAATTTCAAAACTGTTGGCATATTACGCGCCTGTCCATCAATAAACATCGTTAAGTTATAAAAATTAAAAAATCCATGTAAATCCATGCGTTACAGGTAAATTTAACGAAAGTTCGGAAGTGACAAATATTAATGCAAATTAGGCAAAAATATTTAAATGTTTTAATATGCAAATTTGTCGTTTATTCTTTCCAGCATTCTAAAACTTTTGAAGCATTATGTCTTTCTGCCACTAACCGTCGCTGAGTTATCAACGCTTGAACAGGTCCGGTTTGTTTGCCCACCCTGTACTAGGTCGGACAGTTAGCAACTCTGAGATGGTTAAGGCAAAAAAGATTTAAAACTTGCGATCGTAGCCCTTGGTCATGGAATCAGAATGTTACAGCTACAAATAAAAAAAATAGACGTACGTAAAATAGAGTAACTCCAGCAAAAAAGCAGCGCTCGGTTCTCGTAGATCCAAATCAAGAGAAATCGATGTGTCAGCATTTAGCCAAGTAAAGCCATATTTCAAGCCGGTAGGTGAATTATTTCTGTGTCGATATATGTTTTCAAAAAAGCTGAAATTGTTTTTATTTCTGCATACAATAAAACGCACCACAATCTGTCATTACCAAACGCTGCTAAACGTTAAGTTTTTGCTCGCCGTGTTGTTTACATCGTCCGGCTGTCTGTCTGTCTGTCTGTCATTTGTAATTTTGATGTATTGTGATCGCATAAAATAGAACACTCCACCTTATATTAAGTATCTTAAATCTTCGCTGACATATTGTTGGCGACGTAGTTTATGGGAAACACCTTGAAAAATTTGAGATAAAACAAACAAGGGTAAAAACCATTAAAAAGTTGTATTTCAGATACTTTTGCCGCTGTCGAGTATTTCGCCAATTACGTATTGAAAAGAATCGCCTAAAGTTCACCGCCAGCATTGCAAACAGTAATCGACTTACGGAAAATTAACTAAAATGACCAGATCAAGCACCAAAGGCGAGAGCCGAGTCGAGGCGCCTAGCGCTGAAATGGGCTAAATTTTCTTGCAGGTTCCAGTTACTATGCCTGGCACAATTGCGGAACTGAACCCAGAAGATCTGAAAGGATTTTACTTCATTATATTTAGGTAATTTCAATAAACGCCTGGGCCGATGCATTTTTATTGGCTTCCTTGCTGTTTGGTTCGAAAGACGAATTACTTCAGTCACTATTACTGTCCGGACAGGCATTTGGATAGTAGTGTATGGCATGTCGTGACTTAAGAATTTTATCTCGACTGTTCATACGGCTACACTGGCCCGTAGGACAAAAATATTAATTATCTCTGGGCCAGAGATATTTCTCTGGGCCAGAGAAAGTATCTCTGGCACAGACTTAGTATCTTTGGGCCACAGATATTATCTCTGGCCCAGAGATACTAAGTCTGGGCCAGAGATACTTTTTCTGGCCCAGAGAAATTATCTCTGGCCCAAAAAAGTATTTCTGGCCCAGACTTAGTATGTCTGGGTCAAAGATAATAAGTCTAAGCCAAAGATACTTTTTATGGCCCAGAGATAATTTCTCTGGCCCAAAGAAATTATCTCTGGTCTAGACTTAGTATCTCTGGGCCAGAGATAGCCATTTCGATTCAGTGTAGACATTTAGGTTATAAGGTAATACATGGCCACCCACGCCTGTCTGTAGGAATTTTTTGGTGTAGCTGTTATAAATGTAGCCTATACTGTTTGGTGGTAGTTAGCTAGCTAGTCATGATATAGCACAGATGGTTTGAATTACATTACTATTCTGTCTGATTGTATTCTACCACGCCATGACAATTTGTCTGTGTGCCCGTTTGAGACGTTGCGGTAGGACTATTGTGATTACATACGTTGAACTAGTTTTAAGTAATGGATACAGCCGTACACACGGACCTATGTGTTTCATGACTTTGTGTGTTAAAAGATTTATTTGTAGGAATCTTAACGAAAGTATGAGCATATTAGAGGTAGTGAGCAAAAATGCTGCGTAAAAGCATACAGGTGACAATATCTTTGACAAGAAAGCAGTGCTATCGTACTAATCGTAGGGAAACTGCATTATGCTGCTGTTTGCACTTTCGCGTTTTATACCTTGTCACTTTCATTGTTAAGATACAGGAATCGTGGAAGCACGAAGTCAACTGATCCCCTCACTTTTCCATGCATCTATGTATTTATACGTCAGTGCAATGGCGTAGCTATGTACGGGGGGATGGGGGCTCGTCTCCCACTTCGGTCAAAAAATTACTTTTTAAAATGACAAAAAATCCGGTGAGAATTTTTAAAGAGTGGGTGTACCTCCTTGAGTGTACCCCCTCCGCCGACAAGGACTTAGTACAAGTGTTCATTTACCTAAAAATAAATAACATTGTTGTTACCAGATGTCATATTTTAAGGCTAAAAAGCACAAAATCAATTTTGGCCGGGCACGGCCTCGGAGCCTGATAAGAGAGCCTACAGTGTTTCCCAGACCCCATAGCTAGATTAAAGGGGAAGGGAAAGGAGGGGAGGAAAAGTGGAGGCGTATAGGAAGGGATGGCACAGGAAGGCCTGTTTGTCCCCCATTCATGGGCGGCGCCACCATTGTAATTTAAAGAAACAATGTACCCCCAACACTCATGAGTGCGTGGGACAGGGAGGTACAATTTCTTTTTCGAATTGATGGTCAGTATAGTTGGTAACTTGTTAAGCAAACGTTTGTGTAGTTAATGCAGCAAAAATGTTCGTATTATGTTTTTCATGTGGCAACGCTATAGCTACTAGGGTAAGGTGCTCAAGACCACATTTTTTGCTCAAACCTCTAGAATTTTGTGTAAATGACGTGACCTTGACTGTTTTAAGAAATAAATTTAAATTTTACTTTTAAGCGAAAGATGATCAACCAGTAGTAACAAGCGTCCATCTTTTTACTTACTTAGTGGGTGGTTAGACCATTCTTTGGCAGACGTAGGCGTAAACTTTAATGATCGCAGTAGGCTCAGCTCCCCATAATTTGCCTAGTGTTTTTTTTCATTTGGAGCCCCCATTTTTGGCTTACTTTATAAGCAAAATTCCTATCATCAGCGGCCAGATTTTTAGTGTAAACATGTGCCAAATTTAATTTCGGCTGGAGCTTTGCCTCAGACCTTGCTGATACAGCTTACAACGCTCCACAGATCCCCTAGTCAACTGGGGAAACAGAAACCCTCTCCCAAAATCTTTTCCCTCTCAAAGCATGCCTTCGGCGTCTCGGCTTGGGGGCTCCTTCGCAAAAACCTTGAAGTTTATGCCCTTGTTGGCAAAATCAATTTTTATTGCGGAGGGAAGGGGAGTGGGGGAAAAGATAAAAGGGAAGGGAGGGTAAGAAGGACATGAAAAAGACGGGAGGGGAGAGGAAAAAAAACAAAAAGAGTGAGGAAGAAATAATCCTATCGTTGGCCATACTTGTAACTCCAGCTGCACATTCACACCCATTTTCCTGCAAGAATGTGCGTGCAAAATATGACAAAAATGCATACGCCTAATGGCTGTGATTGTTTTTAGCCCGATACTTACGTTGCTATGGTGTCTGGCAGGTACCTGGTATGCTGTCGTTGATTGCTTACAAACGTCAGTGCGTGACCACCCGTCCACACCATGACTAGTCATGTGGACTTTATCAGAGCTTACTTTGGAATGGCAATGTCTCAGCGCGATATATTGTTTGCACTTGCCGCGAACCACGGCACTGTCATAAGTATCAGAACTCTAAAACCAATTCTACAGAGGGCCACATTGTACAGGCGCAAGAATTATTCTGACGTGACGGCAATTGTGTTATTCATTTATAAAAAAGTTAAAAGAAGTGGTGGTTTATTTGGCTACAGATGGATGCACACAAAATGCTTAGAAAATGGGTTGTCAGTGTCGAAAAATGAAGTCGCCATAATTATGCAAACTGTTGACGCTAACGGTGTTGCTTTGAGGCAACAACGAACACTGCGGAGAATGAGATATTTTGCCAAAGGCCGAACTTTGTTTGGCACATGGACGAATGGGACAAGTTGAAGCCGTATGGCATAGCCGTCCATGGATGTGTTGACGGATTTTCAAGACACATTGTTTGGTTAGAGGCACCTTCCACAAATAATAATCCAAGATTAGTAGGTGGTTATTACGTCAAAGCAGTCGCATTGCTGCCAGCCTGGCAGGTTGTCCGTCAATCGTTCGAGCCAACAATGACACAAAAATGGGCATGTTCAAGTAATGCAGCAGTATTTGCGCAGAAATCGCACGGATTTATTTTCTGGTGAAAAGAGTTTTCTGTATGGGCGCAATACAACAAATCAGAGAATAAAATTAATGTGGAGAATGCTGAGAAAACAATTCTGAGGGAGCCTTTAGTAACATTGGAAACGTTTTTAATAAACTTCTAACACTTTTATTTAACGTAACATTCCAATACGATTCGGACAGAAAGCATACTCAGCAAGCGAAGTGTCCTTCATCTGACCGCTAGCGACTAAGCCTAGAAAGTGACGTCAAGAGGTGTGGATTTCTCGAGCCTAGCTAAACTTAGACAACAGCGGTTTCCTGGCTACAGGCTGTAGCCCCAAAGATGTAGACACACTCATTAGCTCCTCCTTTTAACAAACTCAGGGCCGATAGATTGCCTTTTTGGGAACCGCGGCAATACCGTCGAAGCTCTAGCCTACGGCCACTAAATATTCAATTTGTTTCCTAAGCTACAGTACAGCTTAGTTACGACTTTCACCTTAGCAGAGCCCAACAATGTTTTTTTCATAAGTAGTCAGCTTTCAGCTGGCCAAGCGGCTCGCTATACTAAGCTTACAGTACTAAGTGACCTTTGAGGAACTTATCCTACGAGACCAAAAACTAATTAATTATTCGTTAAATTAGCTTTTTTTCCATTTGCCTTCGTTTTGAAAAAAATTTTCGTCCGCGAAAATGTCACTCAAAAGAGACCAAGAAATTCACGAGAAAATAAAATAATGCAGCCTATGCTACTAAATATAGTCCGTAATACTAAGAAAAAATTGACGTCACTTAATATAGTAAATACTAAACTGATGTCATTAAACTTTTCGGACAGAGATAAATGTTCATGGTAGAAAATAGACAAAATAGACAAAACAAAAACATAATGTCTGACGATAAACAGCATATGCAGTAATGTTTAGTTCGTGTGGGGTGACAATAATAAAATACGTAAGTGTCGATAGTTCCGGTGTCGACGTTGGAGTTCTAGCTAAGTGTAATGTCAGCTGTGTGTGCAGGCGGCGGCGATTAACATCAGGCGAGTTTTGCCCTGCGCGTTGACGATGCACTACACCAACATTTTTGGTGTCGAGCCAGAAACAATGACACCGAATCTCGTCAAGGCACGAACTAACAAATTACACAACTTCAAACAACAGTCAATCTAGTCTAAAAATACAACACTAAGCTACAACGTAATATACACCGTGTCCCAAAAAAACTAAGCAGATTTGTTTTTGTCAGAACTGCGTCAAATTTCCACCGATTTTAATAATTTTTGGCAGAAAGATGGCAAATGATATAAATATATGCGAGGTGCACTTATTTTCCACCTCAACTAATTTGCTTCATCACCTTACCGTGTTAAACGCAAATGTTCCAAATTGCTACATAAGGTTGTTATCTCCAATAAACTTTTAAAGACTTAATTAGCGCACAATAAACAAACGGCGCTTTATTTAGCAAAATTATAAGTTCCTATAACACCTGTGTTCAAAATTATCAGAAGAAAGTTTATCGCTCGAAAATTGCTGACATCGATGAACTCAAAACGCGTCTCGTCAACGAGTGGGCGCAGTTCGACCAGTCGATCATTGATGCCGCGATCAGCCAGTGGCGCTGCCGTCTGAGCGCTTGTGTCCGTGCACGTAGGGCACACTTCGAGCACAAGTTCTGACAATTTTGAACACAGGTGTTACAGGAACTAGTTTTTTTTTGAGACACGTGTAATATAATATGCAGCAATGATAACGACGTAAGCAAAATCAAAGTAGTCAATAAATCAAATAACAATAGTTAATTTCACTGTCAAATCACAGTGTAAATGTTTTAAATTGTCACAAATGTAAGCAAAGCAAAGCAAATGGTAAACATAAATTATTATGTTTGTCATACATGAATCCAAAAACAACAATAAATCAAACAACAGTAAATAGTAACAATTGCAATAAATGTCACTGAAGTAGCCAAACAATAATAAGCTTCTACTGTAGCATATAAACACGCAAACTAAGACAGGTGCCAAAATATGAATCATCCAAATGAGTCTCAGGCAATCAAAATGTAGCGTTAGGCTATTAAAGTCACTGTTTTACTAAGTTCATTCCCAAATAATTCAATAAAGATTTTATCATCACTCGAACTACACATCGCATTCACTGTCATTCTCGAACAAATGTCACACTCACGTGCGTGTATAAAACACGGGTTAAGTAACAGTGATATTGAAAAAAACAGTAATGAAGAAAACAGTACGTTATCATTATAGTACTGATTGAAATTCCAACTACTTGACTAGTCCAGTGTACGTTCACTACTGGTTCACTACTACTTCACTCTGCATATCTGATGTAGTCCTGTTGTCTTGTCCTTCGTTTTAGCACATGATAGCAAACGCTAAGTGTCAGGCCAAGTTAGTTTGTTGGCCGGCGTGTGTGTATGACACTTGCCAGAAAAACGGCGTCGATTTTTTTCTTATTAGAATAAGCTCGCTGTCTGTATTTTTCGCTGCTTGTTTGTCAATGTATTGTATTAGTTGTCGTGTAGACCGACTACGACGAACAGACTCATATGTATAGCAACTCTGCCCTGGCGTGGCTGAAGTGTGTCTGTCAGTGTGCTTGCCTATCACTGTTGTTGTATGGCTGGTTGTGCCTGTGTTTGTGCGACTAGGCTAGTGCGTAAGTAACTAGTTGTGTTACTGCGGCTTACGTTGTGACTGTGTTTACATACCTGTTCGGTAGGTGCCGACCAATCCGAGAGTGTGTTTTCAACTCAGCGCTTTTTTACGCAGATTATAAATTAAATGTTGTGATTGCTATTGGCTAAGACCAAGCGACAATAAGGTCATTGTCCAATGTTGGCGCGTAATTGAGCCGTTTGAGTACACTTCTTGTTCTGAGATAGACCGGAACGGTCGATGTGTGGTCGATGTGTGTGGCATGCGAATAATGCCAAGATTGTATAGCCTTTGATTTGGCTTGTGTGATAGTATTGGGTGCTTGTGTAGGCCCTATAGTGGTATAACGCGGGAAGGAGACTTCTGTGAGTAAAACTCAAAGTCTCAGGGCTATTAAACTATCTGTATAATCTGTGTTAAAGCCCTTATCGTGTGGCTTAGTTGTGCATCGATAATATATAATGTTTTTTTTATGATATTTGATAATATTGATTATTTGACACTGTTTATATCACTGTGATTTGATTTCTTGATGTAAAAAATAAGATATTGATTGTTGAACAGTGAAACAGAACAGTTCATTGATTTATTGATGTAAAAGCTGAGATATCTCTTGTTAAATAGTGCAACTGAACAATTCGTCGATTGATTAAACTATTTGATTTGCAACTGTCAGCGATCTGTCTCAACAGGAGCGTTATCGTGCTCAGTTGTACGCCAGAAAGCGTAAAAGGGGGGAAAGTGCGCAGTCGTTGTGCTTCGATATTAGGCGGCTGCTGGCTTTAGGATTTCCAGGCGAATCTGGCAAGATGGCCGAGATTGTGGGTCGGGACTGCTTTTTCAATAGCTTGGAAAACCCCCAGTTGAGAATTAAAATTCTCGAGTTACAGCCGGCCAATTTGGACGAAGCGTTGAACCATGTGTGTCGTCTAAAAGCGTACGAAAGTTTGCTTCCAGATGGAGCAGAAGTAAACGGCTCAGAAGAGCGGAAAAAAGTACGTTCGGTTAAACCCGAAAAAACCGTAACCTTCGCTTCCACGACCGAAACGCAAAAGGGGGAGCAACAACGCGGTGGAGCAAAAATCAAACAGTTAGAGATCGAACAGGTTAGTATGCGTCGGAGAATACAGCAAGCCAGTGCTGATGTACATTTTTGGAGGGAACGAGCGTTGGCGGCTGAATCCGGTGGGTGGAGCCCCAGAAACTCAGGGTGGCCCACTTTTCCGCCACCTATGCAGCCCCAATTTCCACCCCAATCGTCGGGGTTTGGGTCGTCAGGGGGACCCCAGCGGCGCAAAACCCCAATGCATCACCGTTCTTCCGGACCGGGGGCGGTCGAGGCCGGGGGTCGCCGTGGTGGTTACATGTATACTACCGCGGACAGTACTGATAGGACCCCTCCAGATACGTGCTGGCTGTGCCGAAACAAGGGTCATTAGGCCAGAGAATGCCCAAACTGCGATGCGGAGTCTGCCGCGGAGACACAGGTCAAAACCAATGTGTCTGAGGTCGTTGAAAATGATTTAAATGTGTGTTCTTTTGAAACATATTTGGACATAACCTAGAAAGTCGGTTCTAAAAACCGTACTGTTATGTGTTTGCTCGATACCGGTTGTGATAAGTGCATTTTGCCTGGTAAATATGCACGTAGGCTGAGGCTTAGGCCTGCCGAGAAAACTGTGTATGCGGCAAATGGAACCGAGATTGCCATTTTGGTTGTGGCTACCTTGAAATTCATTTTGAACGGCCAAGAGTTATCTGGTGACTTTTTGGTGACCGATAACATTGACGAGATTATCTTGAAATACAGTTTTCTCAAACGTTATGGTTGCCATTGGCTGTTTGATAAATGTGCGCTTGTTGTGAACGGCCGTAAGTGTGTGCTAAAACATCGGCCCAGCAAGGCCAAAAGTCGGCGAATTTACGTTCGTTCGCCGATATCGGTACCGGCTGATTGCAGTGTTAATGTGCCTGTTAAGCTGCCAATGTCTGATCGTTATGCCGTGGTTGCTCACTGGGTTAATAAAGCCGCAGAGCTTCATTCTGGGTTGTTGGTAGCCAGAACACTAATGCCAGATTGTAATAAATTTGCAGCTGTGCCTGTTATTAACGTGTCAGGGCGGGAGCAATTTTTGCGTAGCGATTTGTGCCTGGGTTCAGCAGTGCCAGGTAAATGTTTGAATGATGTTACACAGGTTAAAACGGCTGCACGAGATGTTTCATTGATAGCCAATGGCCAGCAGAGTGTAAACACGGCGTGTGAAACAGGTATGAGTGACTCTAGTTCGGGGTCTGCGGGGCGACCGGCGTCGGACAGTGCAGGGAGAGGAGTGGCAGCGCCGGCCCGTGCAACAGCTAGGCCAGTCGCCCACCCCACCCCTGTGCAGGAAGACATGCCGGTGCCCGGTGGTTAGCTGTACAACCAGCCACGCTGTGCTGCAGTAGACTGTCAGCCTGAAAACAGTGTTGGCACAAAAACTCGATTGTGTGACGATTTGAGCAGTAAGTCAGAGGGGGATTTGTATGCTATTTTTGATACCGATTTTGTGCATGCCAAACCGCTTCTTGACAATCTTCCGGCTAATATAGACCGTGAAGAGAAGCGGAAAGTGGCCGAGTTAATAATACAGAACGCAGGCGTTTTTTCGAGGCACGAATATGCTTTGGGGGTGACCTCTTTGGTTTCACACCACATTGATACAGGTAACCATCCGCCGATTGCGGAGCCTCTTTGTCGCCACCCCAAAATTCATTTGGATGTCATCGACGATTTGATTAAGCGTCTGGTAGATGCAGGTATTTGTGAACGTTGTAGTTCGCCGTGGGCGGCAAACATTGTGCTTGTCAAAAAAAGGATTCCGCCGTACCGCGTGTAACGGTCGATTTCAGGAAACTGAGTGAGATCACGGTAAAAAACAAGTTTCCGTTGCCTCGTATTTTTGACTGTCTCGATGCGCTCAGTGGCGCCGTCTATTTTTCGTTTATCGACCAAAGTCACAGTTTTTTCCAGCTTCCGCTTGCGACGGAAGAAGACAGAAATAAAACTGCTTCTATCACTCGTCGTGAACAGTTTAGGTTCACACGTCTGCCGATGGGTGCTAGTAATAGCCCAAGCGTTTTCGCTAGGCTCATGACTTTGGTTTTGCATGGATTAACGTACCTGTGCTGTTTGGTTTTTATTGATGATTGCATAGTTATGTCGCGTTTATTTGATGACCATTTGCATCACGTAGGACTGGTTTTGCAGCGTTTTTGACAGGCCCGTCTTAAGCTGAAACCGAGTAAATGTCACTTGTTTCAGCGTAAACTTAAGTTTCTCGGACATATTGTGTCCAGCCAGGGTGTGGAGGTCAACTCAGATAAGGTCGCCACAATTTTGGCTTGGCCTTTTCCACAAAACATCACAGAGCTCCGCGGTTTTTTGGGACTTTGCAACTATTATCGTTCGTTTCGTCCAAACTTCAGTGCAGTGGTCGAACCCTATCGGAAATGTTGCGCAAAGACGTGCAGATTGAGCCAACTGAGAAGCGGATGGCCGCATTCAATGCCTCAAAGGCCATGCTGACCACGCCCCCAGTTCTGGCTATGCCGAATGATGAAGGTAAGTGGGTAGTCATGTCGATTGCTCTGCGTTCGCCATGGGCGCAGTAGTTCAACAGTGGCAAAACGGTGAGTTGAAGGTGATTGAGTATGCTAGTCGTACACTTAATCGTGCCGAACGTTCGTACTGTGCTACGCGACGCAAACTCTTGGCGATGATTTTCGCGTTGAAACATTTTCGTTCGTATCTACTAGGCCATCGTTTTGTTTGTCGAGTTGATCACATGGCTTTGAAATATTACCAGTCCACAGCTGAGCCTCTGGGCCAGCAGGCCAGATTTTTAGATTTTCTGGCCGAGTTTGACTTTGATTTGCAGTATCGCGCCGGTAAAAATCACACTAACTGTGATGCTTTGAGTCGC
>Ga0056128_1008110_pt1 | contig 13273 bp, 10 predicted proteins | sample WorMetLIZISLAND2_FD_71113 | JGI IMG/M metagenome (GOLD analysis project Ga0056128, IMG submission 71113) | Marine gutless worms symbiont microbial communities from Max Planck institute for Marine Microbiology, Germany - Olavius geniculatus... ... | reverse complement strand
ATTTATAACTTGAGCAAAGCTTATCGGATTTTTATAGTTTTCGACGCAAATGTTTCTGACACAACTGGCTATCAGAACGTTCATGTTACCTCCTCACCAACGTCTGTTTCCGCTTTACTTTGGCAAAACAACAAACGAAATAGGCCTATTACATTTTATCAATAGCAGTATGTCTTCTTTTTGCTGGCTCTTCGCTGCATTGGCGTGGTGTCCGGGAGCAGGGGCTGTCGGAAGAATTTTTTTAGCTGAAAAACTTTTGTCCAAAATGCAAAATTTGACGATGAAAAGCCCTCGTTAACAAATTGTAAGGCCGCAGTTGAAATTCTGAGCACCATAATCCCCTTTGTCGGTAATTTGCAGTGTCAGTCGAAAAATTTGCAACTTCCTGTCCCGCCAACCTTTTAAACCCACGACGCCGCTGCTTTGCTAAATAATTGTATGTGAGTAATATTGTGCTACGACGTCGTGTAGGTGAGCTTTGAGGACGTGCTGGGAGAGCCCGAAGGCGTGAAGTCGATCGATTGCGTCTGGCGCTGCAGCTACATGTGTTTCACCGGGTCCCTCAACTGGTGCTACAAGCTGCTGACGCTGCTGTGCGGTATTCCGATGGCGCTCTGCTGGGGATGCGAGTTCGCCTGTCTCGCCTGCTACCACATCTGGTACTTCACGCCGATGCTGCGTCACATGGCCATCCACTTCGCCAACCTCCGCAAGCAGGTCAGTTATTCAGTTATTCTTCTGTTACAACTACGATTGCAATAACTGAAGGCCTGCCAGGCTGCCAAAGCAAGTCATGCGCATTGAGCGGGTCAGAGCCGCAATTTAACCTCCTTACCCGCTTACCGGCACAAAATTATTATCACCCGACGACGACAAATGTCTTCCATTTCGATATCGATCAGCCTATTTTGTTTAGGCAGCATTAAATTTGGTCTTTTAGCATAACTATAACAATGCACGATATTGGAAACTATCGGGGGACATTCATCGTCGGCGGGTGACTTGGCAGGCCTGGTGTCTATGTGTCCATTTGACAGCTTTACATAACCTTGCACATAATGTCCATCGCCTATAACTGACTGACTTGACTGACGTGTGTGACGTTCAGATGTTGTTGGTACTGGGCGTCTGCGTCGGTCCGTGTTGCGAGACGTGTGGTCTCTTCTTCAGCAAGATTGCAGTCAAAAACGAGTCATAAGATGTCGCCGAAACATCGCAGCAACATTCCGGAAACATTTCAGCGGCGACCAAGTTCTCTGTCAGTCTGCGGCAAACTCGTCGAAAATCGCGTCGACGAGAAACGATAATTATTATTACATTAAGCTTTTGAGTCGTTACATTTTGCATCAACACTGAACAGTATTGCGTTAATTGCTCTCATATATTCCGTAGACTAGCTGCCGTATTGATGTTTATTCAATACGGTAAAACGGAGAAAGTATCGTTAAAATTTCGTTCGTTGTTCTTAGTGTTCATTAGTGCCTTTTTGTGCGCTGATGTAGGTCTGCGCTGTCGTGCTAACTACGCTATAGGATGCTATTATTGAACGCAGTATTCGTCGTTGTATTCTGTATATAAAATAAAATCAGTCGTTGCTGCTGTATTGAACCGAAGCTTGCCATTAGGTGTTTTGCAGCAGTGGTATGTTTAATGATAGGCCTATTTATGTCCACTAACTTGAAAATGACCACCTAGCTTGGTGGCGTAGCAGTTACATAAGACCAAGAGTGTGTTCGACTCCAGGGCGGGTCGCCGCTATATGAAGTTGTTACTGCTTAGATGTGTGACTGTCTGCAGACAGTTAAAGCATCTCAGAATCAGAATAGACCTTTAACTGACATCAAAGTCAACTCAGCCTTCGATCCCTTCAGAGTAGGCAAATCGAGTACAGGCCTGGCTGCCTGAAGGTAAAATGAGGTGCGTTCACCTGTGTCGCGTGGCAGGTGATCTCATATGTCAAGTGACGCTCCTTAGCCCCAAGGTGGGTTTCCCACTGAGTTATACACACCGTTTAACTGCAATGCTTCCAAGTGATTACTTGAGAATTGCAAGCTTATGTCACATTCAGATCAGCCTAGTGGCGGAAATCGCCCAGTGAACTGTCGCCATGTAAGTGTCGCATGATTAAACCAGTGTTACATCATAATTAGCTAGTTTAACTGAAAGTTTAGCAGATAAATTAGCCTACTGTAAATATCACTTTGCTTTAGTGTTTCGTGGCTGTTGTCTACTTTTCATATTTCAGTTTATTTTTGGCAAACGTCGTGCAGCATTTGTCATGATGGTTGGAGTTTACGAAAAAAATAGACAAATAATGAGTAATGTGTAAGACAATTGTTTATGACTAGACGTTATTATTAATACAAATATTTAATCTATTTGGTGCTATTCTATTCTGTTGGTGTTATTTGAATCAGGGGCGTCGTGGTTGCAATGTTGGGGGCAGGAAGTAGCATTTTTCCAACATCCAGCTGCAAATTTCCGACAGAGTGCTAAAAATGTCAATTTTGCGAATAAATTCCCCAAAGTGAAGATTTCCAACCCCAAATTCTGTATTTTGAAAAAATTATATTTTTGGAAAAAAATTCAGACAATACCGAAATTTTTTGGCACACCAAAAATTAGGTGGTAATTAACCCCTGCCCCTGACATGACGCCACTATTCAGTGACAGATAAATAGTACACAAATTGAAAAACAATACTGACTGCACGAAAAAGACACATACACCATGGGCCATAAAAAATGTGCCACTTTACTTTTGTCCATATCTTCACCAATTATTGACCAATTTTTTAAAGTTCTTTCACTGGCACACCCTGCAGACAATTTGCAATAATGTGACTATTATATATCTACCACACGGTGAATGCGTTTCTACACTACCTTGTGAAATATAAATGTAAGCAAAAGCTAATGATAATAACAAAAATTTAGGTAAATGAAAAAAAACACTTTTTTACAGACCAACATTGCGATGAATGATTCGTATGACACTATATAGACTGTGTTATACCCACACAATCTAGTGTCATACAGACCATTTACTGCAATGTTGGTCTGAAGTGTTTTTTTTCAAGTTTACCAAAATGTTTGTTTGTTATTATCATTATGTATGCATATTTCATTGATATTTCACAAGGCAGTGTAGAGACGCATCTACGGTGTGGTGGGATCTATAATAATCACATTATCGCAAATTGTCTGCAGAGTGTGCCAGTGAAAGAATTTTAAAAATTGGCCAATAATTGGCAAAGATATTATGGGCAAAAGTAAAGTGGCACGTAATGGCCCACCCTGTATATACACATGCACAGACAACAAATAAAACAAAAAACATTAGCCAATCAGACGCCTGCAAAAAACGACCTGCCAAAATGGCCAAAATATTATAGGCTGCAGCAAAAAACTTTGAGATGAGCCAGAAAACCATGAGCAAGTGATGCCAGGTCTACCACTAGTCCATGAGGCCAAGGCCAAAGCCAAGACGAAGGCACTTAGGAAGTAAGTAAAGTAAGTAGGACAATTTTATACTGCGCACCAAAAAAAACACGTTTAATCTTATTCAAACCGTAACTAGTTATAGAACTGCTCAGACAAACATAGTTTCTATGTTTCAGCACTTCAGCACTAGCTATAACAGTCAAAACAGGAAGAGTCAAAATAGTTACAGTTTCACTGCACAGAGCACGCTCATTACAAGTGACTAAAGGCCAAGGCGTCAATGACTAATTTCTTAACAACACATCAGCACAAAATAGGCCATTCAGTGCCAGCCAAGACGTCAAGACCAAAGCCAAGGCCACAATTATTTTCTTAAGCTGTCCTTGAAATCAAGGACAGTCCTCGAGGTCCGCATCCCTGCTGCAAGAAAACACGGTATCAGATGTCTGACAGAAAAATGATATGAATCAGGCGGATCACCATTCCACTCCTAGCGACGTCAGCATGAATCAGTGAAACATCAAGCATCAAACAGTCTATGGACAGGATCAACGACATCTGACGTGTACTTGGCTGATGAGCTCACGTGTTCAAACAGATCACGAACCACTGCAAACAATGAGAACAACAACCAGAATGCATTGTCAAATGCCGACTAAGCACTCAAAGAATATTAGGTGCAAAATTGCTCGTGCAGCTCAAACAATTCCACCTATTTCTTCACTTCTTCACATTTCTTCACAAAATGGTCTGTCTGTCGGTCACACTTGTGCCATCTCCTTATACTGTTTGACAGATTAAAATCTGGCAGATACACTTATGGGCCTGCCTCGTCCAAAGACACTTTGTGCTAGATGGGGTCCATGACCCAAGGGTGACGAACCCCCAGCTAAAACATGCAACTACAAATTGCTGCTCCCACCTAAAGAACAGAAACAAAAAGCAATTCCAACTTTTACCAAATTACTCTGTTTTTACCACTTGCTCTTCAGCTAAGCTAACAGCTAAAATTATTATACGCCAGACGTCTTTTTTTCTGTGCATCTGTCAAGTAGCAGCTCATAAATCCAAAACGAAACAGTGCAGAAAAACTAAAACTGGTCAAGTGTTCCAAATTCACTTGTTAAACTCTGTTATCTTAAGTGATATTTTTCAAAACTTTGCCACAATCAGAGCCGCTCCAATTATCAACATTTTTCGCTTGTGCGATGATGTCGATGATGATGATGATGAAGGAAGAATAAACTTTAGCAAGGCGTTAAGTCCTAAGACTACAAGGAGACGTAGCAATAAGCTTATACAGTAAAGTCACGTAATAGTAGTGAGCGCAATGAGACGTTCTTAGTCATGTCTGTAAGACTGGGCAAAAAGTTCAGCTTTCAGTCTGCTGCGGAAAACTTGCAACGATGGCGATGACCGGACTGACTCCGGCAAACTGTTCCAGACCGATGCAGCAGTCGCTGGAAAGGTGCGATCGCCAATGGTAGAATGCACAATGCGTGGAGCGACCAGCACTGATGTAGTCGAAGAGCGCAGTCGTCGACGTGCGTTGATGTGTGACACGCGCTGAAGATCTGCGGCCAGGTAGCCAGATGCAGAGGCGTGGAGGCAGCGATACACTAGCACTGCCAGCCGGAACGAAATGCATTCTGGCATCCGAAGCCAGTGTAATCTGCGCAGTAACGGATGAATGTGGTCCTGACGACAAGCATTGAAGATCAGCCGTGCAGCGGCGTTCTGCACAGACCGAAGCCTGTCCATGAGTTGCTTCGGAAAGCCAGCAAGAGTTGCGGAATCGTAGTCAAGCCTGGAAAACACCAGCGCCACGATAAGCGACTGCATCACGTCGTTTGACACAGATCGTCGTATGCTTTGTAGTTGTCGAAGGGCAGCAAAACACTTTGAACATGTCTGACTAACTTGGGTACGCATCGTCAGGTCAGAGTCAATGAAAATACCAAGATCGCGCACGCATCTGACAGGCGACACGAGATCAGAGCCAACTCTGTGGACTTGTCCAAACTTATGATCTTCCCACAAATCAGCAGCAACGTTAGTGAAATACCGCGGTAAATCTAGATTTCAAATCTGCTATAAATAAAAAAATAATAACTACATCATCAAAACATCTAAATAGAATATAAATCAGCAGCATGCAAATGTCGATAAAATATGTAGCACAATATAATGCTGACAATTACATTTGGTTGACACAAATCAGATAAAAAATCAATTGTTCTACATTGTGGAAATTTACAAATTTACACTTAAATCTACACCACTCAACATCAGAACAGTTTGTGTGAGAAGAAAACCTTGTTTGTCCGATGATGAGAGAAACATGACAGTCATTGCAAATCGTCGAACTGAGGTCAGGTTTGAGAGAACAGGAAACACATCGAGTTGATCACTGTGCATAATATACACCACACAAACATATATCAGCCAGAGTGTGTGTGTGTGTTCATACAGTCAGTATTGCTATAATGCAGCCATCTTACTTAGCACCCAGGTGTTATGAATCTTGTTCGTCTATCTGTCTGCCATTCTGTCCCATAAAAAGTACTAACTCTAAAATAAAACTAGAAAGCAGTCATAGTCTGCATACCTCCGCCAACGCCATGTTATTCGCCAGGTGGCAGCACCATATTCGGTTTGACAGCTGTTTCCCATATGCCCCCTTTAAAGCAATGGTAACGAAAATTTCAAAGTGATCCAGAATCCAGGATTCCTTCCGGATCACGCCCAAAATTGAATCACTTGTAGTTTTTGCCATTCCCGGCGTGCCCTCAAAAGTTCAGAAAGATCCTTCCATAACTTTTTGAGTTATCTTGCTAACACACAGACAGACAGACAAACAAACAAAAACCGGCAAAAACATTACCTCCTTGGCAGAGGTAACTAGAAGTGCAGTCAAACCTCCACCAACGTTGTCAATGTTTACTCATTGTGTTTGCCACATGGCAGCACCACAAAATCTAATAAATTATAAGTTGCGCAAAATCTGGCCTTCCTTAATCCTGCTGATGAATTGTTTTGCCCTATCTCGCAATAGCGAAGAATCCGAAAATCCTGTACTGTGTTCAGACAATGATTCAGATCAACACCTAAATCTTGTACCTTTTAAGTATGGCAAATTCTAGCCTTCCCTGAAAATATCAGCCAAATCCACCTGTAACATGTTGTGTAATCCTGCTAACAAGCAGACATGTTAATACGCAATAACAAATGACAAAGTGTAAGCATTCAAAGCAAATGACAAACCGGATGTAAAAGTTCTTCAGCATCTCAATGATTTTGCTCAGCATGTCACCATCAAGTGCCTCGCCAAATATACGACAGTAACTGCAAGGATCAACTTGCTGCCAACAGATAGACACACATCGCACATACATACACCTGGATGCTTCACTTCTATACCTGATAAACATGAGCAATCAAGAGTGCTCAAACCTCTGCCAGAAATGGTGCTGCCACCTAGCTAATACAAATGACTCAACAGAGCTGCTATATTGTAATGCATGACAAACCAACATCCACAAACGTATCCAGATTAGCACTCATTCCTCCTTGGGCTGTGTGGAAAACCTCCACAAAATTTTGGCAAAAACCGTCCAGTTTTTTATCACCTTTCTAACGAAAACCGAATGACCTGAAAACATAACATAACCTCCTTTGTTTCAACTGAAGTAATAATTTCAAAGTTGTCAAGAGTATGACACGCTTCTGAATCAAAAGCTCATCAACACACAGCATCCCTCCACTGAATTAAAACTGGTTACTTCTTACGTGCGACAACATGTAGGGTAAGGGGGTTCCTTTTGAACAAGGACAAAAGCGGTACCCCCCTAAAAAAGACGTTATTTTGCCGTTATTGGCTCATACAGTGTGAAAACGGTTGCAGATTGGTAGAGACCTGCTGCATATCATAACAAGCACTGGTGACGGGCTTTTAAATTTGTCAACATCGATAACCTTGAATGACCTTGAACCCCAAAAAGAGGGGTTTTGATGAATTTTTTTTGCAATTTTTGGCTGCAGTGCACATTTCAACAGTGAATTGTGATGAAATGGCTGGAGATAGACCAAGACAACCTGCATATGAAATTTTCAGCAATAAACGCATGTTTTAGCAGTCCAAGTCCCGACCCCCAAGGTTCAAAGAGGCCGGTGCAGGCAAGTGTCAAAGACAGCTACCCCCTAAAAGTGGTTATTTTACTGCTATTGGCTTGTGTAGCATAAAAATAATTGCAGATAAGCACAAGCATGCTGCTTATCATAACAAGCAATAGTGACAAGCTTTTTATTGGTGGCAACATTGATGATCTTGAATGACCTTAAACCCCCAAAACAGGGCTTTTAGTGTTTTTGCAATTTGTGGCTGCGGCGCAGATTTCAAGATTGAGTTGCGACCAAATAAATGGAGACAGACCAAGACAACCTGCGAACAGGAGCTACTAGGCTGTCGCGCGTCTCATGAGCTTTGCTCAAATTACTTGTTACTAGGAGCTGTGCAAGACAACAAACCACTATTTTCTGCTTCCCTCAGTATTTATTCCGGTACTTGACGAGGGTCCCTAACAAATGACATCTCATTCTGTATAACAGCTTTTGCAGAGTGATAAACAAACCGAGGGACAGATAAATGGAGAGATAGACAGACAGACCACGCAGAGCCTGTTCTCAGTTGTCTAATAAAAACAACAGTAACAGCAAGAATAAAAATGGAACTTACTTTGAAGTAGACATAGAACTGCTCGGGGTGGTTCTTGAGTTGTTTCCAGTCAGCCTGGAACTGGAATGAGCCGGAAGGAACACCAGGCAGCACGGGTGAAGATGTAGTCTCTGAAGTTACACCGGCTGGTGATGTGTTGGTACACTCTCCACTCCCTAGGTGTCGCTCTATTCATTCATATGACAATCAATCACTGACCTTAGAAGTCTGTACACAACAAATGTATTAAATGGCAAGACCAACCTATTAGGACAGGTGCACAATAAATGTTAACTAAAATGTTAAATTCGCAGACATATGAAATGTTTCTTTTGATTGTAATAGTGTTTTAAAAACATATTTTATGTTTTTTAGTGGCGTCCATTTGTGTCATTGAAAAACGTGCAATAAAAAATTGAAAATATGTGGCAGTTGTCATTAGGAAATTGTGTTGAGCCATTTCTTCAGCTTGTGTCATTTGGTACTTTCCGGTTTTGACTGAAGTATGTCAGTGTTTTGATTCTGATACAAAAAATGCCTTTAACTGTGAACTAGCTGACATAACGCACTTAGTCATACACGACTCACAGTTAAATGCTTACCCGTTATGCATGTTTTTCTTGTTTTACTGATCAAAGTTAAAAAAATATGTTTCCAACAAACTCTTATTCACATCACAATGCTTTTGACATCTATGACAACAAGAAATTTGAGAAAATGCTCACGAGATGCACGAAAGCCTATAGCAGTTCCTGTTCAGCAGTTTAGCTAAAATTAGGGTGTTCACGCTAAGTTAATATCCAAATACCAAAATCTCTCATCACGTAACGAGATAGTTGCGTGGTGCAACCTTGCAAATGCTACAGACTTGAGTCACAGCCCAAAATTGCCAAAAAATCCATTAAAAACCCCCTATTTTTGTGTTCAATGTCATCCAAGGTCATTGAATACAGTAGCAATCAAGAGCCAGTGTACGATTTCCTATTAGTAATTAATAGTAACCTAGGCCCTATCTTGCACTGTTTTTGAGATACAGCGACTTATTGGCTAAAAATCGCAAATTTTTCCCACCCCCTCTCATTTAGTGCCCTTGTTCAGGGTGAACCCCTTCGAATTCATGGAAAAGCTTTACAGTTCCTGAAACTAGAGTCTTCTGGGCAGCCAAAAGTGAAGATTTGGTGATCCTAGCTTGTACCGTTTTTGACTGATCCACCTGTGTGACGGACAGACAGAATTGCAATGGTTAAGACACGCTGAAAGCAGTAGCTGCTTTCGCACGTAAAAATCAAAACTAAAGTGGCACTGACTCGCTTCTGGTTTTATTTGCATTTCAGCAATTTCAGCTTTTTTCTAGTTTCAGTTATAGTGATCTCCTTCCTTTTATTTTGTCATTTCTCAGTCTCTCTCTGATAAGCATCTGTTTCCAGAATATTTTTGTTTTAGACAATATTACTTTGCTTTTCAACTTCTCTCATATCGTTTCTATCTGAAACAGTTCTAGTTCTTTTAGTTTGTGTGCTATGTAAAACTGGGACCTTGCCTCTCAGTTTTCCAGCGCAAATCATTAATCATATCATCATCATCATCATATTATCATCACCTGATGCAGCAGACTCCACAGCTCTACAGGTGTCCACAGCATGGTTAGTCACTGCACCATCACCAGATGCAAACTCAGCATCAAAGTGCTCCAAGTCACGTCGAACTTCGTTCCGCAAAGTTTCCGTCGTTTCAAGATGTTTCCGAAACATGCGAGTCTCGCTTGGTTCATCGATGCCAATCTCTTCAATAGGAACCCTCCGCAATGGCTTCTAAACCACAGCAAAAACCAAATTATCATGACCAACAAATTCAATGTAAACAAACAAAGGTATTTGTTAACAGGCTTAAAAAGAAACTATCACAAAAATTTGACTTTTTTGAAATAAATGACATATGTGTACATATAAACAAAATAAAATTTATGGCGAGCCAATTTTGAGCAAATTCTGACTGATTGTCGCAAAAAGTGAACTTTAATCATTATACAGTTCAACGTAAAAAATACTGTTTGACACACTCTTGGTACCGGTGACGTCACTGGTACCAAGAACAGCTGAAAATGACATGGGGCAAATAAGATTTCAATTTCGATGAGATTTTGATCAAATACCATACTGGGGTGCTTTGGAACAGGATATTCCAATCACCAGAACACTATGAGAATCACGCTGCACCGTCTGCCAAAATAATAAATGCTGCAGGCCATCTGCAGAGTTGGATAATGCACGCTGAACAAGCACTGATAAATTGGCTGATTCTAACATGTGTACGTCCGTTTTATGCCACGACAGTCGACCGTATGGATATGAATCACTTCTTGATAGTCTACATTCGAATTGCTATGGCTGTCAAACACATCGTCACATTTCCAACCCAAAAACTTGCCCATAAACTGTCCATTTGCACTCTCCGGCCTTGCATAGCAGAGATGTGCGGATCTTCGAATTTTGAGTCCACGGATTCTGATTTAAATTCTGCATCTGCAGTAATATGTAAACTCTGATCCACAGTCCGTTTGCATTTGCAATGCTTACTACCATGAAAATTAGCAGTTTATCTTAGGCCAATAATCTCCATAAGTCTAGTTATCTATACGTGCACAAAGTGTTAAAATATTAATTAAATATGATTCATAATTGAAACGTCATTTACCTAATGGCTAAATAGAACAAAAATTATTCAAAGCTTCAAAAATGCTTAGTATTAAAAAGTTACATATCAAAGTCATAGCAATTTTTTGTCAAAGAAAAATCTGCAGTCCCTCCACGGACCAAAAATATTTTGTGGATCCCAATCCACACACGGACTCACCTGCAATGCACGCATCGCTGCTTGCTAATGATGGCAAGTGTGTCGACTTTTTTCACTTCAGATCTGGTAATTTCACTCACAAATAAAAGCAATTTTCTTCATTTTTATGCATGATATGCGTGCGCTTTTTGCTACAAACTACTCATGTCACTGCTGGATGCAGTGCAACCATACTACTTCGAGTGAGTATTTTTGGAGTACACATCCTCCCACTGAGAGAAGTTCACAATATCCATTTATCAATGCTCTTATGATTCATCACAGTCTCTAAAAAACCTTACAACCTTGAGATCTGTCGGGAAAGTGCAACAACAACAACAGCAGCTACCACTGGCTTCACAATATTCTTGTTCAAATTACTGCTAATACTATTGGTGCTGCTGGAGATGCTGATGATAATACCTTTGATCTGGCCGACGGTTGCTTGTAGATTGCTTTGACAACACCAGCTTCACAAGAATCTTGTCCAGACTTCAAGTCCGAAAGCGGGTTTAATATCTGAACAAACAAAAAATGATGCAGTGAGTGAGTGGGTAGGGTTTAACGTCCCACCCGACACAGTATAAGTTATTTTGGGGATGGCCTTTCCAGGCAAAACTGCACATGCACATAATAACAAAACAAAAAGTTTAACTTTTACAGAATGTTTAACAAATGATGCCCTTTTCTGTTAGTCAAGTAAATAAACTGCTGCATCTGCCCTGTAATTAATGTGCCGCTGAGAACATTTTGCACATCAGACGTATATTTTTTTACAATAAACAACAACAGAATTCGGATAGCCAAACAATGCACTGTGCTTTTCGGTAAACAAAACTCCTGCTAACTTAAATCAGAATTCACTTTCTCCTGCCACTAGTAGGCACTAATAATAGTGATCATAAATAAAAATGAAATAAAATTCTACACAAATGCGAATGAAAAAAACTGCAACTTATAATTGCAAATTAAGCACAAAATGAGTAACACTATTGTTCTGCAAAAAAACAATGATAACAGTTTCGAGCTAACCATTCTCCCTGTCCATGTTCATCCAACAGCAGCTAGCACTGCTTGTCAGAAAAAAGCAGAAAAACCAAGAAAACCCAAAGCTTAATAAAACCCAAGAAGCCTGACAGGCCGTATGTAACCAGCCACTTGGGTCAATTCAGCCTGGCCATCCTCTATGGGTAGGCAAAATTAGTAGCAGCAAAAGCTTCGACGTAAACAGGCTTGATCCACTAGTCTCATATCTGTGATCTGGCAGTGTAAACTGGTGTCTAGCTGAAGGCTAAGGAAATGGAGATCAGCACCACCCTATAAACCATATGGCTCTAGAAGGACTGTACGTGTACGTTAATATAAGAACCCTAATACCTGTTCAATGGCCTTCAGTTCTGTCTGAGCCATCCTGTTGTAAGGTTCCAGTTCTAAGACTCGCCTGTAGTCGCTGCAAGCACCGGTATAGTTTTTGAGAGCCACACGCGCCGACGCACGTCGACAATATGCCTTCACATACATTGAGTCTCTGCCCAGAGCATCTGTGCAGTCTGTCTCTGCTGCTGCATATCTGTTGTACACACAATATGCACTGTGTTCAGAAAAAAACACCTACTCACGTTTCTTACTGTATCTCCATGGAAATTATGTTCTGATTTCCATAAAATTTTCAGCAAAAGTTGTAAAAGAAAATTAGTATTCAGCAATGGAAAAGTTAAATATTCTTTTTTACTGGTGACGTCATGCTGACATCATATTTCCACATTTGTAGATTATGGGTTTTAGTGTTAAAGACATCTGATTAGGGATGCTGATTATATGCGAATATGCGATCGCATATTTTGGCAAAAAGTGCAAATCGCATATTTTCCCGCATATTAGTGCGTTCAGCTCAACTGCACCTCGTATTTGGAACAGTTTACCAATTACCATTCAAACAGCATCCACTACCAACACTTTTCGACGACACCTCAAGACTCACCTTTTCTCCGGTAACACCGCCATCGACTAACTGTTACCATCCGCGCCTACGATTCGAACTTCTGTTTTGACATATGGCGCGTTACAAATGCAGACTACTTACTTACTACTTACTTTCAAAATCGCACATGCGGAAAATATGCCACATATGCTAAAATTCGAATATATAGCGCAGATTTCCGCGTATGCGATCGCATTTTTCAGCATTTTGTCCGACGTTTGGCCACGTTGTTTGATTAAGCGATAGATTGCATAGATGCATCTTAAAACAACGGAAAATTTTGCACCGAAATGCATGATTTTT
>Ga0056128_1008107_pt1 | contig 13276 bp, 7 predicted proteins | sample WorMetLIZISLAND2_FD_71113 | JGI IMG/M metagenome (GOLD analysis project Ga0056128, IMG submission 71113) | Marine gutless worms symbiont microbial communities from Max Planck institute for Marine Microbiology, Germany - Olavius geniculatus... ... | reverse complement strand
GCAGACGTTGGGTGAGGTAGAAACTAAAACACTTATTTAATAGCCAGTGGTGTCAGACATTGTTCTGCCAAAAATTATTAAAATCTGCTAATCTTTCTTCAAGTTACGATCGATAATGTCGGGGATGTTTTTCTGGTTTTCTGTTTATTTCAACACATTTCGCTTGATCTGATTTCCCTAGGTAGTGCAGAAGCATACATTGGGTGAGGTGGGAAACTGAATGGTCATTTGATGGCAAGTTGTGTCGGGAATACTCGTACCAAAAATTATCAAAATCCAATAATAGCTTTTTAAGTTACAGTCGAAACTGTCGGGTGTCCCAGTTTTTTTGAGACACAGTGTAGATTATGATGCTACTGATAATGCTTTACTGGTACAGCAACAACTAGTACTACTGCAGGTGGCGGATTCAGGGGAACGACCTCACCTCCTATTATTGGCTGGATGCATTTTTATAACCAAGTAAAAAAATTTACCAAAAATGCATTATTTATGCATAAAAATTCAAAAATTACAGCTCGTTTTTGATTTGGAGCTGCCTCCATTTTATGTCTCGATGCCTTTGGCGTCTCCTGCATTCCAGTAAATATTGGATTTATCATTGACTACTGCTAGTACTATTGCTACCAATGTCTTACTGGTAGGCTCCAGCGCAGAGCAGCGGCACGCTTGATGCGAGGTTTTTCCAGACGCACGTCTCTTCGGCCAAGTGCACGGCGTTCAGCAACCTTCGCGAGGTATGCGAGCGACATAAACTGACGCCCGGCAACTACGTCATCGTTCCATCCACCTTTGAACCCGGAGAGGAGGGCGACTTTATTCTGCGATTCTTTAGTGAGAGGCCTGCCGACGCTGCTTGGTAAGTGTAGTACCATAGTCGTAGTGATAGTATTAGTTGTTTTTGTTATAGTAGTTGCTGCTGTTTTTGTTTTAGTAGTACTAGTTGTAGTAGTGTGAGAGGAGGGTGACTTTATCTTACGATTTTTTAGCGAGAGGTTTGTCGATGATGCTTGTTAGTAGTAGTAGTAGTTGTTGTTTTGTAATTGCAGAAATCATTCATCGTGAATGCAGAAGACGTCTTTGGGCCTGTGTCCGATTAAAGAGACATCAGTTAGAATGTTTATTGTCTGTTCAATGCAATGCAATAGCATTGGACAGAGTATTAAGTCACCTGAACGTTCGTTCATCCATCCATCCGTCCGTGCATGCATCCGTGCAACATTTGAAGCTTCATATCTCCATAAAGGTGCAAGATAGATGCATGGTCGCAATGGACCACCCATAGGAAGTCGCCCACTGCGAGTCAAATGGTCACGTGACTGATGACGTCACGTGACCCCAAAAGGTCCAGGTCGTGACCCTATTATTTTCGAGGCGGCAGTTAAACTTTTTGATTTTTACCACTGGTCAACAAAGCTCACTCATTTAATTTATACGGACTTTACTGTTAGCTATCAAGATGCGTTGGACAGACTCTGTGTTCATTTGAACAGTATCTTGTTTATTGCACCTTTTGACTGTATTGTCTCTTATTAACAGTTTGTTGACATTTTAATGTTTAGTGAAGTCCTGAAAATTTTGGAATAACGCTGTTGTATCGTTGTAGGTGTGCCCCAGGTGCCACAAAAAAGCAGCTCGTGCTATTTCTCGTAAAATAACAACTGTCGTTAACTGCTGAGTAAACGATGATTTTTGTACTAAAGTTTGTTGATACTGAAACAGGATTGTTGGAGTTATTTGAAGATGTGACAAGGGTTTGGTTTTTTTGAGAGACAGTGTATAGTACTGTTAGTTGTATTCTGGTATGTTTTATTGCACAGTGAGCTGGATGACGTCACGGGACCAGTCCAAGTGCCGGTAATTTTTTGATTTATTGCTAATAATTACATTTTCACCTCATTTAGTATAAGATATTTTTGCCTACATTGCATTACATTTCTGTGCCTAGCATTTTTTGTCTGACATTTAGCGATGTTTGAGTTTCTAGTTATTTTTATCAAGGCTGTGACGTATTGGTTAATCTGTAAGCTGTGTCGTGCATACTTTCCTCCAGGATTACAGATTGGTCGTTATTTCATTATCTCCAATAGACTTATCTTACCCTACCTTATCTCGTGGGATTAGGAAGCTGCCAATTCTGGGATTTGGGATTGGCGAAAACGGCCTGATACCAGGATTTGGAATCGCAGGATTGCAATCTTTATTTATGACAGTGTCAGACAAGTGTGTTTTCGTACGCTGTTGTTATTAGCAGCGGGAAATCAAGCAGCCAGACAGGACCGGCGAGGACAATGCTAGACAAGTGTTTTCTCGCATCGCCGGCAATGATGGTGAAGTGGATGCTTATGAGCTGCAGACCATACTCAACACCATTTTTATGAAAGGTCATCTGCCGACGATTTTTGTGGGGTTCTTACAGGTCATGGAAAATCAGAAACTGTCAGGGAATTTGTGTTGTCAGGGAAATGTCAGGTGAAAATATTATTTTTAAAAGTCAGGGAAAATGATCTTGGATCATGCAGACTGCAGATAACTGTGATTTTTTTGCAGGCAAATTTGCCGCTTCCATTGAACGTCCAAAAGCTAGACGTGTTTCAGCTTCAGGGGGGGGCTTTGTCCCCTGACCCCTTGACCAGGGCCTCTGTCATTTGCATATTGCTCTATTAATACCGTTTTATTACTCAATACTATTTATGACATTTGTGTGATAGGGTTATTGTTTTGATAATGTCAGGGAAGTTGTCATTCCATGACTGAAAAAGTCAGGGAAAAGTTGGGGAATTTTGCCACAGAAAACTTGTAGGATCCCTGCCTTTGACTCAGCCTGATTAACCTAACCTGACCTACTTGTTATTTCAACAGACGACATGCAGCTTGTTGTGTTTAAATGTAACTGTCAGTGCTTAATTTTACAACTGGCAATGGTTGATTTTTTAAAAATAATTAACTTTTCAAACGTGATGATTAATTAACCTTTAATGTCGATTATAAGATAAATGTGTTGTAATTGCCAAAAAAAATACATTTTTTATTTGGCAGAGTTTTTTAGTTATTTGGCTGCGTACTGTTACAGATGCAGTGAGACAAAGCTATTGAGTGTTTTTTAACAGTCTTTGCAGACAGATTAACATGTAGACTTTTTTGCAGGAAAACAAATGCAGATAATGTCATGATATAATTATATCTACTTTGCAGTGTTTTTATTTTAATTTCAACGATTTTAGGTTTATAAATCTCAAAATTTTTCAGCTATTAGTCATGTGTTTAATTGTTAATTTCCGCAGATCCAAAAATTGTGCAAATGCAGTTACCAATAAAGGTGGCATATGGTTGGCTTGCAGCGCATGTACTGAACAACTCTGTTGTAGCTGTTGTAGTAGTAGTCGTAGTTGTTGATTGTCTTGTAGAGTTCAAGTTTGACGGGTTCAGTGTTGACATGACACGCAGCATGGTTGCTATGAGAGATGTATCCTTTACTTAATTTACTTGAAGAATGCTCGTCAGGTGGTCTGTTTTTTTGCTAATATATATGTTGTTGACGTCTTTGTTATTTGTTAACGCTATGCAAATATACGAATTAATGAAATGTCTGTATTCTGTGTTGCAGCTGAAAGCTGGATTAACATAAAATAGATAAAATATATAAAAACAAGAAACAATGCGTAAGTGAAATTAACCAATTAGTATGTTAAGAAGGATTTTGCATATCGATCTGTTCTTATCTTCGGAAGTTCATATGTACGAGAGCGGTGCAGATGCATGTCATATGGTCAGAAATATCACATTTTGGTGGTAACAGATGAAAAAGACAACTGTCCAGTTGTGTAATCTGATTAAAAAATGTTTTGTCGATTGCTCGCACTATCGTTCATTGTTAAACGTTCAAGTGTATGAGAACACATCTCGTTCTAACTGACGTTTTCGAGCATTTTAATTACTCAGGTACTGAGGTACCGCTCTTTGATGCCCTCGTGCCCAGGTTTCCTTGAACCTAGAAAATCAAGACTTGGACCATCGAAATCTACGTTCAATGCTGAAAGTTTCGTATGCAGCTTATCTTTGTCTATCTCAATTGATTTCGGCACAATTCGTTCTTGAAATGTGTCTTACAGTCCGAAATTGACAAAAAAATCCATAACAACCTCTATTTTGGCATTCAAGGTTATTGATTTCGGTGCCAGTCGGGAACCAGTGTACGACTTCCTATTAGTGATTAATAGTAGGCGTAACCTAGGCCCTATCTCGCACCGTTTCTGAGATACGGCGACTTATTGGCTGAAAATCGCAAATTTTTTTCACCCCCTCTCATTTAACGCCTTCGCTGGGTATGACCCCTGTCGACTTTATGCAAGAGCTTTACGGATCCTGAAACTAGAGTTTTCCAGGCAGCCAATGGTGAAGATTTGGTGATCCTAGCTTGCATTGTTTTTGATTGATCCACCCGTGTGACGGACTGATGGATGGACGGACGGACAGACAGAATTCCGATGGCTAAGATGCACTAAAGCAGTAGCTGCTTTCGCGCGTAAAAATGCATATGTTCTGATTTTTCAGTTTAATAGTTTCACTTAGATTGCCACACAATGGCACTGGGCCGAGCATTTTTCTAGTTTTCAAGCAAATAAATTTGTATAAAACTGTTTCTTGACAAAGCATGTTAGTACGACTTTTCGGGAAAGTTGGGATTCGAGGATTACAAGAAGCTATGGACCGACCTCACCGTCTGCAAGGTAGCTATGTGAAGATTTTGTATTTATCGATATTAAACCTTTAGTGCTTTCATGCATTAATTATCAATTGTCATTTATTTATTTATTTATTTATTCTGTTATTTATTCTTTTTTTCTTTTGTTATTCATGTTTTTACACATTCTGTTTTTGTTTTTTATCTAATTATTTATTGATTGTTTATTATTTATTATCTATTATTCATTTTGTTTATTCCTTTTTGTTTATTTTTGTATTTGATTATTCTTTTGTTTGCTTTTGTGCAATTTTGCATTTATTCACTTATTTGTTTACCCATTTGTCTGTCCATTCAGGTTGCCAAATAGTGGAGCAGACTCAACCTTTTTTATCATCACTAAACTGTAATGGCGTGGTATATACAGATGTAGTGTTTTATTTTGTGTCTAGCAAGTGTTCCGTGCATTGGACGCAAACAACGACGGCTATTTCAACAGTTATGAACTGCGTAATGCTCTCAATGCTGTTGGTACGTCAAGCTCAAATCATATTTGGTATTTTTAGGCATGCGGAAGTTAATGATTAATTTTAATTTAATTTTTATCATTAACGATGAAGGAATTTTAACTATGAAAAAAATTTTTAATGATTAATTGCAAATATTGTTTAGCTTACTTGACATAACAGGAAGTAGACTTCGGTCATAAAATAAACAATAATGGCCGACAGCAAGTTAAAAAATACTGAGCTAGTAAAATATAAGGTTATTTTTGGTTGTATGTCTGATTATTTTGGATTTAAATTGTGTGATGATGGTACAGTTGATTCTGCTGAAAACGTTTTCTGTCTGATTTGCCACAAATCATTCGCTTATCATGGTTCGAACATCTCCCTGGTTTGACATCTACGGTGTGCACATCATTATAATTATGTTAGCATGATTATGAAATTTGTGGAAAATTAACTAAAATTAACAACTAATTAATCGCCAATTTTTAAAAAGTTAACTATTAAAAAAATTTTTAATTGTTACCCGCACTAGTAATTTTTGCTCGCACTGTGTTGGGTTTAATTTTTGTACGGTATTACGAGAACCAAAAATTTGCCTGTGGTGAGTTCGTTGGGTAAACTGCACTGAAGTGAACTGGTCTGAACCTCAATGTTTCTATGTGTATGAGAATGGGTTCGGACCAGTGAAGTATTACTTGCGTCCGACAGTGTACTCAGTTCAGACTGTTGTCTTTATTTTCATGGCTCAGATTTGAATCCATCGGATTTGTATTTCTAATGACTTGGAACTAAGTAACAAATATGCCATTTGTTTATTTTCTGGGGGAAATTACCTGCACATTATATCCGTGTTTTATTTATTTGTGTTTGCTTTATATGGATTCACGTAGTCATGCAGTTCTGGAGTCCGGCAATGGACTTGAATTGGACTTCAGTCTTTATTTATTTTTATTTATTTTGTGACTCGGACTCGAACTAAGAGGACTCGACTAAATCACTGTTACAGGGTATTGCATGTGCAAGTGACTGATGCTCTGACTAAGTGTGACCAACCAGATAAATGGATGGATTGATCGATCTATGTGATCGGTTGATTGCTCAACTGATTCGTTGTACAGGGTGAACCAAAAAACGTGCCACTTTACTTTTGTCTGTATCTATCAATTATTGACTGATTCTCAAACTTCTTTCACTAGCACACTCTGCAGACAATTTGCGATGATGTGATTCTTATAGATCCCACCACAAAATGTAAATGTGTCTTTACACTACCTTGTGGAATATCAATGAAATATGTATACATAACGATAATAACAAACAAATTAACAAACATACATTTTTGGTAAAATTGAAAAAAAACCACTTTAGACCAACATTGCAGTGAATGGTCTGTATGACACTAGACTGTGTGGGTATAACACAGTCTAGTGTCATACGAATCATTCATTGCGATGTTGGTCTGAAGCTTTTTTTTCATTTACCTAAATTTTTTTATTATCGTTAGTTTTTTCTTACATTTATATTCCACATGGTAGTGTAGAAACGCATTTACCATGTGGTGAGATATAAAATAATCACATTATTGCAAATTGTGTGCCACTGAAAGAATTTTGAAAGTTGGTCAATAATTGGTGAAGATATGGACAAAAGTTAAGTGGCACGTTTTATATTACCCACGGTGTATACTGTATATTTATGTAAAAAGCTGTTCAGTTTATATACAGTGTAAGGGTGACATTGTGGTTGTAGATATAAAACAGCACAAATCACAATTTAAAAATTTAAACTTTACCATTACACAGTCAGCAAAGTTTTTCTGACATTGTGTAATGGTGATGTTTGAATTTTTAAATTGTGATTTGTGGTGTTTTATATCTGCAACCACGATGTCACCCTTACCCTGTATATAAACTTAACAGTTTTTTACATAAATATTTGCAGTTTTATTGCCGTTGGAAGTAATCTGGATTAGTTAATTATAGCAATGTTATAAAATGTAGAAATGTTTTTTGTTGCTAGATAATAACGATTTTTCGTATACTTAACGTTTGATTTTTGCGGGGGTGCATGTGTGCGCTTTTGAATAATTGCGCAGTGCCCATGCCAAAATAAACCGATCTTGGAAACACTCCATCTGATGCAAAGATCTTCGATATATCTCTTATGTAAGCCGAGTTCTAACCCATTATGTCCCAAATTTTGTTGCCATGGCAACGAGGGTCGCTTGGGGAAAAATTCGCATGGCATCATTCGATGGCCTATCCCCCAAAACCCCCCTATAAATGCAAAAATCTTGCAGATATCACTTACACAGACCGAGTTTTAGTGAAATTTGTCCCAAAATTCGTTACCATGGCAACAGGGGTCGCCAGGAGAGAAATTTAAATGACATCAGATAGCCCGGCCCCGAAAATATGGGGGTAGGTGCAAAAAGCGCGCAATTATCTTTTACGGGGGCCGAGATATAGCCAATTTTGTCCCAAAATTCGTTGCCATGGCAATGGAGGTTGGCAGGGGAAAAATTTTAATGACACCATCGGATAGCGCGTGCCCGAAAATAGGGGGTATGTGCAAACAGCGCGCAATTATCTTTTACGGGGGCCGAGTTATAGCCAATTTTGTCCCAAAATTCGTTGCCATGGCAACGGGGGTTGGCAGGGGAAAAATTTAAATGACACCGTCGAATAGCACGGGCCCAAAAATAGGGGGTAGGTGCAAACAGCGCGCAATTATCTTTTACGGGGGCCGAGTTATAGCCAATTTTGTCCCAAAATTCATTGCCATGGCAACAGGGGTCGATCAGGGGTAAATATAAATGACACCGTTAAATTGGCCGACCCCAAAAACCATACCCTAGAACCAAAAATTACGACTTTGTCTTATACATAGCTGGAGTTATGACAGTTTAAGCATTGTCTAATTTTCCCCATAGGCGCCATTGTAATTTTTCATATTTTTGTGAAAAAATAGGTGAAAATGTTGAATTCTAATTTTGTAACCCCCAAAAGGCACTTCCTTGCGCGAAACCGCGTCATATAAGCCACCGTGCGTTAAAATCAGTTTAGTCGTTTTTCCTGTAGAAGACTGCAAGTAAAAAAAGGGAAGGGAAGGGAAGGCACAAAAAGTCACGCAAGCGTTATATTTCACCTATTCGTGGGAAAGCCCCCCGTGAACGGATTTTCACCAAATTTTGCACATCAGGAGATATGCTGGACGTAATCATCCGTGCAAATTTTGGTGTGGAAAAATTAAGGGGTTTGGGAAATACGAGGGGTCAAATTTTGGAGTTTCCCATTGAAATGGCTGGTCAACCTTACAACAGGGCTGGCGCTACCGTGCAGCCTGTGATACATGGTGTTTCATAAAAATGGACCCCCATTTCTTTCTTTAATAATTCACTCAAATGATGATCAATTTACACGAAATTTTTACTAGTTGTAGCGGAAGAAATACTTATTCAAAATATTTCAACAAAATGTACCTGCTGATTAAATATTCTTTGCTATTTGTGACGTAATACTGACGCCACAATGTATCATGGGTACAAGCTTGGTAGTCTCAACTGGTGTTGTCACTTTTGCTGCCTTGCTCCGATGGTGAAAAATGTGATTTGTTGATGACAAATATTTTTTGAAGTTTTACAGTTGCAGCCACAGAAAAGATGCGCAAAGCGATCGCATTTACGTATCTGTGGGGATAGTTTGACTTTCACACAATCAAAATAGTGCACCAGCACATATATCATGCGAGATAGTTGAGTTTCTGGCTCGCGATATACCTGAATTTAGTGTCCATGTTGCTTTGTGCTGACATGATGAACATCTTGTCATCAGCGAATCAGACTAAGTTTAGGCTACCATCGATTCATGAGTTACCGCGTTAATGGAGAAAAATCAGCGTTGATGCTAAAAACAATACTATCGTTGAATCTGCAAGCAGCGATAACAAATTTTTTCTATCATGCAACCAAACTATTAGTTTCTATATTACACAGCGATGTCTGCAGCATAGACGTAAAAACGTTTTTACGTTTTTTGTCACGTTTTTACATTTCAAAATGTTTTTGATTTTCTCAAGGTTTTTTTAATTTAAAAAAACGTTTATTAAGATTTTGCCAACAACTTTGAAAAGCTTTTTTGAAACCAAGGAAACGAAAAGTGAAATACATTTTAATCGGCAATAATAATATTTTTTATGATGCTGGTTACTATTATTTGCTATAGGGCCTACACAGCGATGTCTGTATAGTTGCAGTGAGACTCCGTGCTGCCGCCTGCAGATCTGTGACCTCAGAGGTCCACTTCACAGACAGAATACAGATAATGTCCGCAGATCACGGCAGACCATCTATAACTGTAATATCTATTCAGCAACACGCACACCTCACCTCTGTGCTCACGATGTCCCGGGTACCAGTTGGTGTAACTTATGGCAGTCACTGCGTTGTGTCCGTTTGTCGTCACATTCCACACGATTCTGGACGCACCGGCAGCACGATATCCAGCCGTCCAGTAATCAGAAATTAGTCCTGCGCTTACAAAATATTATTATCCCACATTCATATCATATCGTCATACCGTAAAACGTGCTATGGCGTCCTTCATCCATAGCACGGGGGCGAAACTGAGACTGAACTTTGCTGCTCTGGTTTTGCAGGCCAATCCAATTGAGCTAAGCCTACATGTACATTTTTAGTTTTAACAAACCAAAAAAGGTTCGAAAACCTGGGTTTTAGGTTTTTAATAACCTAAAACCTTTAAAATGTTAAAATTGTAGTTTTTAAGTTTTTTGTTACGCAGTTTGTAATACAAGTAAACTTTAAGTTCATATTTTAATTGTGATTTGTGATTTCTGATGTCACGTCATTCACTCAATGAAACGATGACGTGGAGAGTGGTTCGTATGTGATCTTGAAACTCATGTTTCGTTTTATTTGCACATAAAACGTTTTCAAAACCATAAACAGCTTTGATAACAAAAAATCTCAAAATCTCGGTTTTCCCAGCTCTGGTCTGTCTGGTGTAAGCGAGACAATGAACAAAACGAGAAACGAAAACTGACTGGTAGCGACAGCCAGCTGTTCCTGTACATTATTGATGACGAGTAGATGAGCTCTGCTATGCAGTGATTGACATTCGCGTCCAGCATCGGTCCATTTCAGTTCACGATTCACCACTTTGTAGCAGCCATTCACTGACGCAATGTACGTGAAGTTAGTAGGACACCCTGCATGCACAAGACAATAAGCATATTTCACTAACAATATTTGCACGGGCTAACATAATGACATTATCAGTTTACACCATATTTAGAAAAAGCAAACAGTAGTTTGTGCATACGGCGTAAATTTTAACACACATTTTCCTACCCCTCATGTTTTCATGTTTATGGCTACCCGACGTGCGACATGCCTTTCTGTTTAACGCCATTATGTTTTTTCTGCCAGTTTGCTGTGCGAAATCGCCGAGCTCCCTTGGCCGTCAAACTTCCCCGCATGATGGAAACGAACGCCATTATTAATCAAGTAATTAATTACAATTGGCTATTATTAAATGCCGGTCCTTGTACTAAAGTTGTAACTTTCTGATAAATCGATATAGCTTCTTATAGAATCAATCTTAACATCTCGTATGGTTTTAAGTTTAAACTGATTGAATTTTTTAGATGTCTACTGTAGCTTCCTGGTTTACGGCTTCCGTCTCACCTTTACGAGGGTCGATAGCCCTCATTACGTCACTCCACAACTGAGCATTGGACGTCTGCAACTGTGTCACACCAGTCAGTATCTGAGACACAGACGTCTCCAGGCGTGACAGACGCGTCTGTGTCTCATTCGTCAGCTGACTCAGCATTTGTTCTGTGCGAGTGTTGCTGTCTGTCACAGACGTCTGCAACTGCCCCATACCGATCTGTAGCTGAGAGACTGCATTTGACTGCTGTGACACGGATGTCTCCAGGCGTGACAGACGCGTCTGTGTGTCAGTCGCAGCTGACTGTATCTGAGACACGGTTCTCTCTAGCTGTGTCATCAGCTGATCCAGCACTTGGTTGGTACGACTGTTGCTCTGTGACACAACTGTCGTCAGCTCAATGAACACTTGAGCTGTGCGATTGCTGCTTTGTGTTACGAGCTCATTGACCAATTGCTCGATGCGTTTGCAGCTGCTGTTGTCGCCATTCTGTCGTGGCTGAGACACAGCCATCGTGAGATGATTCAGGACTTTCAGAATCTCACGGATCTGGTGCTCAGTTTGTTCGCTAGTGCAGATGTCAGTGTCTTCCTTCTCGATGACGTAGTCAACAGTTGGCTGCGATGACCTCAGTTGAATGAGCGCCGCCAGGCACACACTCAGCTGCATCAGTGTCAACGACATCCTGATTCTTTCTTTTTTTCTGTACTGCAATAAATTTAATAAATTATAAACACATTGAAGAAATTCGTGAAATATATCGATTTTTAGATATCTGTCCTGTTATATGCACGTTTTTGCACGTTTAATCAGCTTGGGAAACTTGTAGTTATCGGTCTCTTCTAGCGCTTCGAAATGTAGGCTACTCGATACCAGCTGAGCTAGAAATTGAAAGCCAAACATACAAAGATGTCAGCACGACATGCATGCGGCCGTCCGCCAAGTTGCCGAGAGTCACTATCCACGTTATCTATAGGTTTACTGGACATTATTAGGCCTACTGTGTAGGTAATTAAGGTATAGGCCTTACAACCATAACATAAGCTCACCTCGATGGCCTAAGCAATATGGCGAATGCTTCAACAACTGCGATCACTTCTTCTTTCTCGCAAGGCGTAATTATGAGCTAAGCGTTGCAAACGTTGCTTTTTATACGCCGAATCCGCCTTGCCATATACGACGACGATTATTCGCAAGTTAGATAACAAGCATCATTTAGGCCCAGTGGCCCATCGTCATCCTGTTATCGTAGGCTTGCGGAGAATTTAAGTTGAGTTTCCGGGTTCTCTGCGTGTCACCATTATAGGCTTTACCATCATCGCGCGCCAATGCAGTTTTTAAGTGGGAGACGGACATTTACCCCGGACACTTCCCCCTTGGACGTTCCCCCTCCGGACGTTTCCCCTGCTTTATTGCATACCCAAGCATTCCCCTTCTTATGTATGATGAGCGCGTGCGTGGCCTTCCTCCTCGAGTCTGACGTCGTCGACGGCATGCAGCTAGGTCTGACGCACCACGGTCTTACGCGGTCCTACTATGGTCCTTTGCCGTCCTATATCACCGCTCTTGCTTACTTCTGCTGTCGCTGCTGTCGTTTCCATGGACTACGCTTTGTTCCGGCAGACATGCGTTGGTCCATGGTTGGGACTGGTGTTCTTGCCTGTAAAGGTTTAGCAAGGTCTTGCTCTGTCCTAGGACTCCTTATGTCACTTTTGAAAAAGGTACTGTCTGCGATTGTTCCACGTGGGATCACTCCACACAGTACTGTTTCACGGAGAGTGTTTGGCCGATAGGCAGTAGGAAATGTGAATGGACTTAGCCCAACCAAAGTGCTACTATAGGTTTTACAGGTTCACCACGGCACACGGACCTACGGGACAGTCCCACCTCCACCCTCTGTACTGCCACTGCCGTGTGCCGTTTACCTGTCGACAGAATGAGGACGGACACTGGGAGTGTCCGCCGCGTACTTAGAAATATATTTTGTTTTGTGTGAAAAGACAATTTGTGCTTTTAGTGTGGGTCCGTTTCAGTCACGATTTCGTCCTATATATTCTAAGTAGCGGACAATCCCCGCCACTTCTAATGCCTACTTACGACAGACCTATCGACAGACCTTATGATAGACGACAGACCTACAAAGATCCTACCTATGCGCACTTTTCAAGGGCTTTTTAGGGCAAGCGACGAACGCTATCGACGATGACGACGACCTATGCGCGTATGAACGAACGACCTATGAAAAAGGTTTTTAATGTACGAGTGACAGGAATATAATGATGGTTAGGCTGCCTTGTCGTGTTCATTGTCATGACCGACCCCAGGCGAAAGGTGCAAATGTCCACGAATGACACGCACGCGCTCGTCATACATAAGGGGGGAATGTCCGG
>Ga0056128_1008104_pt1 | contig 13277 bp, 11 predicted proteins | sample WorMetLIZISLAND2_FD_71113 | JGI IMG/M metagenome (GOLD analysis project Ga0056128, IMG submission 71113) | Marine gutless worms symbiont microbial communities from Max Planck institute for Marine Microbiology, Germany - Olavius geniculatus... ... | reverse complement strand
ATCGTTTACCGCTCACTGAACGGCACAGCTCCATCATACTTGGCTGCAGACCTGCGACGTTTGTCCGACATGCCGTCAAGACGACGTCTGCGGTCCTCACTGACACATCAGCTGGATGTCCCCCAGTCGCAGTGCGTAACTGTTGGTGACCGAGCCTTCGCTGTCGCTGGTGCTCGGCTATGAAACAGTTTACCAGCGGACATTGTCGCGTCCAACACACTGTCGCAGTTCCGCCGTCAACTGAAAACATTTCTGTTTAGACAATCCTATCCATCTGTATTTTTGTCGTGACTTGCGCTTTTACCTTGTGGTCCTAGCAGTTATTTACTTAGGCCACGTTAAAAATCTGTAACGTAAATGTAAATGTAAATGTATATTCGTTTTACGTTTACGTCTTCGTTTGAATTTTTTGCTTATTGTATTAAATTAAACGCATCAAATTACTGTCAGTTCAGTGTCAGCCGCAGTCGAACAAGCAAACACTGGAGTCAGTCACCTGGACTACCTTGAGCCCGATGTACGTCTTGCCTGTACCGGGTGGTCCTTGTATGATAGCAATACGTCTGGTCAGTGCGGTCTGGACAGCTCTCAGTTGTGACTCGTCAAGGTGTAGAGCGTCTGCCGAGGGCCAGGCTGCTCGCTGGAGGATTGGAACAGCGGCCAGTGCAGTAAGGTCATCACCAGCGATAGCTTCTTCTCCGTCAGTGATATCAGCGTCTTCCGCCTCATGACTGACATCGGCAACCTGCACGGTTGAAGGCCAAGTCGCATGAAAAGTAAGTAAGTAAGTAAGTAAGTAAATGATTTATAAAGCGCCAAAGTCTTAGAAAGAATCAGGGCGCATAAGATGATGGACACTAAGTGGCAAACGACATTGGCCAAATACGTGTAGAATGTAACACTAATTAATAATACGCTGATCCAATGAAATGAAAACATCGCTTTGAAGTAATTTTGACAAAAACATGTTCTGCCAGCCGAACGCACCCAAACCTGCCACAATAGGCTACTGATGACGTTACTTTCAGTACGCTTTGTTAACAATCTGACATTAGTAGGGTAAAGGGGAGGAATATGAACATGCGGGTAATATGAACATGGTTTTTCTATTTATGATATTTATTTAGTCCTTCTGTGTATATCGTATTTAAGCTTGTGACGCACTGAAGACGTCGTGTTTGGTGTTTTGCACGCACAGAATACAAAACTTTTACAGACAACTGTTTTTATATCATGGTCAACCTTCTGTAGTCTTGTTTTGAACTTTCTCATCAATTCTACGTTTGCATTTGACGTTGTTAATTTTACACTACGTCACGAATGGCACTCTATCTTGATTGGTACAGTTTACTAACCTTTCTAGTTACGCCATATAGCAAAAAAAGGCGACAATCAGTACTGCATTATTAGCGTAGCAGCAAATTTGTTGAGTACTACTAGCGTCGGGAATATGAACATGGCATTGAAAGTATGGTAATGGGGATAATATGAACACTAGCATTAACAGTTGCGGGTAATATAAACATGTCCTATACACGTAGCTGTTTTTTTGCAATACTAGCACGTTTATACATTTAGGTTTTTTTTGTAAATTTTCTAGCTTATTACATTCTTGTGATTTATGCTTAGGGTAATATGAACAGTTCTATTTTAACGGCTTTAAAGTAATATGAACGCACCCTGTTCATATTAACCACCCGTGTGTTTATATTACCCTCCATGCTGGGAATATGAACACTTTAATGCTTATTTTCAAACACTTATTTTTCTCAGACTTTTAACACATTTTAGTACTTTTCCAGTCGTCAGCGGTAAACCTTTTATAAACCTATTACCGTTGCCATGCTATACGGCTGTGTATCACTGCAATAATCATTAACTCGCTTAAGGTGTTCATATTCCCCCCTTTACCCTATTGAAAACCCCCTAAATCTGTCAGTTTTTCTCAGAATAATGTCGGATGTACGAGTAATGACGCATGTGACATCAGAAATTACGTCATCGTTAATCTTTTCACTACTAGAGTTGTACAATTTGTAAAATTAAATTATGATATTTTTAATGAGCTAACTACATGTATGAAACATTTGGCTTCTTTGAGACTATTTGGTCGTAACTTAAGCTGCATTTGACCTCAACGCAATAAAGCTTGATAGCAACTTTGCTGCAAGTGACGTTACTAGACATATAATGGTAGAGAATTATTCAAGTAGCCAATAATTAGGCCTACCTAGCATTCCTCCGCAGAGGATCTGCTTCATCAGCCAAGGCTAGCTGCTACTACTTTCTTGTCTCGTTCCTTACCGTAGCTGCTCCTACTCTCTGGAACAAACTGTCTGCGAACACCAGATCAGCAGTAGTTCTGAAACTTTTTAAATCTAAGCTTAAATCCGAACTGTTTACCTCCGACTACTGCACCTATGACAAGTCAGCGCCAACGCAGCGCTTCTGATTCGCAATTAACATAGTCACATTTTGGAGCTATATCAAACCGCTATTAGATGATTAGATTAGATTAGATTAGACCTACCTGTAATCTTCCGGCGGTGGCCATGCATCGCAAGTCATAGGTCGGTTCCTCGGCCGTTAGCAGATACTGCGGCGGTTCCACTTGCCGGTTGCACAGGACGATGTTGTCGAGGAATGGAATGTCGACTTGTCGCGAGTGCTGGAGCGCGAGCAGCACGTGTCTATAAGCCTCGAAGTACGCCGACGTCTCGACCATCAGAAACCGCTCACTCGCAGCAACCAGTCGCACTGCATCACGGTCAGCCTGAGTCTCGAACTGAACGATCAGCTCGCCGTCCTATAACGATAACGATAACGATAACGACAACGATAATTTCACTGTAACGCGCCGCAATAAAAAACATAAAGTCAATTCCAGGTGACTGCATGATCAGTCCGAAGGGGCAGCAGTCCGCAACTGGCTGGTACTCGGTCCGCCATAGCAAAGGGCGGCCAGAGCCAAGACACATAAACTTAAGTTACAACACATAAGCTCCGCTGTCATTGGCGGAAGTAATAAATCACCAATCAAACAAAAAGCCCAGCTGTCGCTAGCGGTGGCCGACCATACTGCTTGCGTATGAAGGCCTGCATATGTCTTACTTACATAACTTGCAAACATTAACCTCCGGCCACTTCCTCGAAATATTACTAGTAAGCAATTCACAATTACGTATTTGAATGCAGTTATAGCACCCTCATATGGGCAATGGAAAATTTCAAGAGGGGTTCGACTTGGAACTACAGGGTATAGCGGTCGGGCAACCCAATTTACTTGTTCAAGCAGTTTTCCGGTAAGATGTACCGTTTAGCCACAATACATGTGTTACAGAGAGATGACAGACAACGTGACGATCGACCAAAAACAAGCAGACCTGAAGGTGTTCAGGGTCGCGCTGAGCCACGCTAGCGATGTGGATTGTTCGAAAGTCATCTGACGACAGACAGAGAAGAGACCCGTAGATCAGCCTCTTACTGTATCTGCCATATACAGACATAATAAAGTCACACGTCCATTATGAAATTATACGGTGACAAAACAAGTCGTGAACGATTTGGATTGCAAACATAATCCTGTTACCAACAGCAACCAGCGACAATTTTATGTCCTCGATAAAATTTCAGAGTTGTGGCTATTACACAGCATGTACGATACTGATTTTATAACATCACCGTTTAAATGACACAACAACAGACTGATAAACGTTAAAGGCCAAGTCACATGAAAAAAACGATATGAGCTGAATAAGTGTAGAGAATGTAACACTAATCAATAATACGCCGATCCTATGAAATGAAAACATCGCTTTGAAGTATTTGCCATTCAAAATTGTTCGCTAAAAATAAATCGTGTCAGTTCAGTTCAATTACGTCGCTCTGTGCGCGTCTTTACATGAAATGGCGTGATCGGCGTCTCAGAATCAGCTTGCTGACATTGTGCGCGTTATAAATTGTTATATTATTATTATTTTTTTGCTCTCGGTACTCGGTTCCCGAGGGAGCCTAAAATTAACTACGCAATACAAAGTGGGTACGATCGTCAGTCCGTGCAGTCAGCGGCCGGCAAACTGTCGTGCAACCAAACAGCATTGAAGCGCTGCACCAAAACAGAAATCCTCTGAAACAAATAACTGATCTCTGTAGCCTCGCGAGTACTAATTGAGATTCTTCTTCCAAGATCAGCTAGGAGCTGGCGAGAGCGTTGAAAACTCTCAAGGTCTCAATGGCAATGGGCTCAAAGATATAACGGGCGCCAAGATCAACATAGTTGTCCTCTTTGCGACTGGCTGCCAACTCTGCTGCTGCACCTGCCTGGTGAGATGCTCTGTCGACGTATGACTCGGCCAATGGGCAAGTGACCGTGACGTCCCAACATAACGATTTGCCGCTTTGCCAAGGGACCAATGAGACGCCCTCTGGAGGTTTCCCGTCCGACCGGAATAATCCGGCTGGCTCTTCAGTGACCGGTACACCTGCTGAAGCAAAGCTACGAGCAACCAATATTAGGCCTAATTAATATTATATACAAACATTAAAATATTTTCCCGTCTTCTCCTGTTTCTACGTTTTTGTTGGCTGCAACCGTAAGCGCGGATATTTTTCAGCTTGCCGTGGATATGGATATCTATGGATATATCCACGGATATTGTGCTGTCGCATGTGCTAATTAAACTGAATAGTTAAATGTTTTATTTCTATATAATATTTTTCTGTTCGTCGTTCTTACTCTTCATTTTCTCGTTTATTTATGTTATTGAGTCAAATGAATAATCAGTGACATCAACACGTCATTATTTAGTTAGCCTAAATTAGTTTATTAGCACTATAGCAGCAACAAATCTTAATCTATGGTGCTTTGATACTGTTGTTTAAGCAACAAACGGTCTATCAATTTGTGAGATTATTTTTATTTTTTTTTTATCAAACGATAACAAAATTACAAACGTGCTGGATTCCTAACACACTTAATGCTAGTATATAGGAAGTACAAACCAAGTGTTCTTCAAAGCGTTCACTCTATATATATAGAGTAGGCCTGTACCTGTAGGCGTACATAAATGTAACGTGCGTCTTGGAGAACAAAAATCCCAGCTGCGATGGGCCGACCGTACCGCCTATATCTGAAGACCCGTGTCCGACTTACGGCGTTTAATGTTCCTATGCGCCCTGATTCTTTCTGAGACTTTGGCGCTTTATAAATCATTTACTTACTTACTTCCAGTTGCGGAAAGATAGCGATTTCCCAAAGTGATTGCAGTCCCATACGTGATCTGGTGATGTTGCTATACTGGACGCTAAAATCAGTGCTAAGATAAGATACGGTAATTTGGCGCACGCAAGTGACGGCTGCAGGCAGAAGCACTGCATTCCAAATTGCGGCCATAAAGCTGCAGATAGAGACATGGTTACTTTCAACAGCTTACAGGTAGTCGTTATCGCCCTATCCAACAGTATCGCCAACTCCTTACGACATACGGTTTAGCCACAATACATTTGTTACGGTTAAAGAGACGACTGAGAGACGACATATCGTATCCAAGGCTCAACCTAACGGTCGGCTATAGCAAAAGCAATAAAATAATTACGGTAGATTTTTATGACAGCTAAGAAATACTTTTCTAAAATCATATTTTAATGCAAATGTGTTTTATTTTTTACTGTTAATTATTTTTAACAGTTTCACAAAAGAAATGCCTGGAGGGTGAATGGACGCTCTGGCACTGCTGTATTTCGCGAAAATTTAGTGGCTATGTGTACGCACGATGGGCGTACATATCCACGGAAAATCTGTGATTATGGATATGGATGGCAAATTTCATATCCACGGCAAGCCTGTGTTTTTACGCGCAGCAGCAGCTACTGCTGTAGCGCGTCTTAGCCATCGCAATTCTGTACGTCTGTCCGTCACACGGGTGGATCAGTCAAAAACGGTGCTTGCTAGGATCACCAAATCTTCACCGTCGGCTGCCTGGAAGACTCTAGTTTCAGGAACCGTAAAGTTTTTCCATAAATTTGAAAGGGGTCACCCCGAACGAGGGCACAACATGAAAGGAAGGTAGAAAAAAATGTGCGATTTCCAGCCGATACGGCGTTGGCAGAGCGAGACAGGTCACGCCCTCTGGCGAGTACACGCAAAACACTATAGATAATTAGCCGCCGGTCGTCTGGCGCCCTATGGCGACTGTAATAGAAACATAGACTTTGTTTTACTGGGCTTTCAAACATGCACCGCTGCTGCGCGTTTCCATTTGTGTTAGCTGGGCTTTTCATGTTAGGTTCTAGTATCGTGAAAAAACTATAAACAGTAACGCGCATACCTCCATCGCACTCGGCCCAGCCTGGTGGCGTCAAAGCGGATGCGGTGCTGAATGCCGGATGGACTGCAGACAGGACTGAGGATAGAGACGTCATGGTAGATACGCACATCAGTCAGCTTGCGAGCACGGGCAGGTCCAGCGCCTGCGTCGTCCTCATGAACTGCCACGTACTGCCGGATACCTGTCAAATAAAGGCAAGTCCGGCGCTTCTTACACGAGACAGACTCTTGACCAAAAGCGCTAAACAATCTCCGGGCTAGTCGTGAGTTAATAATACCGCAGCGCACTATGCGGCCATCCATTGCCCGTGTCAGCAAGCAGCTAGACCCGTGCTTTGCTCTATAGCAGACATACCATCGCCCCAACCAGCCACAGTAGACCTTCGCGCCGTTGCCCGTAATCTTCTACTCATTTCCAATTCTGCTAGGGATAGGAGTCTGAGTTGGCTTGAGCACACAGCAGGTTAGCAACTTGTCCAAGGTTGCTTGCAAATGAACGGCAGTGAAAATCGAACCGCAACCTGAAAGTTACGCGTCAAAACCAACCAATAGACCACTTGCACCTACACAGGCACACAGGTGTAAACAACACAAAATTGTGTCTGATGTTAGTATATTATTACGTGCGAAAGCAGCTACTGCTTTCAGCGCGTCTTAGCCATTGCAATTCTGACTGTCCGTCTGTCCGTTTGTCTGTCCGTCACACGAGTGAATCAGTCAAAACGGTGCAAGCTAGAATCATCAAATCTTCACCATCTGCTGCCTGGAAGACTCTAGTTTCAGGAACCGTAAAGCTTTTCCGTAAATTCGAAAGGGGTCACGTCGAACGAAGGCACTAAATGAAAAGGGGGTGGGCAAAATTTGCGATTTTTGGCCAATAAGTCGCTGTATCTCAGTAACGGTGCAAGATAAGGCCTAGGTTACTATTAATCACTAATAAAAAGTCGAGCACTGGCTCTCGATTGGCGCCAAATTCAATGACCTTGAATGAACGCCAAAATAGGGGGTTTTATGGATTTTTGGCGATTTCGGGTTGCGACACAAGTCTATATCATTTACAAGGTGGCGCCACGAAACTATCGTTTATTATTATTAGTTCAGCACTAACATTCAAGAACAGAAGCAAAACACGGTACAAATAAGATTACAATGTCAGGCAAGGACAGAAAGGCTCCATACGAAGCACTGACAACTATCCTAAAGAATTTGGTATTTGTATATTAACTTAGCGTAAACATTTCAATTTTCAGTTAAACTACTGAACCGGAACAGCTATAGGCTTTCGCGCGTCTCGTGAGCATTAGCTCAAATTTTTTGTTATAATATATGTATACGTTTTATCTCAGTCTAGAGTGCATTCTGCGAATGTAATGAGACATAATATTACACAGTAGAGTGAGTAGACCATGTTGAAACGTACTTATTTTATGACCGTGATTGACGGCGAGTTCTGCCTGAGAATGGGGCTGTACACAGACCTGAGCCACGTTTCTATCGTCACATTTGAATGCAGTGGGATTATGGGCACTTTTAACACTCCAGAAAATGTGATACGCGATAAAATAGGCTACGAAATAAGAAGATAAAATTTCACTGCAGTATGTAAAACTGTGTTACAAAAAATAATAAAATCTAGACCGTGTTAAAACGCTCACTGTAAAGCTTATTTCTCTACGCAGTCGACGATGCGTTAGACATGCGTGATAAACAGACTCGAGACGCGTTTCAAACGTCACGCATAACTGGGGTGAGATTATTGGCGGTTAGAACGCCGTAGGCACTGTACGACGTACGTCTAGTGAGGAATAAGAGGTCCAACTAAGTCAAAAATAATGAATGCTTGGAGTTCACTTTTGTGATTTTCGTTAAAGAACACGAAAAAAACAAAGAAAAAATACCGAAAACGGACATGATAACGAAAACGAAAAAAATAAATCGCAATTTGAAATTGACAGCAGCTAAGAGTCTGTTTATCACGCATGTCTAACGCATCGTCGACTGCGTAGAGAAATAAGCTTTACAGTGAGCGTTTTAACACGGTCTAGATTTTATTATTTTTTTGTAACACAGTTTTACATACTGCAGTGAAACCTACCAGAACGTAGTGGACGGATAAAATCTTCCCGCAGTAGACGAAACTGAACGTCCAGGTAATGTTCAGCATCTTCGTACCCACCTTCAGCATATAGCCACCGAGCGTCACATGCAATATGCGATTGGGACCACACAATGTTACTTGCCATGCACCCGACATAGGCGAGCATGCCGCGCCTTAACGCCAGCCGGTACTCGACTTACCTACCCCGGAGGGATGGAAGGCTGAGTTGACGTTAGTGGCTGGTTATCTTAATATAATAATGCGCGTAGTGTCTGTCTGTCTGTCTGTCAGCCCCATCTAGCGCCTTCCCTGTTGTACGGTCGCGGACCCCGACGCAGCGTGAGTACCACCACTTTGCTCCTTCCACCTGCCTCCACGGGCAGTCAGAAAGGGCGGGGTTGAGTTGCCGGGTCTTATTTCCCCGCTGATTCTGCCAAGCCCGCCAGCTTAACGCACAGTGTAGTGTTTCATAGGGCGGGGCGCTTCTAGTATACCGAAATGATTTACCTGTCCGCGCTTAGTAACCACTTGACAGCGACCCGACTAAAAGTTGAACCCAAGACCTCTTAATTGCAAGTTCAACGTCCTGGCCGTTACACCATTAGGCAACACAAAATGCAAGTGGATAAAAACCCCTAAAACACTGCTAGCAAGACACACTGCGCTCAAAAACAGCGCTTACGATAGGTAACCTCAGCTAATAGTTTACGTCACCTGGTGTCCAATACTTAACAATACTTCATGCGAGTTTTGAAAAATCACACTTTGCCATACACTTTACACATACGGCAAAATGAAGACTAATCAGTAAACTCTAAATAGTTGGCAAGAAATTAAAATTAACTGTAATTGTCTGTAAATGGCAAAAAATTCATACAAAAAAATGTCACGTTCTTTCAGTATTAACGACTCTGTGAATAAAAGAATTTCGACATTCGACAAGCTGCGTTTGTAAATCCTGTTGTATTTGTATGAGAAAACACGAGAAAGCATACAGGAAGCATACATGAAGTACAATGTGAATGTTTGCAATATACACCATTATCAAGCCAGCTCTAAAATGCACGACGTGTGCTCTAAGTTTGCTTCATGCGTGCTTCATGTGTGCTTCATGTATATGTGTAAAGGGAGTATAAACGAAACAAAAAGCCCAGCCTAGAGTGGGCGACCGTACCGCCTATATCCGAAGACTAGCGTCCGACTTCCGGTCGCGGAAAAAGCGACTTCCCATAATCGCTCCAGTTTTATACACACTATAATGACGTTGCTATATCAAACGTTAAGCTTATAGGCCTAATCAACGCTAAAATACGATACGATAATTCGCCGCACATAGATGCTGGATGCAGGTAGAAACTTTGCATACAAAACTGCGGCCGAACCGCTGCAGATTGTCACGGTTACTATTTACCACAGGCGGATTTAGGGGAGGCGGGCAAAGGCGTCTACATCATGCAAATGCTCGGAGAAAAAAAACAGAGGGGAGATTTTTGGAAAATTAAGGGACAGTTAAATATAATGGTTGTTCTGCATTTCTGATATATTTACGATATCTTGCAAGCAGAAGTGTTCTGTGATGCTTAGGATGCACCAAATTCGTTTTTCGCCGGGGCTCTGCCCCTGACCCCGCTGGGGGAACTCACGACGCTCGCCCAGACTTGTAGTCAGCTAGGGGGATACCCTCTCCCCATTCCCCACCCTGTCGACGGCTGCGGCGCCTTATCTTAAGTTAGGGAGAACTTGCTCCAAGGACTTATAGGAATAGACACTCTGAGCAACGCTCTTTATCGCATGCAAGTCAATCTTCATGGCAGTCCTTGTATTCCTGGTGCATTTCTATACTGTTTTGGTCATAAAAAAACGAAATTTAGCACTAAGAGTCCACGAAAATACGCCACTTTGACCCCAAAATCTCACACATTTTCTGGATAGGGACACTGCCCCCTCCCCAGAACCCTTCCCCTGTGGGGAGGAGAACACCCCCTTTCCACATCCCACCCTTCTTGGCGCCTTCGGCCCCTCGACTCGGCTCGCGCCTTTGGCGATCGACCTTAGCCCCCTCCAACTTCAACTTCTGGATCCGCCTATGCTATTGACAGCCGTCGTCGCCCCTATCCAACGCTACCATCGCCGACCCCCACTGCGACGTACCGTTTAACCACAATACATGCGTTAGAGATAGACAGACGACATGATATCGTACCTTAACCTCAACCTTAACGGTCAGCCAAAAATCATCAGCAATTAATTCACCCTTGACGACGTTCTTGCGCAGGAACGGCTTGTCGGTCGAGTGAATGTCTGCCTCGACGTCTGGGAAAATGCTCATCAACCGGAAGTCGTTCGGATGAGCCTCTACTCGCTGTTGTTTCAGCCTCCCTCCGCCGGCAAGTGCGTGCTGTTCCTGCCGCCTCCCTTTGCTCTGCTGTTCCAACTCTTCCGCAGCCTGACTGACCTACGAGGGGCGTTCAAAAAGTTTTGCAAGTCGATATGTTAAACTACAAAACTTTTCAAAATTTATACATCAGTAAAACGTATGTTTCTCCTAAACACGTATGAACCTAAAGCGGATAATGACCTCATTATAATGTATGACGTCATAGAGCATTAAACAGGAATGATTTGGAGTGCCAGCCCAAACAGCATAAAATTGGGCTCGCTGTTGCATGATATTTCTTCAGTCTACCGTCGGATTTTCCGACACGAAGCCCTGTGACATGAGAGCCCTGACAAGTACGTCCGTGAATTTCTCATTTGCGATTATAAATATTCAGTGGCCAAAATCTGTGCCAGCTGTGAAAAAAAACTATAAGCTACGTACGAGGGAAATTAGAGAAATTTGCTACTCGTTAAGCCCCCGTATATTAAACTGTTTTTTTAAAATTTAATACACCAGTAAAAGTTATATTTCTTCCATACTCGTATCATCGTATGAGCTTAAAGCGGATGTGACGTCATTGTAATTTATGACGTCATAAAGCGTTAAACAGATATGATTTCGAGTGCTAACACAAACAGCACAAATATACGCACAACAATTCTCCAGTCTGCAGCCGGATTTACAAACGTGAAATTCCGGGATATGTGATTTTGTAAAAGCCCTGACAAATAAGTTCATAAATTTTTTATTTGCAATATGAATACAGCAGCAGCCAAAATCTGCGCCGGCCATAAATAAGAACTCTTATGCCAATTACGACGTCACGTCAGGAATTAACGGTGTCAGTTGAATTTTATTAGAAATTTAACACTTAGTGATATCCGTAGTCTTTATAAAAAGTTTAACAATTTTTACAACATACGCCTTGGGGAGCCCTGATGTGTGGGGGCCTGGGAGCAAGCCCCAAACATCTCCCCTAAATCCGGCACTGCAGACCAATTCCAAAGTTACAATTACCCAGCAAGCTGTTCGCGACTCTGGCTTCGTACAATAAGACCACCGATACAGCAAAGACCTAACTTACAGTAATTCTAAAATTTCTCTGTGTGTCCGCTATCCAAACAATAAATGACTGAAGTCTGTGGTGGAAGCCCGGTTAGAGGGATTGATATAAAACGCATAATAACGTCATCAGTTACGATGACGTCATATATGCTTTAAGCTCACATGCTGACATGAGTTTAAAAGAAATGTGCGTTCTATTGGTGTATAGATTTTTTTTAAAAATATTGTTAGTCTAACATATCGACTTGCAAAACTTTTTGAACGCCCCTCGTAAAACCAGTTTCACCAGGAATATAACATACGTAATAATATATAATGTAATAATATATTACAGAAAATACCACATACAACATATAAATAAACAATGTACGCACCTACAGCAATCAAACCAAGTAAAGCCGAGGGTTGGTTAATTTTTTTCGTATTTAATCTTGTAAGTCGTAATATACGTGTTTTTAAGTAATAATAAATGTCGCATAAAGCAAAGTAAACAAAGAGAATTTTACCTTTTAAAGCAATCTTTACCTTTTCGCAACATTTAACCCTAACTGGGGCGTAAGCGTGCACGGTGATCCAACCCACTGGACCCTAACTGGAAATGCATTTTACAAAAGCAAACTTCCAACGACGCTATTAGTCTGAAACGCGTTTAATTGCGTTGCTGTGCATATTCACATATTTATTGTGCTGATATATATTCTATGGGTTTGTTCCTGTGTCTGACCTCGGCAAATGCGCGCTCAATTTCGTCGTCTATAACGTTGGTGTTTGTTCGTAGGTCGTTGACGACGTATCGTAAAATGTTCAGCAGGTGCCCCATTGACGTCACCGCCTCACTGAACTGAGTCAACAGCTGGCGATACACCAGCAGGAAGTCCTGCAGCAGTTTTGTGTTCCATGTCAGTTTTTTTCTGTAAAGTTTAAACTTTCTGTTCCACTTTTTCTCTAATGCGCGGAAAGTCTGTTTGTCTGTCATACCCTTCTGGTGCCTTCTATGTTGCACAGTCGCAGACCCCGACCGCGGCGTTTAAGTTCTTGGGACTTAGGTACGTGCCCCCATCTTGCTCCCACCTTTCTTCAGAGGGCGGGGGTTGAGCTGTCGGGTAACGGAGTAAATCCGCCCGTAGTGCAGAAACTTTTCTAGTTATTATAAAGGTTAAACTTTTTGTTCCATTTATTACGTCCATGTGTATTGCTTGGATATTCCGCTGAGTGAGTGAGTAGGCCTATGGCTTAACGTCCCGCCCGAAACAGTATATAAGTCATTTCGGTGACGGCCTATTTAAACAATTATATATAAAAAAACTGCAAGCAATTCATTTAATGTTGTATAAGCGCTGATGTAAAACTGCAAAAATCAAAAAGTATAAGCACGAACTAATGTATTAGCTTAGACATTTAATCTGTTC
>Ga0056128_1008103_pt1 | contig 13278 bp, 9 predicted proteins | sample WorMetLIZISLAND2_FD_71113 | JGI IMG/M metagenome (GOLD analysis project Ga0056128, IMG submission 71113) | Marine gutless worms symbiont microbial communities from Max Planck institute for Marine Microbiology, Germany - Olavius geniculatus... ... | reverse complement strand
CAAATAAGATCCGGGAAAGAAGACTTCGACTTGCAGGGCACTGTGTGAGACATAGCGAGCTAGAAGTGAGCAACCTGGTACTCTGGGAACCAACCCAAGGAAAGTTCAACAGAGGGAGTCGGAGACTGACGTATGTGGACAGATTCAAGAAGGATACCGGTCTTCAGACTACAGCGGAGTTGAAGACACTAATGAAGGACAAGTGCGTGTGGCGTGCCATTGCCCCACGAGACTCGACCTGATGATGATGATGACGGTGTGTGACTGTGTGTGTGTGTCGTCTAATAGTGAGCTAGATGCGGACGTGACGCCGCCACAGTTCATAACTCGTCTCGAACCGGTCACCGTCCTCCACGGTCAAGACACTAAACTCTGCGCCGCTATCAAAGGTCATTTCCCGCTGTTTATTCAGCGTCACTGGTTGATACGTCACAAAATACATAATAGAAAATAACAGAACAGAAAAAAAATTTTTCCGCTGTTAACTTTTAACAAACCTTAATGTTCATATGCTTTTATTCTGTTTTATAACGCCGGTATAATACAACTACTACTTTTTATTTTTTTGTTTAAGTGTGTATTTGTTTGGAGTTACTCGAGATTGGACAGTGTCCCGAAACGTATCTTTGGAAACTAAAAATCTTTTGTTAGAACAAGTGCTTGTCCCAATGTGGCTTTATAGCTTTTGTGTTTAACTTTTGTTAATTGACATTTTACGGGCGTATTTTTTTCAAATTATACGACCGTCACGCAACTAACAACGGATGGACGGAAGGACAGTTTTTATTACCTCCGCCAAGGAGGTAATGTTTTTGCTGGCTTTTGTTTGTTTGTTTGTTTGTTTGTTTGTCTATGAGTCAGCAAGATAACTCAAAAAGTTATGGACGGATCTTTTTGAAATTTTGAGGGCATGTCGGGCATGGCACAAGTTATCAGTGATTCAATTTTTGGCGTGATCCGGCAGGAATCCTGTATTCTGGATCACTTTGAAATTTTCGTTACCATTGCGTTAAAGGGAGCATAGGGGAACCGCTGGCAAAGTGAATATGGTGACGCCACCTGGCGAATAACATTGCCTTGGCGGAAGTACCTGCCTCTAAGACTGCTTTCTAGTTTATTTATTTATTTATCCGTTACCTGGCGTTGCAGGGAGTGATCTGAGCGTGTCGTGGTTCAAGGACGGCAAACCTCTGCGGTCAGACGAAGAGGACAAGGTGAAGATTGGCTCTGAAGGCGAGCAGGTGTTCATAGAGCTTCGTGCGTGTGATAATGAGACTTCGGGTGAATACACGTGCACGGCTAGCAACGTCGCCGGCGATGCCTGCTGCACTGTTAACGTCATTGTCACAGGTGATAATTGATTGACACTTAGTCAATTAAACGTTCAGACTAGATCAATTCTTTCTTGCCAGACGTAAGTAAAATAAGAACGTAAGTAAGTATAAAACGTAAATTTATATAGCACATAACGTTAAAAAAACTTTTAGTGCGCTAATTGACAAATTGACAAATGCTTAATAACTATGCAAATAAAGTTGCATTAAAAATAAAACTCAGCTACAAACTGTAGGTATTCAATCTCGGTGAAATTTAACATTAAATAAACCCCCAAATTAACGACGCAAACCGAGACGTTCAGTTTGTCTTGAGGCACCCACGACCCTTGCAACTTTAATATTATTTTTGTTTTATTATGGGTATTTATTTTTCGGGCATATTACACAAAACACGACGCACATATCGTGTTACTTAGAACGTAAATGTTGCGGACATAACCGGATTAATACTACACTGTCTCAAGAAAGCTGTCTCACTTTGTCATTGTCCATATCCTCACCAAATATTAACCGATTTTTAACATTTTTTCACTGGCACACTCTGTGGACAGTTAGCAATAAAGTAGTTATTAAATATCTCACCACACCTTAACTGTGTTGCTAAACTACTTTGTAAAATCTAGATATACAAAAATTACTATAATCAGAATAAATACATAACAAAATTTTTTTGTGAAGGAATTTTCTACTAATTTGCAGACTAGAATTAAACTATGTTTAGTTTTCGATAGATGGCCCGCATTTGTAAACAGAAAATAACAATGGTATTGTGTATAATGGTTTTTAATGCAGTGACAAAATACCGGCGTTGTAACATGTCATTCAGCAGCAAAGACAAATTATACCTGCTCAAAGAATACAGTTTGCAGAGGATACTGATGGAATTTTCAATGACAAACTGCAAAAAGGAAGCACCGACCAAAGGCATGAGGCTGCAAACCGAAACGCGTGCATAACTGAAGAGAACGGGACCACTGTGGATGAACTGCTAGGCCTAGTAAGCCAAAAAGACCAGAAACAAATGTATTTTTCAACACACCAAATTTACTCATAGAGATGGTTCTAACGCAGTGTAGTATTATACAGATCATTTACTGCAATCTTAGTCTGAAATGTCTTGTTCGTTTACCAATGTGATTGTTGCCTGTTGCTATTTTTTCTTACATTTGTATTTTACAAGGTAGTGTAGCAACACACTTAAGGTGTGGTGAGATATTCAATAACTGTTTTATTGCCTATTGCCCAAGGAGTCGGCCAGTGAAAAAAAATTGAAAATCGGTTAATATTTCGTAAAGATATACTAATAACAAAGTGTGACATTTTTTGAGACACAGCGCATAATACTTATTTTTGTTTTCTCTAATTTAGTTAACATAAATTCGGACATAGGTTTTTAGACAACTTTTGTGAACCGCTGATTATGTTTGTGAGTGGCTGTTTTTTGACTGATCGATTGATCGATTTATTTATTTATTAAACTGTTGCGCGTTGACAGAGAGCATTGATGAGAAGTTGGAGGAAGCGAAGACGGAGAAGCGTAAGGCGTACCGCAGATACAGACTGCGTGAGCACTACACGTGCATTGACACGCAAGTCTCACTGCAGAAGTCTGACACCGTCGAAGTGCTTGATGATCAGCAGGAGAAGATGTGGCTTGTTCGACACGCCACCGATACGCAGAAGGTATTTAGGTTTTTTTTTGATTTTCCGTTTTTTTTGTTGTTCTTGCTTTTGTTCCTGTACTTTCTGTTGTTTTTTTTTGCTTGTTTTGTTTTTTTCGTTTTTTTTTTGTTTTTTTTTTATCTCTGTGTCGTTTTGTTGTTATATTTTCCCATCTCTCATTGTTTCTTGTTTGTTTAGTTCTTTTAAACAACCTTATTTAATCACAAACAGTGCTGTCGTGTCGGGGACAGGGAACAATGAACTAGCTTTCTCTCTCTTTTGAATTTAAGCTTGTTGAAATTTTTTTGCCAGAATTTTTTTAATAGTACAAAATACAGGCTGGCAGTCTTTTACTTTGTGAAAATTGGGGGGAGAGAATTAACATTTTGAACTTTTGAGCACCCACATTTTTTCTGTCGGAATTTGCAGCTGTCCGTTGAAAAATTGCAACTTCATGCCGTTTCTCCCCCCCCCAAGTTTTGACCAACGACGCCGCTGGCCACAAAGTGCCTTTTGATGGATAGCTGCTTGGAGCATTCGTTTCACAGTTCTCTCAACACAATAAACTAAGAAATCTAACGTCGTTCATCTTCTGTATAAAACTAAGCGCTGAATATTATCTAACATGCGAGGCGTTGTTGCGGTGTGCAAGCAGCAATGTTACGTGCCGTCAGAACTGCTGATCAGCGAAGAGCAAGCCCAGATGCTGGAAGAATTGTCTTCAGAGGAAGAAGAAGAAATTGTCACCGACAAGACTACCGAAGTCAGTCAGTCATTCACTGTGTGCGCCGTGGGATACTGCTGGCAAATAATCCCAAGCACCACCTTAGAGCAACTCAGTTTTCTATTCTTAGAAGAAGAAGACTTCGCATAGGCACTAGGCAGCAAAGCTGAACTAGGCCCGTTGCGTGGGAGCTCATCCTCATGACGGCACTTTGAGCCGGCGAGGGCGGATCCCAATTAAGCCAGCATACAGCCCAGGTCGGCCGGATTAACCGACTGGATCGGTATACTTGCAGTCCTGGCCACAGGGCCTACTGTTGCGCAAAACTCGCCGTTTCTTCCCTAGCGATGGCCTTGACCACCGCCAGTACTTATTTTACCATCCTGCAGAGGGTAGAAGGCTGAGTCGACCTAGTTGGCTGGCTGTAGACAGTCACCCATCTAAGTACTAACCGGGCCCGGCGTAGACTAACTCCGTTTTATCCTTTTCTTATTATGGTATTTATGCAGCAGCAAAAAAATCTAATTATGTCACAGTATCGTTTTATTAAGTTAGTAAAATGCATATAAGGCAAGCATAAATACAGCATGTAATCTAATTTATAATTGCTCTGTGAATGTTTGCTAATCTTTTTCATCCAGGGTGATAAAATCACTGCATCATCGTGCCGATATAGTGAAAATGTAGGCTTACTGTATTGTGGGAAGGCGTTTTGATATATATATATTGCCATTGCCGAGTATTTTCCGTGTAGGCCTATGTTTATGATACGTCAACGTTACAGACGAACAGACGGACGGACGGACGGACGGACGGACAGACAGACAACTTACCGTGACAATAATGCGTTTTGCGCTAAGTGTGTCGTGCGGTAAAACGGTATAATGTTCGTATGAAAATGCTTCCGATAATTTTTGGTACTGCCATGTGTGGCCACAGTACGTCGACGTTACAGACAGACGGACAACTTACGACAGCAATACCGCGCTTTCCATTATATCTTCGGTACTATCAAGGTGAAGACACCTACACTGATACAATAAACCCCGGTGAGTAAACACCTCTGAAAATTCCATTAAACACATACCAAAACCACCCCAGACTTAGTGTTAATTTCTTGTTTCACCAAATATTTTACAACGGTTATTTCTTTAAACTTTTGAACGTATAAAGTTGAAAAACTGTGGATATTCATTTGACGTGGTTAGTATCTAGCAGGCAATGCTCATTTTAATAACTAGGTAAATCTCTAAACCAACCCAATTGAATTTGAAAAACACAGTTCAACCCCCAAAACCGAAACCACAAAAAACCCAGTAAAATTCGCCGAGTTTTAAACCCCGGGTACTTAATATATGTTGATGTATAAAGGCGTTCCCGATATTCGTGGCGATCGCCAAGTACGGGCCGAGCGAGGCAGACGGCCTGGCGCTAGAAGAAGGTGACATCGTGGAGGTCTTGGACAGCGGGAACCCCGACCGCTGGCTGTGCCGTCTGCTGGACCACCCTGACAGGCAAGGCTGGGTGCCACCGAGCTATTTGGTCGCACGGTCCGACGACAAACTGGACACTCGCACGACACAGGAAGTGTTCCGTGAAGACATCATCAAGATCAGCAACAAACAGCAAGAGGCCGTCATGAAAAGAAGGTATGTGACTATGCGGTATACATATACAGGGTGCGCCAAAAAAATTTACGCCTGAGGTTTTCTGATAATTTTTGCGAAACGGCTGAGAATTTTTAAACAAAATTTTGCACGCCTATTATCCATTCAGATGTACGCTAATCTGCAAAATTTTATTCAATTATCTCCAACTTTGACAAAGTTATGCCGTATTAAGTGCGACCACCCACCGAATTTTTACCCACCGAATTTTTACATTTCACAACACGTCCATCACGAGTTTTACTAACTGACGATAAACAACAGGTTTAATACAGAAATAATTGACATTTTATGAATTAGCACACAGTTCAGTTAACATATTTCAGTACGAAGTTCACATCGTATGCTCAAAATGTCGGCCACCGGCTGAAACGCATGAGTTCAGACGTTTGCGAAAGTCGCTGATAGCTTTATTGATCGTTGTCTGTGGCAAGTCGTCCCAGGTCTGCTGCAATGCAAGTTTAGCTCTGGAATGGTCTTTGGCTTTGGGGAAGTTTGTGAAATGCCTGCAGCATTGCGCCCCACACATGGTAGTCAAATGGGTTGAGGTCGGGTGAATTTGGTGGCTATTGGTCCTGTTGTTTATCGTCAGTTAGTAAAACTCGTGATAGACGTGTTGTGAAATGTAAAAATTCGGTGGGTGGTCGCGCTTAACACGGCATAACTTTGTTAAAGTTAGAGGTAACTGAACAAAATTTTGCAGTTTAGCGTAAATCTGAATGGATAATAAGCGTGTAAAATTTTGTTTAAAAATTCTCAGCCGTTTCGGAAAAATTATCAGGAAACCTCGGGGGGGGGGGTAAAAATTTTTGGTGCACCCTGTACATAGCACGTCTGTGCACATCTAAAGCAAGATTATGACCGAGTGCGCACAAAACGTTGGTTTGCAACATTAGTGTTTCGCAAGGTAGTGTAGCAACGCGTTACAGGTGTACTGCACTTGCTATAGAGCTGCTACGTAAGTAAAACTCATCGTCAAGGGCGCTTTACAATCTCGGAAGTGGCAGCTGATTGGCATGAGCTAATGATACCACGGCGTATTATGTGGCCATCCATTGCTCACGCTAACGAAACGTTGGACAAGTGGTGAAGCCGGCAGGCATACTACCCCCCACCCCCCGATCAGTCACATTAGGCGTTCACCCGTACCACATGTCGTTTAATTATGGCCGCCCTACGTAGTTTACATGCGTAAGCGGGCCATTCTGTTTTGCTGCTGATGTTTTATTTTCAAACGCCTAACCTCTGAGTTTTCTTGGCCAATCGCCGCGAAACTTTGCCACATGACCGGAAATGGGTGTATTCAATTGTGAGTTATCGCAAAATTTGGTTGCTTTTGTGCCAAAAATTTTGTGGCCAAAAAGCCTCAAAATTCGTCGCGATGTCGGACAACTTTTGCCGCTGATCGCAAACGTATCTTCGGAATGGAACGAGATAGGGCATATCGACAACCGGAAAACGGCTTTGCGAACTACAGTCTAGAACTGCAAACAGCAAACCACCATCTTTCGTAGCGTAGCGCGTGGCGACATCTGGAGAACGCTAGTCGGATCGGTACTTTTTTGACTAGAGCTTACGCCGGTTGTGAGCAGATACGCGTTGAAGGATCTGTGGGAGTCGGAACGCGAGTATGTCGACGACCTGAGCTCAGTGATGGACAGCTACTACAAGGCTCTCGACGCTGCGCCGCTACCGGAAGCACTGACTGGCAAGCGTGACGTCATCTTCAACACGTTCCCCGACATCTTCCGCTTCCACAATGAGTAAGTATGACTGTATGATGATGATGCTGATGATGATGATTATGACTGCGGTGATTATTCACATCTTCTGATCTGCAGCAATTCATGGATTAAAGTTTTAAGCGAAGGGCAAGAAATTGCAGTTACCCAACATACAGCCGCTATTTTCCGAAAAAGAAAAACGAATGCTTAAAAGTTAAATTTTATTTTAAAATGTACCTAAAATAGAGGATTTTAAGCTTGAAGTATGGTATTTTTTTAAAAACTTTTGACAAGAAGGAGTGGGTTCAATTGCCCCAATCAGCCGCGACGCCGCTGCTGGTCTGTAACAATGAACTGTTCTGAGCTACAGTAGGCCTAACTGTTTTTAGTTTTTTTACGCGCGACAGCCTGGTAATGCTTCGCGCGTCTTAGCCATCGTCGAGGCGTCCGTCCGTCCGTCTGTCCGTCTGTCACACTCCGGTATTGTGTCAACACAACGCAAGCTAGGATCACGAAATCTTCACTATGGACTGCCACGGAGACTCTAGTTTTAGGATCCGTAAAGCTTTTTCCGAAATTTGAAATGGGCACCCCGATCGAGGGCGTTAAATGAGAGGGGGGTATAAAAAATTGGCCACTTTGAGCCAGTAAGTCACCGTATCTCAGAAACTGTGCGAGATAGGGCTTAGGTTACTATTAATCACTTACAGGAAGTCGCATACGCCCTTTCGATTGACATCAAGATCAACGACCTTGAACGACCTTGAACTTCCAAAAAAAAGGTTTTTAGTGATTTTTCGCGATCTTGGGCTGCAACACACATTTTAAGAGTAAATTGCGCCGAAATGTCTTGAAATAGACCAAGACAATTTGCATGTGGAATTTTTAGCATTAAACGTAGATTTTAGCAGTTCAAGTCTCGACCCCCTACGTTCAAGGAGGCCTTCGCACGCGGGCGTCAAAGAGGGGTACCCCCATAAAAGGTCGTTACTTTACCGCTGTTGGCTCGTCTAGCGCTTGCAGATAGACATAGACTTGTTGCTTGCCGTAACAATAACTGCTGACAAGCTTTTAATGATTCAACATTAATGACCTTAAACGACCTTGAACCCCAAAATAGGGGTTTCAGTGATTTTTTCTGCAATTTTAGGCTGCAGCACATTCCAACAGTGAACTGCAACGAAATGGATGGAGATAGACCAGGACAACCTGCGAAGATGAATTGCTATAGGCTCATGAGCTTTGCTCGAATTACTTGTTTATTTTTTGGTAGTTTTTTTTTTATTTGGTTCTGATCAGCTGAAATTGCTTTGTTTTTTATTGACTCCACAGTATTGGACTGGTTATAACAGTCAGCTTATGGGTAACGTCAATGTCGTATTTTCAATTTAGAGTGCCTCACCACGAACATGAACAAATATACAGGGTGTTCCAAAAATAACGGATACACAGTTTTATTTTTGGGATAACTTTGGTAATTTAGCACCGATTTTAACGATTCTTTCACTGTTACAAGCAGAAATTTATGGCGCGTAAACCTGAAGTTCTTCCACCCACCGCACCTTTATTGTGTGACCACATTACCTGTATTGTGTGTGCACTGTGCAGTCGGTTTCTGGGTGAACTGATGAATTGTTCCAACGAACCGGACATGATCGCCGACACTTTCCTTAATAACGTACGTCAGTTGTCATCGCCATGTAATGTTTGCCTGTTATGCCTCACGGTTGTTTTGTATTACAATAAAGGTAAAGGTCGTTTGTTCTTTTACAGTCGTCGGTTAAAAATTTACAGCATGCAGTTTAGTTTTATACGAGAACAGAGCACAAAGGAAAACAAGAAATCTGAGCTAATGCTTATGAGACGCGCGAGAGCCTATAGCAGTTTCTGTTCGCAGGTAATCTTGGTCTATCTCCATCCATTTCGTCGTAATTCACTCTTTAGCAACCAAAAATCGCCAAAAATCACTAAAACTCCTTATTTTTGGGGTTCAAGGTCAATTAAGGTCATCAATGTTGACAATCCTAAGAAGCTTGTCGCCAGTCTTGTTATGTTAAGCAGCATGTCTGTGCCTATCTGCAACCATTTTTACGTTAGACAAGCCAGCAGCGGATAAATAACCACTTTTTAAGAGGGAAACCCCTATTTGACACTCGCGTTCGCAGGTCTCCTTGAACTTAGAAGGTCCAGACTTAAATTGCTAAAATCTACATTTAATGCTGAAAATTTCATGTGCAGGTTGTTTTGGTCTATTTCCAGCCATTTTGGTGTAATTCACTCTTGAAGTGCGTGTCGCAGCCCGAAATTGCAAAAAAAATCACTAAAATCCTCTATTTTGGGGGTTCAAGGTCATTTAAAGTCATCGATGTTGACATTTTTTAAGAAGCTCGTTGCCAGTGCTTGTTATGGTAAGCAGCATGCCTGTGCCTATCTGCAACCATTTTCATGTTAGAAGAGCCAATATATTATGTAGAATACCGCTTTTTAAGGGGGTGTCCCTCTTTCTCCCCCTTGTTCGTGGGGACCCCTTTCACCCAGTGGCATGAAGTTTTGTCACAAAATACTAGAGACTCTAGGCTAAACCAGAAATCTCTATCTCACCTGGGCTCCGATTGGTACCGGGTTGAGACAGACACCAAGACACCAAGACAGAATTACCGTAGCTAATACGCGCTATATATAGCTATGTTAGCTCTCGCGCGTAAAAAAATTAAAAATACAATTCAGAAAGTTTATTCAGAAAGTTTATTTAAACGACATGCCGAAACTGTAGTAGACACCTAGCGTTTAGGGATCAGGGTCACAGGCTTGCACAACGTTGTTCGGATATCTTTCGCTTACTTTGTTTTAATATGATATTTATTTTGTTAGATATTTCTCGAATTTTTTAAATTATTTTTATAGCTTATAGTTTATTGTGGTGTTTGCAGAAAGAGCATTTTCAGCAGTACATTCCATACTTTAGAAATCTGAATCAATCGCTCTACATTATCGATCTTCCGGAATCCAAGGATTTCCTGCAGGTATAAATTTGCAACGCAAGTGTCTAGAAACGTTTCCGGAAGTTTACATTATATCGAAAGTTATTGGCTGGCGCTGCTGCAAGCTATTAGCAACTCTTATTGTTTGACAACGTGTTTGTGGCTGTCTGCATCTGTCCGCACGTCTGTCCGCATAGCAGCGCAGTAGTCGCTAGACTGCTAGAGCTAATCATAAGCTTCTGTAAGTAAGTAAGAAACTACGTTCACATTTTGCTGGCCTTTGGAGGCACTTAGTACAGTCAACTTTTTTTGGTGACAGTCGGGCTTTTGTCTGAGTTCTGACGTTTTAACAAAAACAGTAATGAGGTGTAGAATGCTGCGTAAAATATTCTTCTTGGGTTGTTTGTGCCTTATCGTTTTTGTATATTAAAAATCTTTAAACCTTAAAAAAATTTGAAACCTAAAACCTTAAAACTTCCCCCCCTAAAAAAGTAGGTTTTTTCATCTCTGCACTGATCTATAGCTGTTTAGTGCATAACACGCGAATTCGTTCATTGATAATAATTATTCATTAAACTGCTGTATCGCATTTGCATTCGGTCAGTTTAACCATGAAGACGAGTTTTGTAGGCACAAAATTCACTGCATGACTGTATTGAATTTTATGTTTAATGTGAAATAACATTAATGCACAAGCAAAAAGATCAGTCGTGGAAGCCGTTTAAACGGAATGGGGTCAGAACAGGATAGTGAAGGAAGTGAGGGGGACCGCACCTGAAGATCTTGTCCAGGGTGAAGGTAAAAGGCAAAGTCCAGTACTTGCTATAGCGCTTCTTACATGAGACGCACTAAAGACCAGAAGCGCTTTTACAAGCTCTGAAGTGGCAGCCGATTGGCATGAGCTAATGATACCGCAGCGCACTATGCGGCCATCCATTGCCCCGTTAACAAACAATTGGACCCGCGGTTTGCAGCAAGCCGACATACCATCGCTCCAATCAGCCACACTAGGTCTTCACCCCGTAGCTCTTAAGATACTACTTATTTCCCGTCCCACGGAAGGTTGGAGGCTGAGTTGATTTAGGCACACAGTAGGTTAGCAAATTGCTCAAGGTTCCTCAGAGTTCCTTGTGACGCCGCGCGCGCTGTCTTTGTCTGCCAGGACTACGGCAAGGGTCTGGTCGGCGAGAAACAGCTAAGTCTGCGTGACTACCTATCTCGACCGTGGACGCGCGTCGACGATTACGTCACTATACTCAAGGACCTGCTGCGATACACGGCTAAAGCACAGCAGAACACCGGCCGTCTGGAGCAGGCGATTGAAATGATGATGGATCTGAAGAAACAAGCCGACGATCTGGCGACGCTGGACCGTATCACTGGCTACCCGGGTGACCTCTCACTGCTTGGGCCAATTTACCGACATGTCAGTGGTCTCCTTAATTTATTTAGTCAACATCTATTGTAATTTATTAAAATGTCGACGGGGCTTAATTTGTGCCGGTGTGGTGGAAAATTCGTCGCACCGGAAAATTATTCCCACACGCAGCAGTGCGGGTTAGGGTTAAGATTAAGGATAGGGTTAAATTTAGGGTTAGGGTTAGGGTTAGGAGTAGGGTTAAGATTAGGGTTAGGATTACGGCTAGGGCTGAGGTTAGAGTTAGCGTTAGGGTTAGCGTTAGTTACATTATGACAATATGGAGTGGTGGGGAAGAATTTTCCAGGTGCGACAAATTTCCCACGACACCGGTACTGTCTGGTATGGCGTGTCAGTACTTCTTGTGAAGGCGGTACACCGTAAGCTACAGGCAGTTGTCGTTTGTTGTCGTCACAACGACGGTAAGTTGTGCATTGTCGAGGTTCTAAATGTCACAAAATACCAAGTTGCTACCTACCGAATGCGTTTCTCAAGCTCAAAATGCATTCGCTTTCGGATAGTAATTTTCGCCGTTGGATAAAGTCAGCAAAATCAGGATCGAAGGACCAAATATACTGCAAATAAGCTAAAGCAGGTTTTCAATTGTTTTTTATTATTTGCTGCTTGATAAGAACACCGGAAAGAAAAACAACCGAGGCCACCTTTTTAGAAAAAGAATATGCATCAGAAAATATCACTTATCATCATCTGAATGGTGTGCGTTGTGCCTGTAGGACGACTTCATCGTCTGGGAGGGTGAACCAAGCGGCAAAGGCAAAGAACGACACCTGTTCCTCTTCAAAGACAAACTACTTCTCACACGCAAGCGCAAACCGGAAAAACCCGGGGAACTACCCACCTACGAGTTCAAAGGAATGATTGATGTATGCTACTGCTTTCCGTTTTAGTTTCCTGATTTAGTGTTCATAGTAATTTAGTCATTTTTTTGGTTCTCATTTTAAAGGTTTTTTACTGCATCAGCAGTGTAGACCTAGGCTATATGAAGTAATCGCGTTTCTCATACCGTAGAATGGAACACTTTCTAAACATGTTGTCTGCCCTTAGGGGATAACTTTAAGTGTGAATGAAGAGAGGAAATGCAAGATAACAGGAAAAACGAAGGATTATAGTGACAGGACCGTTGCTATCGTGCGTCACGTGAGCTTTGCTTAAATTACTTGTTGAATGCTCTTTACCGGGTAGTGCCTACCTGTTTTACAGGGCGTCAGCATAGTTTGGGGCAGTGGCAGTGAAAAGTAAATACGTTTTGACACCTCTGATATGGCCCCCTGATCAACTTGCATGAAAAATAAAACATATGCAAAAATGTTAGGCTACATAACATCATAAACAATTGTCAAATATAGGACGTGATCACACATAAAGTAGCACATTTTCAAAATGTTTAATTTTACGTGTAGCTTAATCGTTTTTACGCGCGACAGCAAAATGCTTCGCGCGTCTTTGCCATCGTCTGGGCGTCTGTCTGTCTGTCTGTCACACTCGTGATCTGTATCAAAACGGTACAAGCTAGGATCACGATATCTTTACTGTGGGCTGCCCCAAGGTGTCTAGTTTATCGTGACAAAATTTCGTGCCATTAGGTGCAGGGGTTCTCCTCGAACGAGGGCGTCAAAGAGGGGTACCCCCCTTAAAAAGACGTCATTTTGCCGTTATTGGCTCAAATAATGTGAAAACGGTTGCAGATAGGTACATACATGCTGCTTATCATAACAAGTACTGGTGACAGGCTTTTTGGATTTATC
>Ga0056128_1008102_pt1 | contig 13278 bp, 13 predicted proteins | sample WorMetLIZISLAND2_FD_71113 | JGI IMG/M metagenome (GOLD analysis project Ga0056128, IMG submission 71113) | Marine gutless worms symbiont microbial communities from Max Planck institute for Marine Microbiology, Germany - Olavius geniculatus... ... | reverse complement strand
TTTTTTCCTTTCACTTTTCTTTTTCCTTCCATTCCCCTCCCCCTTTCTCTTTTCCTTCTTCCGTCTTTCTTTCCGTGTCCACGTCCGTGCGTCCAATATTTGAGGCACCATATCTCCGTAACTGTGCAAGATAGACGCATGGTCACTATAGACAACGGATAGGAAGTCGACCCCCGGGAGTCGGATGGTCACGTGACCGATGACGTCACGTGACCCCAAAAGGTCAAACTCGTGACCCCATTATCTTTGAGGTGCCATATCTCGGTAACGGTGCCAGATAGACGCACGGTATTGACCTTTTATAGTAAAGCGCTATTGACGAATCGAATGGTTTCGTTACTGACAATGTTTAATGTTTAGTTAAAATAATACAGAAATCGCGATTTAGACGGCGTCCATTCCGTGCATCTCCACTAGCGCAGATGTGCGCTGTGGTATGCTAGCTGGAAATGGCAATAGCAAATGTCGTTCGGACGGCTGCGGACTGTGGGCACATTACATGGCGCCGGTAATGAGCGCTTCGAGGCAAACAGCTCCGCGAAATGAAATCGGAACCGAAATCCACACGCTACAGCGGACCGGGCCGGGCCCTGCGGGGAAAATGATTGACGGGAGAGGCAGAAAGAGAGAGAACGTAGTTCGCGCTGCAATGTCTTGTTGGTGCCGGTCTATTCCATTTACTGTGACAGTCACATTATGCCAGCCGGCTTTTAGTCTTCACGACCGCTCAACTGTTCAATGTTCAGTCACTGTAGTCTTACTGGCGTAGTTGCTCGCCAGCATTTGCGAACTCATTCTCTCAATACTGACTCTGCCAATGTTGCACAGGCGCCTGCGCTTAGTCTAAAAATGTGGTATCTCTCTCTTTCCTTTAGGCTGTGGATTTCTCGGGCGAGGGGTCAGCCACACGGGTTCTCCGTCTCCCGGCTTTATTCTCCACGTCCATGAAATCGAGCCGCAAGTTTTCCATGTTGTACCTGACGACGTCGATTCACCTAAAATGTGGTATATAGGACGCTTAAACTTTTTTCAGCTCAGGTTTTTCAGCTCCCTTTTTCTTTTATTGCCTTTTCTTCTAGTATTTTATTTTTTAACCCCAACAGGCAAAATCCATTATCTGTCGTTTTATTCCTTTAGTTTCAATGCCCTGTTAGTGAGTGACTTCGCATACGTACCCCTCAAGACTTTTCTTGTAGGCATGTTCTTTTACGTTGTGTTTTAGTCTTTCTTTCATTCATTCAAAGCAACGCCTCTGAGTGAATACGAAGGTATTTATTTACTTTTCGGTCTTGCGATGCAAATATGCTAAATGACTTTTTAAAATTTTGAACACATCCTACTTGTCGCAAAACTTTAGCGTTTAATTCTGTTACTACTTTAGTAAGAAGCTAGAACGCAGTAAATTCAAAACAATTTTGTCCGTAACCCCATTGATTGCCTGTGCACTACAAACTTTTGATGCAACAAACAGTTTTTTTCATATTTGCTTACATGAATATAATCTTTTTATAATACCACGTATGTTTCCGGAACAACAAAAGCAAAATTAACAACCGACCCATGTTTCTAGCAACAGCCAACTAAACAGTGCACTGCATATTACTACAACAAAACCCGTTACGTCTACTATTTAAGTTATAAGAAATAAATCAAATACCATAAGTAAACATTATGCGCAATGAACAAGAACAATCAAGTGGCACAGTACAACAAACTAGAAAACTTTGTCAGCCCAATGCCGACATATTGTGCGATGCGGCCGTCCGCCTGACCGACTTTCTAAGCTCAAAACTGGCACGCCTGTTATATACTCTTTTTGTCGCAAACGTTGACAATAATTTTGGTTTTTTTTCTGGATCCTTTTGTGCTCGAGAAAGAAACCCGTATACGGGACGGACAAACGAACGGACGAGCAAGAACCGTAATACGACCTTTTAGGACGAGTGCACGATAACTTAACAATGACAACCGGTTGATGATAACAGCATGAGTAAGAATACTGCAAGGAAATGAAAAGCATCGATAATGACAAATTCAGGTCATGTCGCCTCCACGCCTTCAGCCAATGCCCAGCTGCTATAGCTGCTAATTATGTTATGTCGATGTTGCAGTCCGGCAAACATTTATAGCCACAAGACCAAAAACATAGACTCCTGCATGTATATGCACCGACAGCCAGAGGCGTCAATCCCCTTGAGTTTTGGAGCAAGTAAACTACGGAAAATATAGACATCGGACAGCCACGTTCGGGATTTACAACGGCACTGTGGCTGTCCATTATAAAGCCGAATATGGAAGAACCGCTGACATCGACATTCATCATGCATGGCCAATCTTGAGAGAGGTTTGAACTAGGCCTATCTGAGTGTTTTCTGCGTATTCACGACGCCGTATAAAGTCTATGAATCTTGAACACAAGACGCGAGCGACGAACTCAATGCAGTTTATGGCCGAGACCACATCGAGACAATGATATGCAGTATAAAAGTATACCGTATAATACTGTAACTATAGGGTTCATAACACGATGCACAGTTTGAGCATACGATTCACTGTCATTAACCTGTAAACACACGACATTTATGTAGCTTGCACTGCGTGTTTTACGACGCTCAACCTTAACAAATAGCGTTTAAGTGGTGAACATAAGTCAATAAAAATATTTTTTTCGTATGCTTGGAATCAAATTTTCGTAAAGCCATTACATCACACCGCCAATAACTTCAAAAATAAACAAAAAATAACACCAAACCATATTTGCATATTTTCAAACATTTTTGATAATTTTTCATCTCGCTCATTTTTTTGAAGTCCTTCATTACCTGAGGGACGGACTGTAATATTTTAAAACTCGCATCCACATTTCATAATGTGACTTGATCTATTATTGCTTAACTATAACGAACCTTGTAGTGGCTTTGCTATCAAGCCAGTTTAACAATTTCGACTGATTGATCGTGTGACTGATTGTGACCGGATGACCCGAGTTCGATCCTTGCTAAGATCGATATGAGTTATTGGATTGCTAGCGGACGGCTAGGTTTGTACAGCGGCGGCAGCAGCTGCTTGAGAGGTGGGTGTGGGTACAAACTACAAACAACGAGTCACGACTCATGAAACATTTGTCACCCGAACACTTTTTTTCGTGTTGCAAAAAGAAGCAAGAAAATGATAAACAACTTACAGTTATTCGGTTTCTTGTCTTTGAGTACGTTTAATTTAATAAAAAAAAGTATAAAGTCAGCTCGGAAAACCGGACTGCAGTGAACGAATCGAGTCAAATCGATTTACTTACTGGATACTATGTAAAATGCTTATTACGTCTTCAGTGTTAAAATGCAGTCTATAATGCCCTCTGACGTGCAATACAAGAACAGCGCGTTGTTTCGCAGACCAACAGAATACACGACATGTTGGTTAATTCATATACATGGGCACCATGATGTGGCTAACCAGTCGTATCAATGTCGGAATTTTTACGAGAAGCCCAGCTGTCGCTAGGAAAAGCCGACCGTACCGCCTATTTCCAAAGCCCAGTGTCCGAATTCTAGTCACAAAGAGAAAGCGATTTGTCAGAGATGATATAGTTTCATGCACGCCATGTTGACGGAACGCTGTCTCGAAAGCTACAGTGAACGCTAGTATAACAGACATCACACGTTGTCATTTCGACAAGCGATATAAATAGCTACAGAGTAAATGAACAACAAGAATATCGGACGCAAGTTTTGCAAATATTTTTCACAATAAAAACGCCTTGCTCGGGAAGACACGCTACAGCATAGTAAGTTTCTGTTGCTGTACTGACCTTCAAGATCATTCAAGGTGAATGATTTTCATGTCATTTGAAAGCTAATATGCGACATCCTATTAGTGATTAATAGTAACCTAGGCCGTATCTATCACCGTTTCCAAGATATAGCCAGATTTCCGTTGAAAAACGCCCATTTTTTCCTACCGCCGTCCATTCAACCCCAATTTTAAAATGTTCCCCTTGGAGTAGATGGTTAAAATTTTGCACGCCCGAGTTTCACACCCATGTAAAAAAACCTTTCCCCTACGCCCCATCCCGTTAACCACAATACATCCGTTACAGGCAGACGGGCAGACGGACAGATGACAACCATGCCAATAGCTCGACCTTTACTATAGTACTGTCGGCTAAAAACCGGAAATAGGCCGAACATTAATTTTAGTCGGCCTAATTAATACGCCTGTAGGCGCACTGTACTACATGAAATAAGCTACTCGAAAGCATAGTTCACGCAAAATGTACTCGAGTGGGCCATCACACATAAAAAATTAAAATCTATGCTAACCTCGCACTGATTCTCGATTTGACTCCAATCTGCAATAGGCTTAGAGATGTTTTATCTGTAGCATATATGTAGTTTTCGCAGCTGGAAAAAGCACTCGGCACTGGGTAAGGCCACGTGCTTGTCCATCGACAAGTTTGGCTGAGCAGCACTCCACGGGCTAACTCTTGCCATAGTTCGCCTAATACTGAACCGTAGTGCAAAACCTACTGGTAAACACTACCTGCCGCGTGAAACTTTTTGCAACATCACTCCTTTGCATCACGATTCAGCAATCAGCACCGGGACTACAAATAACTTTTAAAAATGTTTATTTGATTAGTCCGTGCATCTGTATTTTAGGTGTATGGAAAGTTGTACGCGTTATTGGCCTTTCTGTTTGTTTAAAACATTTTTACGCGCGAAAGCAGCAGTTACTGCTTTCAGCGCGTCTTAGCCATCGCAATTCTGTCCGTCCGTCCGTCCGTCTGTCTGTCCGTCCGTCACGCAGGTGAATCAGTCAAAAACAGTGCAAGCTAGGATTACCAAATCTTCACCATCGGATGCCTGGAAGACGCTAGTTTCAGGAACCGTAAAACTTTTCCATAAATTCGAAGGGGGTCACCCTGAACGAGGGCGCTAAATGAGAGGGGAGTGGGCAAAATTTGCGATTTTTGGCCGATAAGTCGCTGTATCTCAGTAACGGTGCGAGATAGAGCCTAGGTTACTATTAATCATTAATAGGAAGTCGTCGTACGCTGGCTCTCGATTGGCGCCGAATTCAATGACTTTGAATGACCTTGAGCGCCAAAATAGGGGGTTTTATGGATTTTTTGGCGATTTCGGGCTGCGACACAAGTTTATATCATTCACAAGGTGGCGCCACGCTATAATCGTTATGCAATCCAGATAGAGAATTTGGTATTTGTATATTAACTTTGCGTGAACCAGAACTGCTATAGGCTTTCGCGCGTCTCGTGAGCATTAGCTCAAATTTCTTGTTTTTAGCATTTCGTGCATTTTTATGAGAAGTAAGTTATAAGAATGATGACGATGGCGATAAAGATGACTGCCGTGGATTTGGAGATTCACAAGAAAGAGATTCCCATAGTATGGCAATTGAAGTCGAAGGGGGTCACCCTGAGCGAGGGCGCTAAATGGCAGCCCCGTGACGTTCGGTAGGCCTTCAATAGTGTTCGGCAGTTTTCGGTACGGATATTCATCGGCATACCCGCATGTCGTCGGAGCGCCGACAGAATCATAATGTTCCCATGCTTACGGTTACAGCGTCAGCAGCAGGAATAGTACCGGCGACAGCAAGACGGCGACGTAAGGGCATCGACGTACTGCGGAATTACTGCAAGGAGTGGAGTCGACATTGCGATGAACGGTGAGTCTGTAGTGCAGCAGGAGACCGGTAGAACTGCGACAGTTGGACACGGCCAGATAGAGTCGTCGCACGTCATCACCTGACACGCCGGCCTTCCAGTGCTCGTCAGCGTCAAAACGTTTCTCACCTGTACAGGTGAGATTGATTGGATCTTCGCTGTAGAGCACTGTCTGCGCCACGCAGCCGTTCCACGTCGCTCTACGCACCAGACATTGATCCTCAAACGACTAAACGTTAAGTGACAATTTTATTTCTATGCGCAGAGAACGGTCGTGAATAAAAAAAACAGTACGAAGTTTTAACTCAAAAGTGAGTGCAAAAGCACGCACGCACGCAGAAATGACCAAAAACTTGTGATGACTCGAGCGTCACTAACACAACGGCAGTGAAACATAACAAAAAGCCCAGCTGTCGCTAGGATAGCCGACCATACTAGTGTTCAGTGACCTTCAAGGTTATCCAAGGTCGATGATTTCTATTTCATTCGAAAGGGCGTATGCCACTTCATATTAGTGATTAATAGTAACCTTGGCCCTGTCTCTCACCGTTTCCGAGATATGGCCAGTTTTTCGTTGAAAAACGCACATTTTTCCTACCCCCTCCATTGAACCTCCAATTTGAAAATGTTCCCCTTGCACTAAATAGCTGAAATTTTGCATGCCCGAGTAAAACACACATGGCTAATTATTCGTGTAATAATTTTTCCGCTGTGCTTAGACGCAATTATACACCCGTTACAGACAGACAGACAGACAGCAGCCATGCCAACAGCTCGACCGTTACGGTCGACTTCATCATGTATGGATTTGTAGGCAACGTGATGCTACGATCTACAAAGCAGGCGTAATCAACTATGACCAATTTCGCTGCAACGATTTTCATTCTGTCGATAGCCTAGTGTTCAATTTTACGTTTCTTCTTTGACACAGGTAGTCGTTAATGCAAAACTGCGCTGTCTGCTATTAGATAGAACGAATGTTCCCGAATGTGATAACTTTCTGATACCGCAGGACGGTAGGATATCGGTAGACTGTAAATGTCGTGGCCTGTTCATGTTGCAAGTTTTACGCTCAACCATGCAGTTTTTTTTAAATCGTACTTTACTTCGCTTAATAACTGCGACAATAATTGCGTGCTACCTGTTCTAGAGATCACTTTCCCTTCTCGGTAAGACCGCATAATCGATCGCATTCTGTCTGGTTGTCTATCTGTCCATTCGTCTGTCTGTCTCCTATAGCTGCTTTTAAGTGCGACTCAGAAAGCGCGCGTTCGACTGAAATGTCGCCCGTGTCACATCTAATTAACTGAACAGATGTCGCATGAGGTCAAATCCGAATGTCAAAAGACAGTGCGGTGTTGAGAAGAAAATGTGCCACAACTTCAGCATAAAAGCCGTCCGAACGTCATAATTATTAAACATTCCATATATTTCTATTTTCTACCGATCGTAGGCCTAACGTTACTGCACGAAATAAACATTTTTAAGCGAAAACTGACAAAGGTCAACAAAGGTCAAGGTTTTTCAATTTATTTGCTGTTACCCGAGTGTGCGTGTCAGTTAATATGTCAGTAAATAATATGAATAATTAATTCTTACCGTGTCCGAAGCTACGCTAACACTGTAGGCCCCACAAACAGTTCACATAAGACTTAAGTAAAAATAAAGAAATAGCCATGCCTATCGAAACTGCAAAGAGGGCACGAAATCGTGTCATACACAGCTCTTATATGTATTTTCCCTGTTCACTATCACTCAACCGGTGTTCGCTAAGTGATTAGGCCTACTGACAGAAAATCGTTTTCAACTTTGATGCCACGTTCGCAGACAACTAACAATCTGTCTAACGACCGGTTGGGACCGGACCGGACGACAAGGCGCGCCGGGCGACAATCTGATTCCGTGCAGCGTGCGTGGGGCGACCGCCACGACTCTTCCTGGTCGGAAATCGAATTTCATTTCGGGCGCCAATTATATTTGCCGACGTGAGCAGAAATTCTGGGTGTGTGAGGAGACGAGAGAGAGAGGAAAGGCGAAGCGGTCGTGTGTGGCTGTTGCGACAATCAATTGACAGTCGCGTCGGCGCTAAGTCGCCACGCTGCGTTTTCACCGCAGCCACATATCAGCGTCGTGGGGCCAACATGCAGTCGGCAGCGTGGCGAAATGAGGACTAACTTTGGCGTGTGCGAAATGTAAGAACTAAAAACATATATTCGTTTAGTGCCGACGTATTATGCGGCCGTCCGCGTGAAGCTGCGCATCTCTAACCCAAACAATAACACAACTGAACCGTGATCTCTGGCCTTTGACATTCTGTAGCGAAAATTGGCACACCTGTTACTCTTGCCTTACCCAACGTTTACACCAATTTTGGCTTTTCTACGTTTTTATGTTATTGAGTTAAAAACCTGCACGGGACAGACGAATAAACGCGCAAGACGCGTCACGGCCGCATATTAATAACGACAATGATAATGATCATATTAATTGCAAACGTCACGGTGCCGTTGATTTGGAGACCCTAGGAAACGTTCGGATGACGGTAAACCATAAGCAACGGTGAACAAATGAGTCTTTGGTTCAGATTTAAACACAACTACAGAGTCACAGTCTATGGCAGATGCAGACAAAAAGTTCCAGGTTTCAAATCTATCAAGTGGTGCTTGAAGCTGGAATTTTGTGTTTTCTTAAAGCGCAAGTTGATCGTAGCTCCGAAAACAAGGTTGAACGAGTACTTTGTACTTAACTTCGTTCAGAGAGAAACAGAATTCAGAAGTGGCGTCGAACTAGTCAATGTATCGATGGCTGACGGACTATTAAATCAAATTGAATTGGTACCGTGCCCCTACACTTTTTTCTCACTTTTTTGCATTGTTTGCAATGTTCACTAATCGTTTAACCATTTGAAGTCTATCAGTGCACAACGTTTTGATCATCTTAACTATCTTTATTTAACAAATTAGCCCTTCAAGCTATCGCAAGCTGTAGCCTGCGAGTTTGTGTGGGTCATATATACTGATTGTACAAAATAAAATAAAATGTAATGAAATAAAATAAAAAAAAAAACGAAAAAAATTCGACGCGATTGACGAGTGGCCAGCTTATTTACTCGCTCAGCGAGTAAAAGAACACAAAGAAAAAGCACGTGAGCTGCGTAATCCAATAAACATTGCAGTAACGCGCAACTGCTGTTCGAATGATACCGAGAGACTGGGTGGGAGATTTACGACAAGGTTCGTTTTAAGCCAGGAATAAAAGACTGCAACAGTGATGGATGGCGAAAGAAAGGCAAGAGTAATGAAAATGAAAATCGTCAGTTGGCACATGTGTAAAAAGGTAAATCGGGTAGGCGATAGCAGAAAACCGAAACGTCACCGTCTAGAAGTAGATTTATATTGCATTCTCGACGTTGCGTTCCACTAACCGAAACTAACCGAAAACAGAAAAGATAATCAAAAGCGTTTATTTTGGTCTGGGTGGCAAATAATAAAAACACACGAACGTATGTACACCAATAGGGCCTACTCGGAACGCAATATAAAGCAGTACCGAGTGGAGACAGTCTCGTATTTTCCAGCCCTGCATTTTTTGTGCTCCATTTTCTTGTCTCGCATTTTGGTCGCCCCGATGTATCGATGTATCGATGTATTGTTGGTGATTTTAATGTGACGTAAATTTTTGGCGTTTTCGTCGAGCATCAGGTATAGAAAGATGTTGTTTCTCGGTGCCTTCAATTACTGGCTGTGACTGATGTCATTAACTCGTCCGCAGTCCGCACCATGCACTTTTACAGCAGCGCCGCCAAAGTAAAAGCAATGTCCTACGTCATCAGAGTCAAAAAACGCCAGTCCCACTTTATCGCACTATCTCATCCTGTCTGCGGGGACCGACTGCCCGCCTGCACGCCGGTAACCGTAGCGAGTGCCACTCAGCTCTGCAGGACCGACCGGGGGCACCCGAAGACCAACAGCAACGTTAGGGAGATCTTACAGAGGACCCCCCACGTTGAATCGATAATCGCCGGTGGCCGACAGTCGGGGGCCTGCGCTGCAGAGAGGGCTGCTGCACGGTGGTGCCGGATGGGACTCGCGCTGGCGGACATGCGCAGAACGGCGATGACGTCACGGAGTGTCGCACGCGCGGATTACGACACATTGTAAGACTGATATCGGATTGGTTTTAACCCCGACCTCTGATTCATTAGATAGCTCCCCCGTAACTTCCCCAACCCCGTCCCTCCCCAATAACTCCGACCAGCTCACCCAACCGAACCCACATGCTGAGCGGGTACGCAGCGACGCCAAAGACACGCCGCGATCAGCTCCGTGGAGAGATTTGGATTTTCATTATGCGTCAGAATAAAAAAAATCATCGAACTTCCTCAAGACAGACACAACCGTCGCTAACACGATGTGGAGTCTAGTACATATGCACGATGACGTTAAGGAAAGCTGCTGTAATGTCGGCAATATGACGAATACACGGATGGATGAAAGGAACTAGGCTTAATAGCGGCCAATTATTGAAGAGCAAAACTATATACTCGTAAGGCCACATACGACATGGCACGCGGATCTTTCTGCAATTTCACGACGGACTTCGTCCGTTTGCATGTTTTGATCTTGTCATTGATGTCGTCTTCATATTTTAATTTTCCAAGCCTAAAATCGTTCCGCTTTTCATTAGCACCTGGCGAATATAAATACAAAGTAAACAAAATATAGGGCCTAATACACGATAATCACCTTTGACTTTTTGACATTTTGCTTCCTCTACTTTAAGTATAGGTACCTTCTCATCAGTTCCGAAAAGACTGAGACTATTGGAGCTCGGGTCAAACAGACGGACAGACGGATTAAAATACGCACAACGGCATAATGATAACCCAATGTCAAAATATGCAAAAAGTTCATCGAAAAAATATAACATTGCAAAATACTGTGACCTGACATTTACATAAAAAGCATTCGCATGTACACGCACACCCATGGTATCTTGAGTTCAGTATTATTTGCTATGGTACGAGTCAGACTCATGCGTAGAAGGGCTCTGCAATTTCGGAAGTGGCAGCTGATTGGCACGAACTAATGATACGTCGCGGTGCAATATGCGGTCATCCACCCATTGCCCGTTCTGGCATGCAGCATGCATTGCGGGCCGAAACAGACAGCAATGCCTGCTGACTAATCAAATCTGCATAACGTATACATAGCATGTGTATTTTTTCGTTAAAGCCCAAACTTCAAACTCCACTCATTTCGATTTAATGTGAATTTGTTGCACAAAGCCGTACAACAAACCTACAAGAAATAACAATTTTGCAGCAATTTTACCAATTGGATCATAAGTCTACAAAAATAAAAACCTAGAACTAGATTCCAGTCCAAAACACTTTCCAACAAATCAATAACACACTAAAGTAGAGATCAGTAGAGTTTGGGCTTGGTCGCATTTGGCCGCGTAACATTTCTGGTGTCACAATCAGTCGCCAGAGCGTCGCAGTCTTCCAGGAAACACGTCGACCCGACGATCGAAATTATCCAGTCGAAAGTGACAGAGACGGATGGATCGCAGCGCCCGGAACTCGTAGCAGTTATCGGGGCGCACGCGAACGACCACCCAGGTCGACTGCTGCTGAACCCACCCCAGCTTGACCGGTCGACAGACTTCATCGGTTCTCCAGCCGAGCTTTTCTACTTCTGCTTCCGGTCGTCGGTCGTCGGCTCGGCGCTGCGTTGTTTGTTCTTCATCGGTTCTCGTTAGGTCGGTCATCGTTGACGTTTGTTTCGTTTCGACGTGTTCCGACTCGACACCGACCCTTTACTTAGAGATGTGTGAATAGTTAGATTTCGCAATCATTAAAACCGAAACCTGGTAGTAATGGATAGAACCGAACGATTTCACGGGGGGGGGGTTAAAATTACACTTCTTTTCACTTTGCGGTACAAAAACACATACAAGTTTTTAGTCACAGAAAAAACGTAATATCAAACTGGCACACGCAATATATGATGTCAGGCTATATATAATTTTTGTTTTGCAATTTCTTTATCCTCGTTGAGAGGTAAACGTTCAAAAATCTCCTCTCCGAATGCCTCACTTTCTGAATAAGTTACATCTGGCTACTATCTATATAGTTGTGCAAGCCAATTGATTTTTGTAATAATGTGGAAAAACAGAACAGATATAAAAACGTCATTGCGAGTCTGGTAAAAAAACTGCACAAGAAAAAAAAACTTTATGCTGTTGACGTTACATTGGGTAACTAATGAGAGCTAAAAAAAAAGAGTCGACTTGTCCAACGCTTAAACCAGCGCACCACTTGTCGTGTCTGCTTCGCGAGTCATTCATCTATCGAAAGACCGAACTCCGACTATTTCTCATTACAATACCCGTTGATCGTCGTGTCCTGTATAACCAGCCTATCCGGCTTCACCTTTACATTTTTTACCAAGATGTATTATACAACTCACGGTTAGCTATTTGCTTTCCCCTGCCAAACGTCTTGACCAACTCTCGGTCTCTCCACTCACAAAAAGCTGGTAACTATATATACTGGCACGAGATCGGCAGACAGAGGAGTCGTGCTCATTCCTTGCGGTATTTGCTGTTGATGTTCCGATAGTTCCTTGAAAGTGGAACCGAATATACAGTAGGATCTGCTTTATTAGCAACATTAAACAGTTCAAGCAACAACTTCTGTTTTGTTTCGTTTAAATATGTTTTTGTAACTATGGCTGTCTCATTCTAAGTTGCTTTAGTATTAATTACTGCACTGCACCGCTGGCCAGCTGAGGTTTATACTAGTTTAGTTTTAGTCTTAGAATTGCACAAGTATAGCGCCTCCTTATGACCATGCTTCAAACTGGCGAAAAAATGCCTTGCAGTAAATTACAGTGAAAGAAATGCAGGTTCTCACCGGAAGCTGAGGTCGAGTATTTTCTGCGGCACGAGCAGCTGTGGAATGACGAGTTCTTTCTCGAAGCAGCTCTGGTCCCAGTGCAGGTTGGCAAGCTCGTCTCGCTCGTAGAGCAACACGTTCTGTACTTGCATGTCGTACGGGTAGGTGAACACGAAGCGAAACCAACCGTCTCGCGCCAGAGTCAAGTTTGCGATGAATCCAAACCAGTTTCTCGTCGTGTTCACGTCGCCTTCTATCACGCAGACATCGTCGTCGTCTTCGTCTTCCCGTTGGCTATCGTCCTCTTCGAACATAACGATGTCTTTGACGAGCGCGGCTTCGCGCGGCGTCAGACCGGCTTTGGCGGGAGTCGACGCCGGTTGACGCAGGTACGGCGTGGAGGTGGACGGCGGGAACCAGTTGATGACGGGCGGCGGACGGCGCGTCGTCGACGTCGTCGTGCGCTCCATCTCGGAGACGGAGAGAGGTCGGCACGGCCCGATGTGTCCGTCGATCTTCATGAAGTAGTACAGGTCGAGTCCGTGCAGCGTGGCGCAGTTGCTGACCGCGACGAACCACGTGACCGGGTCTCGCTCGGACTCGTCGACGGCAAAGCTGCGCCCGCCCTTGCAGACGTACATATCGGTAGCGGACTGGCGGCGGCGGTGCAAAGAGGTCGGCGAGTGCGAGTGGA
>Ga0056128_1008100_pt1 | contig 13278 bp, 5 predicted proteins | sample WorMetLIZISLAND2_FD_71113 | JGI IMG/M metagenome (GOLD analysis project Ga0056128, IMG submission 71113) | Marine gutless worms symbiont microbial communities from Max Planck institute for Marine Microbiology, Germany - Olavius geniculatus... ... | reverse complement strand
CTCATTGCACTGACTACTATTACGTGACTTCACTGTTTAGGCTTATTGTTACGTGTCCTTGTAGTCTTAGGATTTAACGCCACGCTAAAGTTAATTCGTCCTTCATCATCATCATCATCATCATTAACTCAGCCTGGCCATCCGTGAGTGGGTAAGCGCAATGAGTACCGGCGAAAGGTGGGACGTAAACAGGCACACCGCACAATGCACTAGCCCCGTATTCGTAATCTGGCAGTGTAAACTGGTGTCTGGCTGAGAGTTAAGGAAACGGAGATCAGCATCGCCATGTGGGTCTTATGGCTCGGGAAATACCACGTTTTTTACGTTTTTAGGTCTTGCACACCGCAATGAGCCGTCATCAGAAAGTGTTCGTTCGCGTGGTCGCACCGGTTGCGACGATACTAGCCGGTGCAGTATTGCTAATGGTGACAGACAGACTGCTACGGCACCACGTCAGCAACCATCTGTTGTCCACGCACCATCAGACGCTAAGCGAACTGATACTAAGTCGTATCTCAACACCCTCGCTGACTCGACCACGTCAGCTCGTCGACCCGCACAGGCCTGACGCGTCGCAGCACGGTCGGTCTAGACCCCCAATCCGGTTTTTTAAAACAAAAAGCCCAGCTGTCTCTAAGGTGGACCGACCTTACTGCCTATATCCAAATGCTAGCGTCTGACTTCTAGTCGCGGAAAGAAAGTCATTTCTCAGAGTGACTGCAATCCCATACACGCTAATGTGACGCTGCTATAATGAACGCTACAATCAACGCTAAGATAAAATGCGGTGATTTGGCGCACATATGCAATGGCTTCAGAAAATTCAGGAAGCAACTTAGCATTCAAAAATTGCAGCCAAACCGCTGCAGATAAAACACGGATACTATTGACAGCCGATAAAAACTCATCGTCGCCGTATCCAACGGTACTATCGTTAACCCTTACGGCGTGTCGTTTAGCTACAATACCGTAATACTGGCATAGCAGAGTACGTAATAATCCGTCAAGGTCATCCAAGATCGATGGCGTTCGTGCTATCTTAAATGACTTAGGCCTATGCGACTTCCTATTAGTGATCAATAGCAATCTTGCCCTTATCTCTCACCGACTCAGAGATACAACGACTTATCGGTTAAAAACGCACATTTTTCTTACTTAATTTTTGTCTAACTACAAATTTGCAAAGTTTTCCTTGCACTATATTGCTGACATTTTGCGTGAGAAAAGCCGTAACACCGGGTTATTTAGTCCTATATTTATTGCGGTAAGACCTACCGTTTAGCCACAATGCATGCGCTACAAACGACAAATAAACGACGACAGACAGAAGACACATTGTACCAAAGACTCGACTTTAAAGGTCGGTCAAAAGTCAGGTAAAAAAATTCCGATGAAAATTTAAAATTGTTATTATATTTTTATTATTATATTTATATTTATATAGCGCCTAGTTATCTACTCACAAGCAAAAAATCACCAATATTTTGGAGTTTCTAAGGGGTTTGATTTTGTCGTAAATCTGATTTTCTATGAGAACAATTAAGGGAAATAAAATATCTTTATTTTATCTGCAGATTTTGGCCAAATTTGGTCATCTGACACTGATACAACTTGGAGCTCTATCGGTCTATACAGGTCAGTTGGAGTTCGTCGACAAATTTCTGTCCGGGCGTCGGAACGGGTTCTTTGTCGAGTGCGGCGCGGCAGACGGAGAAGCGTTGTCCAACTCGCTGTTCTTCGAACTGAAACGCAACTGGACCGGGCTTCTCATAGAAGCCAACCCGTACTTTCAGCGAGCTCTGCTGGACAAGAACCGTCGGGCGTACGTGCTGCCGGCTTGTCTGAGCACAGAACGACGACCGATGACCGCTCAATTTCTACCAGCCGACAACGGCTGGATCAGCGGCATTGTGGGTAGGCTTTCCGTAAAAACGTGCAGTAAACCCAGCTAAAACGTACTATTATACGTCAGTATGTGATACTTACGGCACAATTTTAAAAAATGTTTACCGTAAATACCGGGTATTACCATAATTTCGGGGGAAAATGTTTCCGTTAAAGTTTTAAGTAAATGTGTGCCTAAGTATTTAGATCTGCCTACCTATTTTATTGCATAAATACCTAGACGTTAACGTGCAAAAACTGGGTAACTAATTTTTTTAAATGAATACTTCAATTTTTGCTTTTTTCGCAAATACCCAGGTATTAATACCTATTAAGTAAATACCACGAGATACCGTATTACTATCTTGAATTAGTTTATAGTTACGGTTTATTATATAGGCAAGTTGAGCTCGGCTCACCTGTCCGCGATCGGCAACGAGAAAAAGCCACAAGTCGCAGTCGACTGTTTTTCGCTGAATGCGATACTGGACGCACTCAACGTATCGCACGTCGATTACCTGTCGCTGGATGTCGAAGGACCGGAACTAGAAATCCTCCGCACCGTTGACTGGACGCGTCTGCGCATTGACGTCATCACGGTTGAGTACACGGCATTTCCGGCCAACGATTGGAGCGGCAAGTTTAAAAAGCTCAAAGATCTGCGGCAGTTTTTTCGTGAAACTGGTATCTACTGGGAAGTGTCTTTGTTGCCGGTTGGCCTGAGCGATGTGTACGCTGTCGATGTCGCATTTTCTCACATTTAACTACATTCTGCGACAGTCGTCAGATATATGAGGGCTTTAAAAAGACGTCAGCTTCTATACACTGTGTCTCAAAAAACAAGCCACATAAATTTCCATTGGGCAAATTCGAAATTTTTAGCTTAGGCCTAACTTTATAATTTGATGACGGATGCATGTACATTTAAGTTTTATTTGTTTTTATCAAAAAATGTCGAACTGATCTACTGAAGTACTGACAGATGTGACTAAATGAGTAAGTTCAACATTTCATTTATTTGTGTTATCGCATATTTACGTAATTTTTGCATTCGTCTATATTCCGCTTACGGTACAAGCGATTAGCTATGTTTTAAGGTTTGTGGGTTAAAAGTGTCACAATTACTCTTCGGCTTTAAATGAAATATTTGGGACATTTTTGCTTCGGAAACGCTACCTGAGTGCAAAATACTTGATTCAGATACAACGTGTGTAACAAGTAACCGCTTTTGAGCTGTTTGTGTTTTTTCGCGGAATATTAATTTTATTGAGAGTAATTAAAGGCAGTGCCACCTGGTGTCATTAATTGCGCCAGAAATTTGTTGTATTTTTATTTAACTATAACTCGAACTATAACTTTGTCAAAAATTATCGCAAACCGAAAATGGGGCCATAATTATTTGCTCAACACGGACCTATTTTATTGATGGTTACCACTTATGCGTGGTAGAATTTTTTTCAAATAAAACGCGAAAGACTATTTTTGCAGTTTCCAAAAAAGGAAAGGGCAAGCACCTGCGGGTGCCCAAGAAAATGACAGCAAAACTTACAGTAGCCACTAATGATGCCTAACTTTTACTAATGCCACAATTAAATACCTCAACTGTAGAACTGTTGGTTGAACTGTATAATCTTTAATCCTCAGTTTGCTCAATGGGACAGACTTTCCTTTTTGGTCCAAGTTTGAGAGAGTGCTTTTATTTCCCTCTGCGGAAAACAGTAACGTCACGCGTGGGGCGTCGCTTCTTTCAAAAATTTTGGGCTGTTAAAACGTCCAAATTTTGGTGAAAAAAAATTGTCTAAAAATGCAAATTCAAAAAAATAAAATGTGGGCAAAAATTAAATTTTTCGGCAGTCATAATCTCTTCTGTGTCGAAAATGTGCAGTTATTAGTCGGACAAACAAGTGTTATTTTCAGTCTTTTGTTAACCAACGACGCCGCTGATTACCAGTGTGTCAGTGACTTGGAATCAGAAAATTTACGTAAAAGATAAACGACAAGCAAGCTACGCGATGCATTGCTGTTTGGTCTCGCAGTATATTTTTGCTTAGCGCTTGTGAGTTTAGCGTCACGTTGTGGGCACGCAATTAGTATGTGCGTAAAGGAAAGAAAGATACGCTTTAGCTTCCCTTCTGCAGCATTTTCATGACGTACTGCAGAATATGGCCGTACTGCCACATCAGTGGTATAACTGCTGATATGCTAGCAAAGCGATCAACTAGCAGCAGTTAGCCACTGCTGAGACAGAACTATACGGCTCGTAGCATGCGCACTTCATCAATTGACGACGAATTTGCTACTCTGTAAGTCTCAAAGCGGTTGCGCAACAACAGTATGCTTAGGCCTAAACAATGCTCAGTTCGCACTAGTACTGTTTTCAGAACTTTTGGCTGGTGGGCTGCAGTCGCGCGTCACAAAACAAACGACGGTGTGTAGTCTCTGCGATTCGAGCAAGGTTTAAGTACGATGCCGTACTGTCTGAAGTGGTATAAGCTCGTCCTGCGTACTCGCTTACCCACTTCATCAGTGCAGTATGTAATACAGAAAGCAGCCTTAGAATGCAGTAACAGTAACATATCGGCCGCTATAGCTATCCGCAAAAGCGCGTACTGAGCGACGTTATTGAAATGAACTAAACTACATGAAAAATGACATGGTTCAGTTTTTGATGAACTGACCAATGAGCAAACAGTAATGCATTACAGTCTGACGACGCTGATGGCCTACGTGACTACGCTTACGTACGCGTCAACCAGTGACCAATGGACTTGTCCTGCATGCTTGCCCATTGGCCAGTTCGTTAAAAATTAAACCGTGTCAGTTTCGTTCAGTTCAGTTACGTCGCTCTGTACTCGCCGCAAGACTGGCAACAGATCAGACAGGTAACTAGTAAATGAATCACCATACAGTGTAAGCCTACTGCGTGCAGTAATTGATTAATGTTTGCGCTCCATTAGCAGCTAAAGTTGTAAGCGTCACGTGATGTTTTTATTGTTTCCGGGACACGCATCTATTTCCGGTCCAAACTGACTGCGAGGTTGGCTTAGCTATACGGGACAGAAACTTCTAAAGGATATTTTTAGAATGTAGGCCTACTTTGGAAACAAACTCTAAAAACGAACGACACTAACAGTTTGAGATAAATAGCAGAGAATCTGAATCTGACGTTCCTTTGCAAAAATTAAAATTATTGGTTTTTGTTTGTTTTGTTCACAAAATGCTGTGTGGTCTATAGCCTATCTGTTAATTTATCACAAACTTTCGACCGCATTACATTCAGTGGCGTCAAAAGTATGCTATTAGCGCCAAAACTTACGTCCACAGCGTTTAATAACTTTGCAGCATTATACAATTAAACCATACAATTAATAGTATACTTTATTTGTTAATTAGATGGAGAAAAACAGTTATTATGTCGACATTTTAAAGTGGAAGAGGCTCATAATCAAAATACAGGTATGTTCGGTTCCATTTTCAATGATTGGCGATAGATTCGTCGGCTATAGTTTATTAGATAAGAGATTAAACTACACACTTGCAGGTACTTTAATCTGTTTTTACAATCTCCGGTACTAAAGCTTAATAACAATGAAAAAATAAGCGGGGCACCTGGGGCAGAATGTTGCAAATTTTTGGAAGATGAGATTACGGGTGCTCAAAAATCAAATCTTGCTCATAAATTTTTTTACAGTTGAGTATTTTTCTGCTTCAAATGTTTTATTTCTAGACGAAATTTTTTGGACAAATAATTTTCTTAGACAAATTTTTGACAGCCCAAAGTTTAGGGGAGGAAGCATTATTACTGTCCCCTCTTTTTTCCGGTTACGACGCCATTGACTTACTGTACGACTTATCCAAGTCTAAAAAGTCTTAAACTAATCAAAGAACGTGAAGCTTGGGCTTCATTCAGCTAAGAAGATTCAAACGGATGCTAGTCTAATGGTCTTGAGAGCGAGCATCGTCTCGACACCGAGTGATAACTGCTGATAGTTTAGTGCACAGACGACTATCAGCACGATTATAACCTGATGCGAGACGACGATCAGTGTGATGCAGACTCTGCAATGCATGCTGCGTGTAGTGATATCAGCATCAGTAGCTTTGCTGTAGCGAATGTCGCCACTTTTAAAACGTCTTTTGTACACTTTTGTTCGGAGTAAGATGTTTGGTTGCGGTCGTGCATAATATTGCATATTTTAGCTTGTTTTACGCGCGGTAACTATAGGCTATGACGAATCGTTGTGTATAATGCTGATGAGTGAATTCAACATCAGCATCAGCGCTGCTAGGCAACGGTCGACAGGTATCAACAACAATATTTTCACCTGTATTGTCTCGGTCTCATTGATGCAGATGCTGCTCGCAGCTTGTTACCTGCAGACATAATTAGAGCATGATTATGCACACTAGTCTACAGCGTCTGCTTAGCGTAAGCTATATGCGCCAATCTGCGTGTTAACGATCAGTAATAGGAGCATTAATTTGCTAGTCAGGCGAGCGCTTCGATATCGGTAAATGTATCAGGCTAACATCAGCAATTAGTTACTTAACATAAGAAACGTGACACGTCGTATCAAAATAATTATCGAGAGAAAAGCAAATCAGGATGAAAAAATAAGGCAAAGTGCGGTGAATTTATTGTGAAACCGTCTCCGGCCAGAGGCGTCGTTAGTAGGCAAGGCAAGAAGTTGCAATTTTCCGACTGACGCTACGAATTTCCGACAGAATTTCGACACACAATTGCAAATTTACGTCGGAGAAATTATTAAGTGCTCAAAATTTTACATTTGCTCCCAAATATCTTCCGAAATATGGTTTTAGCCCCAAATTTGGCATTTTTGGACGTCACTTTTCAGACAAAAAAAGAAAAATTTTTGACACTTTTTCCGACAAAGCTGAATTTAGGGGAGAGGGCAATTGCCCCTTTGTCTTCCCGCGGCACAATGCCACTATCACTGGCCTTCTGTAATATTCTCAAAGTTCCCTATTGCAGACGTGACGTTTGACGTACACAATGTTTCAACACAAACGCAACACCAGTCACACACCAGTCGACTGAGACTGCGTGATGTGTGGATGATGGCGAAAATGCAGCGGTGACTATGCTACATTAATTTACAATCATCATCATCACTGTAGCTCCATTAGCACTCCCACGCAATACAAACCGTCTTGTTCTGTTCAGTAATCAAATTGACAACGTCGACAGAAAAAAGACAATGGAGCGACGACACACAACGGGTCGGTTTTAACGACCGACTTTGTTAATTAACGTTAACACGCGGCGATGCGACATTAATTTACAATCGTCATCAGCGTCTGTATGACAGCTATAGGCTGTCACGCGCGGCGACACACCTGTGCTTACCTGTAATAATGATGTTGCGACCAGCTTAGAGCGAGTTGCGATGAATCACAGACAGACAGACAGACTGACAGACAGACAGATACACGGACAGGTACATGTAGGACCTGTAGGTGATGTGATTTGTTGTGATGTGCTGTGTCGCCGCATCAGTTGTCTGTCACACGTGTGCCGTTGACAATGCTGCTCACCCCCGCGCATAATCGTCCTCGGACATAAACCCCCTGAGCATAAGTAATAACAGCCCCAGCACCAAATCTCCCGGTACAATCGCACTGGCACAGAGACCCCTGGACATAATCACCTCTGACTGAATCCTCCACATGGCAGAATCGCCCTGGCACAAGATTCCCGTGGCAGAATTCCCCGAACATCATGTCGATTTTCTGAATGACAAAATGCCTCTTTCGCCCCGACAGAATCTTCGTCATAACAGGTGCACTGTTTGCAAAGCAACAGAAATACAGTAAACTAAACTGAACTAAATCCGTTTTAAGCATAAAATGAATTAAATTAAAATAAAATAAAATAATCTGACCAATATATTTCAGTTTTGTCTTCATTTTATTTTACTTCGTTTTGTTTTATTTCATTTCATTTCTCTCGCTTTTAACACCGCGCAAAACGTCTGAATGTGAAAGCAAGGGCAACGTTCCTGACAATGATCTTTCGCACGTATTACCGAGAGATTGTGTCCAGGAAAAAATCTAATATAATAAGAGATTTTGTTCGAGTTGAGGCATTCTGGCCAGCGGGGATTTTGTGCGTTTCTCGTTGCTGCTGCTGCTGCTGCCGCTGTTTCATGAGCCGCTAATAGCGTGTGCGTGCTGGTAATGTCAGCCTACTAATGTTACCTGTACGAGGCGTTCACCTGGATTGCTGTATAGAGAATCGTGCATTAATGTGAGCGCCGGTAAATGGATTCATCCGCTGTATGCGATTCATTTTCCTCGCTTGCTCGTCACACGACATAAAAGCACTGCATTGTTTATTTATCTGCAACCGTTTGCGATCGACAGCGCCGTGCGTTCTACAACACGTTCAACTGCGTAACAAAGCACTGAAACCACGTGCGCATGATGTAAACCCGACTTTAATAATCTTTAAAAAAAACACGAAAAACATGATCCTAGAAAACGCAACGTAATAGATTACAGCAATTAAACATTTCAGTCGACAAACATTTTGACCTAACTTCATAATTCGCATAAACCCATAAGCCGACACCGGCTATAGTATTGTGAATTTCACGGCCACCTGCTTGGTGTGGCTTGGTAGTCTAGTGGTTAGCTTGTCGGACCCAATGACCGCGAGGTCGGGGGTTTGGTCCCTAACCACTGCACTCTCAAGTAACAACCTTGGGCAAGTTGTTCACACACCACGGCCCGTCGGTGCGATGCCCCAGTTTGGGGGCCCTGCCGATTAAATATCCAAATCCAAAAACCGGCTTAGCAGTTTTGCGGCTTATTCTCGGTTTAAACAGTTTGTTCTTAAATGCCTCTCCCTCTTTTTCACATTAGATCATACTCGTTCGCGGCGTGCTTCCTCGTTGCGGACGTTATTTGCAGATCACATGCAATGCATAACCGGCTTCCTATTTTTAAATGCAGTGCGTGTAGTGTGCGTAATGTAATTTGTAATACTGTGCAACTGATGGTAGGCAAAGTTACGTTACGGGACATGCAGTTTTACAGTATGATGATTGATGATTCTATATACTAAACAAAATACTTGTCTGCTTCATATGACCGTCTGCCGTGACAGCGTGTCTGCGGCAGTAAGACAAGAATGCTCGTACGTACCAGCTAAGGCCGCCCAAGACGGCTGCCGTATAAATAGCCGAGCCCGCAAAGACCGGCTATTTATTCGGCAACCGGATTCCGGCTGCCGGATAAATATCCTGCGCTTTTTGAACTAGGCTTATACTACATGCGTGGCATTAGTTTAAGCAATAATTATTGTATAGCTAACGTATAAAGCACACTATCAAACCTGTGTGATACGCTGATAAGACGTGTCGCAGAAGTTGGTTGGTTCATCATTCAGTCGCCACGTGTATGTCGCCACCTACCGGTATTGCTGCATCTTGTCACACCTTTGCTGGCAGAACTCACCGGCGTACAAGCCGCTCGCTGGCGTCTCTCGCTCTTTTATACCTGCCAGCCAGCGGCTGATGTGGAGGGAGAGAGAGATCAGTGGCGACCGGAGAGAAATCGATGCTGCCGTGATATGCGATCATAGTCTTGCCTGTCGCACCTGCTGCACGTGGCGCCACCTTTGCGAATAAACTCCGCACTCCGCCTGTCTGCTAGCTATTACGTGGACATCGTTCGTTAGCGCCACAGCTATAATAGACAGCTTCATCAGCGTGATGTTTGGTGCGGTAGTTAATTACTAATGATGCATTGCCCAAGCAGCAAGATGCGGATTCCAAAGCTGAAATGACCCGCTGCTGCTGCTGCTGCTGCTGCTGCTGCTGACGTTGCTTCAGAAAGCCGACAAAACGACAGAACTGAAATGAACTAAAACAAAAACAAACGAAATAAAATTAAATGACTTAGATCGTTAAAATATATTGTACCGTATGCTAAAAATAGACCTAGGTAACAAAACCATCCAGCTGTAACCGGTTAACTTGTTTAATGTAGACATGGATCATTACTTCTGTAGGGCTACTTTAAACTCTAAGTAAAAATAACATTCGAAGAAAATATCAATGCACGATGTCTGGCGTCTTCTCATAAATGCCAAGAACCTAGTAGTATGCAGTAGAAATAAATTTATTTTTACTATAGGTTTTTAATTGTGGAATCTGTATCTGTGCAAGTCAAATTTTAAGCCTTAAGAGTTCGAGATGCGTTTGACAGTTCCTGTCACCTAAGATTCTGGTTATCATCAATTTGCGATAAAATTAAATTACTTTCAATTACATGCCAAAAATTTGCGACGTCAAAACTGGAAAAAATTTCAGCTGCAAATTTCAAGGAGCAAAATTTGCTGCTGACTCCGGTTAATCGGAGTATGGCGAAGAGCGCTAACTTAGAAGCGCGTGTTGGACTATACGCAGTGTATACCAAAGCAATGTCGACGACACGAAAAATGCATCAAACTTCAGACGTCGACCTAGTTCCGGTGATCAGTCTAACCGGCGGCTATCAGCACTGACCACTGACCAGTCACGTGACCACTAGCCACCTCCCTCCCGGCCACACATTGCAGCCATGGTCATGTCGATCTGAGAACGCTGAAAATGATAAAGTTTTAATGATAAAGTTTTAATCAAAGGCGCTGCCGCAGCCGCAGAGTGACTTTCATTATGCAGAGCTGATTGAGCTGTTTTCGTAGGCCTAGTGGTCACTACGAATTACCATCGTATGTTACATTTCTGCACTGATTGACTGTTATTATTGTTGTTGCACTGCTAGCACTGTTGATTGGCTATTTGCGAAATAAACTCATTGTCATATTGATTGGGTTCATCGAGTAAGTTTACAGCCAGAGTCTAAACTGAAAATTAAACAAGTAGTGCAAAATCAAATGTTCGCCACCTAGTTCGTTTGGCTACCGTGATAGAACTTGGTTTGCTTGCGATCGTACGATCGGGTTATATTCAGAACGATGCCGTTTGTAGATTAATGATGTCTGGTAGGGGCCTACTTATTTCTTAAATCGAGCTGTCTTCGTCACTTGGGTACACTGCGCTAAACTGGAGCTCACGGATAAAGAAAAAGCTACCACCCGGAAATCCGTACTCAGGCTAAACTGTAAGGTGTTTCAGTAAAAAACGTTTTTTCTTTTCCACATATGTGCGTCAAATGGCGATAAATTTGCACGAAATTTTTAGCACCTGCAGCTAAAAAACTACCTTAAAATACCTGAACAACATCTGGCTGTTAGTTAAATATTAAATTAGACCTTGCATTTTTTCAGTTATAGATGCTAAAGACATGCCCTACTACAGATTTGTTGCCATTCGACGGGGTTATAAAAGAGAGAAAAAGAGTTCATGCTTTTTTACTGACACATCGTGCAGATTATTTCGTCGACGACCGCCAGAACATCGTCGTCAGAAGTCGGTGCGCGTTTTCTTTGAGTCATTATTCGCCGGTTATTAACAGTCACGTGACCGCTTTCACGTCGTATACATTATATGCACTACAGTCTATGCTTTCCACGTGTTGTCGTTCCCGCAACTTCCAGTCCTGCATTTTTCCGTCCTCGTGTTCTTGCTGAAGTTGCTGTTCATCAGCAGTCTGTCGCCATAATAAATAAACAAAAAATATTATTACACTGTGACCAATCTAATGTACTCCTCGCGCGCATTATTTTCTCCTGTATATCCTTTCAACTTGTATTAAGACCAGGCGTCAATTTGAGACCGGTCTAATATTATACTAATAGTGACTGGCGTCGAGGTCGTTATTGAGAATTGTCTCGACGTCTATCTGGCACCGTTATCAAAATATGGCGCCTCAAAGATAATGGGGTTGCGACCTTGATCTTTTGGGGTCACATGACGTCATCGGTCACATGTCCATTCGACTCGCGGTGGGCGACTTTCTATGAATGGTCCATTGTGACCATGCATCTATCTGGCACCGTTAGTTCTTCAGGTTCTTTCAGGAAGGCTGTGTCAGGAGCCGAGGTCGGTCGGTCGTGACGACGCGGTCGGTCGTCAATATTATACTGATCTCATATACTCTTCTTCGCTACGTTAGGAACGTAGCGCGCGAGGAGTAAATAAAAATAAATAGGTATAAATTTTATCGTTTATACTGAGACACTGAAATCATCGAGTTCAACAACTTCGACAACACATTGATTGAATTGCAACATGATTATGTACTCTGTTTTTTTCAATATCCGGCGCTGCATCTCATTTATACATCCCAATACTATTTCGATTTCCATCTCCGTCATGCACTTGTGTCCCGGCCATAACTCCCGCTTAATACAGTTTTGGTTCAATCACATAGCTATGTGCTAGGTTAAAGTTAAACTGACATCTTGCCCGTGAGTTTTCTAGCGCAAATTTTATATCATATCATATATCACACGTCATAACAGTAATAGTCTATAAAACCGGTTTCCAGGTACACTAGGCTACATTGCCTATAGCATATCAGCGACAGGACGCTTTGAAGCCATTACAATGGCACGCGGCATAGCAATTACTGCTGGAGCTGAGATGCGAGTATTGGTAAGTCACTGCAGACAGAGTCATTGCTTAGCGCCGCTCGCTTGCTCGCTGTTTAATCAACGTAAAATCCACATCACACGTGCACACCATGAGCGTTATGCTACCTGTATAGTGTGTGTCTGCCTGTCTCCGTCTGTCTGTCTGTGTCTGTCAGTCTGTGGGTGGTCTAATCATCAGCACTCGCCGGTGGTCAAAATTCAGCCGCAGTAGCTTGCTTTCATCTCGCCGCGCCGCCTCAGCTCGATGCATTGGCGCGGCAATCGCCAGTAGGCCTACGCATTTTTGTTACAAAATAGCGGTACATGCATAATAGTCTACATTATTGGTATACAGTTGAAAGTATAAGCCTGGTTTTATTAGCTAGGCCTACTTTTACGGCAACAACGAGCTATCAAAGTATGACATCAGGACCTGCACCGTACTTGCCTCTCTTGGTCTCGAGGCGCTTCGAGGACAAAAATATAGTTTTGTTCTTGGTCTTGACAAAAAAAAATCTTAAGGACCTTCAAGATTTTGCTACTTGTCACAGGCTGAACGGTAGTTCAAGCCCTGTGTTATGGGAAATCCAAAAATTCGACCCCCACAGAATCAAAACCCCTGACCCGATTGAGATAAAATTTGGCACAGTTGATTACGTCGGCGAGGGGACCAGTCATGCAAAATTTTATGCAAATTCCTCCAAGGGGGCTTTTCGGCAAATGGGTGAAATATACGCAAAAAATTTTATTCATATATGCCTTTTTTCTTTAATGCACCCACAGGTCAGACCCCTTAAGGGATTTTTACGCTTAATACGTCAAACGACGCGGTTCTGCACAAGGAAGTGCCT
>Ga0056128_1008099_pt1 | contig 13279 bp, 10 predicted proteins | sample WorMetLIZISLAND2_FD_71113 | JGI IMG/M metagenome (GOLD analysis project Ga0056128, IMG submission 71113) | Marine gutless worms symbiont microbial communities from Max Planck institute for Marine Microbiology, Germany - Olavius geniculatus... ... | reverse complement strand
TCTTAGTTATCATCTCTTTCTCTGGAATTGTCTCTTCTGCAGCTTTCTTCATAATAATGGCAATCTTTTTCGCGTTCTCGTCCAAGTCTTGTAATGGCTCTGCTTGTCCGAGATGCCGTTTAAGTGCTACTCTGTACGCATTACTAATTCCTTCATTACTGAGTCTAGCAATGTTCCTTCGCTTTCTGAATTGTGCTTTGTGCTTCTTCTTCAGTTTGATTTTGATATTTGCCATAACCAGGCTGTGATCCAAATCTATGTCTGCACCCTGAAAAATGCGGCACTGCTGCAGTGACGTTGCCCACTTTCTTCGGATCAGTATCATGTCAATCATGTTTCCTGTTTTTCCGTCATTAGATCGCCATGTCTACTTTCTGCAATCCTTTTGTTGAAACTTCGTGTTGCAGATCATCATGTCGTGTTCTAGCGCAAATTCTATCAGCCGTTCTCCTCGGTCGTTTTTGTCTCCATATCCAAAGTTACCCATGACTTTTTCCCATCCATTGTTGTCGCTTCCAATCTTTGCATTCCAGTCACCTGCAATGATTACGATATCCTTTTTTGGTATGTCATCTAGCGTTGTTTCCAGGTCTGCCTAGAATTGTTCCATTTGTTTGTCTGTACCGTCTGACGTGGGTGCATATATCTGAACGACAGACATGTTGAACCGTCGTGCCTGGAATCTTGCAACCATAACCCTGTCACTTACTGGTTTTTAACCAAGTAGTGTCTTGCGGGCCCGCTTACTCAAGAGAAACCCGACGCCTGCTTTATGCTTTTGTTTATTTTCTGACCAGATAACCTTACAGTCGTGCATTTCTCCTGATGCAGTCCATCGCATTTTAGCCAATCCTAGTATATCGAAGCGATATCTTTCCATCTCATTTTCCAGCAGTTTAAGTTTGCCTGGTGCCCACATGGTGCGCACATTCCATGTTCCAACTGTAAGCATATGTGCGCATGGTTTGAGTTTTCTTTCGGTAGCTGACTTACCGACCCAACCCCGATTGCTCAGCTGGTATCGCGGACCTTGTTTGACCGGGCGACGTCCGAGCCGGCATGTTCTTTCATTTGATTGTTTTGGCATCAGATTTCATTCGTGTTCTTACTTTAGGGACTGACAGAGGCTTCTTGCTGGTGTTTGATTATCGCACCAACGAGGCGCAGTTTATCCGCCCTCCTCAAAAAAGAAGCCGTTGACCGCTACCCTTATGCCTGGGTGAGGACTGGTAAAGGACTAACGCCCCGCCGGTTTTCAAGCCAGAATTTTTATGTTCCCGGGGTTAAACTCCGAGTAGAAGGCCTAGTCAATCATGTTTTCCTAGTCAACCCGTTGGACACGTGACCACGTGACTGTCCTGAGGCCTGGCAATTTTGAGGGGTCCGACCAGGGATTAAACCCAGAACCTCTCGCTCTCGTGAAGTTGACTTGAGTCCAACACTCTAACCACTCGGCCACCGAGCTTACAGATATATTCGCTACCAAAGTTTAAAGTCGTTTGATATCGGGCCAAATTTTGCATGTTTTTGGCCCCTACATTTTTTGGGGAGGGCCTTCTGACATTTTGGATTTAGTTTTTAAAATTCTGCATAGCGCAGACCACAGTGCGAAATTTCGCGCTAATCGGCCTGCGGAGCTCGGAGATTTTGTGGCAAAAAATTTAAAAAATCTGCAGTAAAACACAAGTCCGCTCCGAAAACATGTTTCCGGGTGGACTTTAAAACTGGGGCTCAGTGATATTTGTGTTTTCTTGGCCGCATTTGTTATAGTGACTCACTTTGACTGTTTGAAATAAATGTCATTTAATGGGTTTCTGATGTGTTGTTTTTGTGCACCTATGCATTTTTTTTTGGGGGGGGCGATTTGTATTTTTGCTGTCAGCTGTTTGTGGTGTTATCTCAGGTGCTACTGTGCTTCTTTTTGTGTGTTTGTGTTCCTAAGATTTTAAACAGTCATTATGCTGTATATATTCGAGTCACATATTGCCACATATTGCAGGAGTATTGGTTATTGGTGTTTTCTGATCGAGATGTGTTCTGACAGGATATGCACATGTGTTAAGTAATATGTTTGATGTTGGTTTATTGTATAATTTTATTGATGCTCATTCTGAATTTATACCTGTACCCTTTGTTTCTGTTTTGTGGTGCTTATCTGAAGTGTTGCCTGCTTACTGTGTATGGTTCAGTTCGTTATGATGAATTTTTATATGTGTTCAATATTCACTTATTTGCTTAACATGCAGCTAAATATTTTTCATTACGATCCATGACAAATGCCAATATGTACTTTTAAGTACATTACATTGGTGACCAATAGTGTTAGTAATAATAAAATTATAATATGAATGGCATATTAGCTTACTGAAACTGACTGAATATCCCGGTGTTAGCTGTCTTAACAATGTGATAGTCATTGCTCTGCAGGCCTGACAAAAGCATAATTACAAAACACAAGCTGCCAAGAGTAGCTTCTTGGGCCAGTTATTGCTAGGAAAACCTTCAAACTGTTCTTTGGCTTTATAAACGGACTATAGGCCTACAGGCCAAATATTGTACATAATGTGGCCACTGACATTGTGGCTTTGTAGTCGGCCGAGCAAATGTAGCAAGTAAGGTTAATTTTGTTGTAGCCCAGTAGGCCACATATATGTGGCTTGTGTGGCCACTTTTTTGTGGCCGGGAAAAAACACATTTAAGTAGTCCAGTAGGCCACTATGCATTCTATGAGCCAAAAAGCTACTTTCAATTTGGCCGTTTAGGCCACTTTTTTACAATTGTGTAGACCCATGTATACCTGTAAGAATTTGAGCACGTTATTCCAGGCCGTTTTTAACGACTGACTTTGTGAGCTGTGATCACTTATTGTGCATTTTTGTCTCGCATAACGTTCACTGGAGTAATTATTAATCAGTGGCGTGACGACATTCTTACTTGTTGGTTTTCTGTAAATTGAAACACAAACTCAATAACAAATCACCGGTATATTCAACGAAGGGCAAATTGTCCAAAGCGAGCGGTCGAATCAGCCAAGGGGCAAAAAAGCCAGGGGCGAAAAAACAAATCGGCAAATAAACCAGGGGGCAAAAAAAATTAAAGGCGAAAGAGCCAGGGTTCGAAATATCAAAGGGGCAAAAAAGCCATAATTCTGACAAAACGCAATGGCCATGCACACGGCCGGCCGTATGTATAGACAAATTAGGCATGTGCACCCGGCCAATAAAAAATTAGTACTCAGACGCAAACAGTCGTGACAAACTAAAACTTCACAGAAATTTTTGCCCTGAAGTCATTGCTGCCACATTTTGCACATTTCATTGCATTAAACCAGAATTTAAAAAATTGCTTATCACAGGCTGCACGGTAGTGCAGCACTGTTGTATGGGTGTCCAGCCATTTCAATGAAAAACTCCAAAATTTGACCCCTCGTATTTCCCAAACCCCTTATTTTTTCCAAATTAAAATTTGCACAGATGATTACTTTTTGCATGTTTTTTGATGTGCAAAATTTGGTAAAAATCCGGAGGGCTTTACCACGAATAGGTGAAATACAACGTTTGCGTGACTTTTTGTGTTTTTCTTTCCCTTTTCTTCCCTTCCTTTTTTTCTTGCCGTCCTCTACGGGAAAAACGATTGATCTGATTTTAACGCACGATGGCTCACATGACGCGGTTTTGCGCAAGGAAGTGCCTTTTGGGAATTACAAAATTTAAGTTCCACATTTTCAAATATTTTTCACACAAATATGAAAAAATTACAATGGCGCCTATGGGGAAAATTAGACAATGCTTTAAACTGTCATAACTCCGGTTAGGTATAATACAGAGTCGTATTTTTTGGTTCTAGGGTATAGTTTTCGGGGTCGCTTAATTTAACGGTGTCATTTATATTTAACCTTGATATACCACCATTGCCACGGCAACGAAATTTGGGACAAAATGGGCCAGATAATTGATAATTGATATAATTATATAATTGATATAATTGATAATTGAAGATAATTGCGCGCTGTTTGCACCTACCCCCTATTTTCGGGCCCGGGCTATTCGACGGTGTTATTTAAATTTCTCCCCTGCCAACCCCCGTTGCCATGGCAACGAATTTTGGAACAAAATTGACTATAACGCGGTCTGTGTAAGATATATCTGCAAGATTTTTGCGTCATGGTAGTAGTTGTAGTAATTATACTACTATCCGATTTTATTCAGCTCCAGATTACTTCCAACAACAATAAAACTGCAAATATTTATGTAAAAATACTGTTCAGTTTATGTACATTGTAAGGGTGACTTCGAGGTTATAGATATAAAACAGCAAAAATCACAATTTAAAAATTCAAACATCATCATTACACAATGTCAGAAAAACTTTGCTGACTGTGTAATGGTAAAGTTTAAATTTTTAAATTGTGATTTTTGCTGTTTTATACCTATAACCACAATGTCACCCTTACACTGCATATAAACTGAACAATTTTTTACATAAATATTTATTATATTTAATCCATTCATTCATTGTACGCTTGACCAGTGAATAAAGGCCGTAAATGAATGTGCAGACACTGAGGCATCGAAAACATTAGTGACGTAGGCCTACATAGTGCACCTGACAAACACACCCCCTGTGTCGAGGCATGCAGCTTGTATCTCGGCGTTAGCATCAGGCATTTTATTTCTATTTCTAGACATGAGGCATGCTGGTTTTGTCATTTGCATTGTCTAGCGGCGTTCATCTACATTTATTAAATTAATGGACGGCTGAGACTTGATTCCACATCTAAATCACCGTAATCATTTATGCATTCCATTCTGCAATTTTTTCGTGGATACAAAATACGTATAAAATTCTGAATGTTGAGTTTGACCCGTAATTTAACTTGTTGATACTACAGTATTCGTGCATCGTGAGATTCGTTCTAAAAGGAAAAGTTTTCGTATAATCGTTGTAGCTTACTTAATACCCTGTGGTTTTAGTTTTCCTTAGTTTCTTTTATTTTGGCGTTTTGTTATTAAATTTTAACGGCATTTTTTCACTCTTATTGTATTTCTTATTTTATCATTTATCTTTTTATTTTTTATATTGTTTATTTTTTATTTATCATTTTACATTTTTCAATTCACATTTCACAATTTATCTTTTATTTGACATTAATCATTTCTTATTTTTTCATTTTTCATTTTTTTTAAACATCGAGCGATTATACTAGAACAAGTGTTGAGTTAAACTTGTTATTGTAATTAATAATTTAAATGACAGTTTTAGTGTATGTTAAAAAGTGTTAATTGTGATGGACATTATTTTTTTGCATATCATGTTGAACTCGGATCTGATGTGTAAATTTTGGCGCCGAAGTTGAATGTTTAAATGTTGAACGTTTGATTGGTAATAGTTAAGTACGTAAACCTGCTGTCTCTGTGTGTTTTTATTGTTAAGGCGTAAACGTAATAAATTCAGTATTTTTTTTATTTCATTACTATTATTTTTGCCCCGTCTTTTCTATAAAATTAGTCACGCATTTGGGTGATTCGCCACACCCCCAGCGGACCCACATATACTAGTTCCGACAGTTTAGCAACACTGAAATGGCCAAGGCAAAGAAAAACCTAGAACTTCCTACCGTAGCCCCTGGCATTCAGTGGTCGTGGGACCAGGATGTTGCAAATGTCACACAGTTTTGGGGTCAGAGCGTTGCATTCAACCATATAAAAATTTTTGAGTTAAATAAAAAAACATAGAATAAAATTCTATTTTATGGAGAAAAAAAATTTCGTTTTACCCCTTCCTCTAAAGGGCAACGACGAGAGTTTTGTAATAAAAGAAACAAATTATACATAAAAGTGAACGATGGGAAATACACTATTTTTGCAGTATAGACTTACTAGACTAAAAAGCGACAGACAGACGAACCGACATAGACATAATAACCGCACAGATGCAACATGCTGTCGCGTTTAAAACGGCTGCCGAACAAACATAGTTGGCCGCATATTATGTTAGCACTAAACCTACACCACGAATACTTGCCTTACTTAACAAAGTGTCCTTGGTGTGATTTTCACTTGACCTTGCCAGATCTGACGTCAGGAAGTTGAACGCTGTCTATTGTGTATTGTAAGTTTATTTTTTGTGTTTTGTCAAATTAATTTTGTCTCTGCTGTCTTCTGTTAAAATGAATTGTTTGTTCACGCGTTCTTTTTTAATGTTATTGTAAGTGCGCATTTAAAATTTAGTTGGTTTCAATTTACAGCTTTAGTTTAGTATTTAACAGTTTATATTTATATCCCTTTGTTTAATTTTGGTATTAAGTTAAAGTTGTCTTTCAAAAATATTTTTTCGCTTATTGTAGTGTTTAAAAAATTGTCTGTGTATTTGAAATTGAGTTATAACCAAATACCGTGCATTTATTTGTTGTTTTAATATAACTGACTGTACTTAGCGTGGTCGAATTCGAGCTCACCTTACGGTGTGTGATATTGTACAACATTAAAACTGAAAAGTCTTTATGTAGGAGTCCCGGGATTTTTTTTAATTTACAAAGTAATTTAATCTCACTACGTAATAAGTTTATAACATTACAATTTTTATAAATTTACAGCTTTAAATTTTAAATTTTTAGTTTACATTTAATAGCTTTAACACATTACAATTTACTAATTTCGTACACACACTTATAAGTTCATAGTTTATAAGTCAACTTTTTTTCACCAACTTACGCAGTTACTTTGTGTCACACGGACTCTTAATTTGGATTGTCGATACCCATGCGCGTTACTATATACTTAACCCAACTACGTATAGGGTTAGTTGGTCAGTGTTGGTCATTTTTCACTTGCGTATAGTCTTAACTCACGTTAACTAGTTAACAACTGCAGTCGAGTCAAAACATAATAACAAGTCACAATGCTATTAACCTCCGTCCAGCAACTGAAGGAAGTTGGTGTATCTTTTGGTTATGATAAACCGGAGCTACGCGAATTTATTAAAGAGCAGCAGAAATTAAAACGTAAAAAAGAAACAAAAAAAGAAACAAAAAGAAGAGAGCCGTAAGCTTACACATACGTTCGCTAGGGGGGGGGGGCAAAATGTCAAAATTCGTAAAAAATGTTTATACCTAGTCTGTTTAAAGGCCTTTAACTCCCAAACGTATTAGCAATACCCTTTATTCCCGTGTACCGTTGGAAAGCACTTTGGATTGGCTATCACGTGGTTTATGTACGTTGACAATATGCTTATGAATGAGCTCGCAAGAAAACGCAAAACTAAAAAATAAAAAAGTAAAAAATTTCTAGTTTCCCAAAAAAATTAGGGAAGAAGGGTAGAGTGCGTACCTGGGTGGCGCGTGGTAGGGGACCTGAACTTTGACCTACATATACACTTTGAAATATCTAGGCCAATACCTAAAATAGTTATAAATTTTTAAATATATTAGAAATTTGGGGGTTGGTCGCTTTGGGCACCCCTACCGCAAAACAGGCTTTACAACCCCCTTCATTTTTGTGGCTTTCTAAGAACTACCGTAAACCAGTAATCCACATGCAAAATAAAAAGGGGTTCAATTACCTAATTTTTGAGATTTCGCGGGTCGAAGTTGAAAACACCGAAATTCGGAAAAAAATTTCCCTAAAATTGGGGGATGGAGCAAGGTCCCCAATTTTGAAACTTAAGCAGGGGTTAAAACCCCCTATCGTGCTGTGACAAATTTGCCGCCCAAAACTCCTTGGGGAAGCAGATAATTTGAAATTTGGTCCCGATTTGCTCGAAACTAGTGAAATTTGTCCACATATTTCGGCATTATTGGAAAGCCCTCCCGAAGGACTACACGCCACCCAAAGTATGTGAGCCAAAGTTTAAAAACCAAAATTTTTGAGGGGTCAAATTTTGACAATGATTCCGATTTTGTCGAAATTGGTAAACTTTGGTCCACCTATTTTGACATTTTTGGAAAGCCTTCTGGAAGTGCTGCAGGTAACCAGAATTTTGTGGGTTTAAGTTCAGAAACACAACAATTATTAAGCGATCAAATTTTGAAATTTGGTCCCGATTTTCTCAAAACTTGTAAACTTTGGTTTACATATTTCGGCCTCATTGGAAAGCCCTCGAAAAGTACTACAAGACGCCTGAAATTTGTGGGTCAAAGTTCAGAAACAAAAAAATTATGGGGGATTAAATTTTGAAAATGATTCAGATTTTCTCGAAATTGGTGAACTTTGGTCCACATATTTTGACGTTTTTGGAAAGCTTTCTGGAAGGGCTACAAGCCACCAAAATTTTTTTTATGGGCCAAAGTTCAGAAGCAAAAAAGTTACTCGGTGATCAAATTTTGGTATTTGGTCCCGATTTTCCCAAAATTGGTGAATTTTGTTCCACATATTTTTGACATTGTTAAAAAGCCCTGAGGAAGTGCTACAAGCCTCATAAACTTTGTGGGCCAATGTTCAAAAACGTGGAATTTTTTAAAGGGTCAAATTTTGAACTTTAATCCCGATCTTCTCAAAATCAGTAAAATTTGGTCCACATTTTTTGGCATTTTTAGAAATATCCGTGAGCGGCCTACGACATGTCACAATTATGTGGGCCAAAGTGCAAAAACAACAAAGTTATATGTCGAAAACCGTGAAGGCGTGGGCCAGTTTGGGGGCCCCTAGCTCAAAACTGAAATATTAAACCTCCATTTTTTTCTTTTTTCCAAAGCCTTTTGGACTTGCTACTTATTTGCAAAATTAGAAAAAAACTTGTCTTGATATAACTCGATAATCCAAGGGTAAAAGTTGGAGAACCTCAAAATTCGGAAAAAATTCTCCAAAAATTGGGGGCCGGGGGTAGGTCCTTAAATATCGAAACAGAAGTAGGGCCTAATTGCCCCTTAAAACCTTCTGGTTAAGGAGATATCGGGGGTCAAAATTTGAATTATGGCCCACTTTTTTCAGCATTTTGGAAAGACCTTGGGCAGTGCTACAAGCCTGCAAAATTTTGTGGGCCTAAGTTCAAAAACCAAAAATGCTCCAAATTAACATTTAAGCCCCCTTTGCTCATACAAGAAGAAATGCGCGTGTGCGAAAAGACTATATCGGAATCGACTATCTGACCTGATATTCCTCCACAGCTGGATAGTAAAAATGGGACTCAACGTTTTTACCAAAAATCTTAGCTTCGGCTATTTACAACTTGTTTAATACAGAAGTTTAAAGTAAACTACACACTCGAATACAAAGCTACTTTTGTGCAAAAGTTTGGTTTGTTTTGTTTAAGTTAACGTAAGCTTAGCTAGGGTCAAGGTTAAACTCATAATCATACTGTTATCAGACGTAATATGCAGTATGCAAGGCATATCGTTTGCCACAAACATAGCATCTATCATTGTTGCAGACAAATTTACTGCTATAGGCATACATTAACATGCTTAAAGACGTAAACAGCCCAATCATCCTGTGCATCGAAAACAGTGCTTAAATCATGAAAACGTATGACGACAACGACAACAAAGTGAAGTCTAAACAACATTATTCAACGGCGACATCACATGCAACATGACAAATTAAATTGTGCAACAAAACACCAAACAGACATGGTTCGTTTTTACTGAAAGAAAAAAAATAATCGCCGCGTTTAGAATAACACAAAACCATCTGCATATGGTGCATTGTTACCTTGAACACGGACACGCGGCACTTGCGGACAACAAAGCACCAAGTACATGTATACTTGGTGCGCTATAACACGCGCATAAATCTATCGCTTGCTCAGCGCAACATAAGCTTAAGTGAATTTAGTGTAACGTCAAATTAAACCATAATTGGATGTTAGCTAAATCAACAAAACACATAATTAAATTTATCCATTTCGCTTACGAATTCTTACAAAATAATTTTACCATTAGATTCCCCATCCAAAACTGAGTAGAAATGTGAACTTAACTCAAAATCGATAATATAGCGACTTGGTTCACTGTTGTTCTTACGGGCAATAGTCCATTGTGACCATGCGTTTATTGTGCACACATACAGAGATATCGAGCTTCATTTTTTTTTCCAGTCAAGACTCAGGCAACGCTAGCGTTTTCGTGACCATTTGACTCGCGGTGGGCGCGTATTCGACTGTGGGTGGTCAATGATAAACGTAGTTTTATCTAGGACGATTATGAAAATATGGAACCACAGCTCTAAAAAATTGTACCAGTTTTTTTAATCGCAGTTGGGGCAAATTCGTTTTTATCGCTAACATTACCAACGCATGTTGTTCATGTTTACTAAAGCGAGACACAGACATTAGGACTTTGATTGTTATTTTTTACGTCAGAAGCCACTTTGTGAAAGTAGCTGCTAAAACAAAAAAAATAATAAACATTACAGCAAACCCCATTTTTGCACAAAAGCAAAAATTAAATATATTTACATATAGGTAGCCAAATTGTTTTAAGTTATGACTTATTTTTTTACATGTTTGAAACTAAATAGTAAACGTACGACGCGTGTTAAAACTTATCCTCTATTTACTGCTTGATTGTGCCACATTCAGTCAACTACAGGACACGCTTGGTTGTCGTAGGTAACACCTGCAAAGTGGCGTCGCGAAGGTTTCGTACGAGTTGCGATTCACGTTCGCCGAACGGATCTGGCAATACCGCGAATCCAAAAAGATGGCTGGACGCAACCGACACCTGATTACTTTCGACGGGCTAAGTCTTACTTCACTGACTGTCTAGAACGCGTCCAGTTTATCGTACTGAGCGATGGCATACCATGGTGCCGCAAACATTTGACTGCACCAAACGTGGTCTTTTCAGTTAATCATTCGGCAGCGGTCGACCTCGCCATCGCATCTCTTTGTGATCACGCCGTTGTCACGATCGGCACATACGGCTGGTGGGCTGCATGGCTCGCCAACGGAGTAGTCATCACGAACAAAAACGTTCCGCGTCATAATTCTTTGCTATCAAGACAGCTTTATCGAGAAGATCATTATAAACCAGAATGGGTTGCTTTGTAGCGCTGAATGATACACAACAGATAAGCTTATTTATTTTAAAAGCTCTTAAGTTGACATCACATCTGCCACCGTAGTGTCGGTGTTGTAATAACGACCATAAACGTACGGAAAAAATTACCTCCATTTAACCCCAAAATCCTGAAGCGATCGTCAACAAATGTAAATAACGTAATTACGTCGTGAACATCTGCCCTCAATAAAAATGCACTCAAACTGCCCAGCGGTTTTTGCTCTTTATATACGTAAAATATGCCCACTGTATAAAGCTTATTTTTTTAGCCGATCGCACTTATTACTATTTTTTAAATTTTATTTTTATACTCCCGATAGTAAAAATTCCCGGGAGTTAACAAAACCAAAAAAATAAAAACAAGGCGTAAAAATGACTAGAAGTCTGATGCGTCGTTGGTTTCAGCAAATGTTTCGCTGATCAATACAGCATGAAATCGCTGCTATAAAACAGAAATGAGCTGCCACAGAAAAGCCATGCCTCGTCGGTAGTTGGTCGACCACCCACAGCATTCAAAAAATTTGTTGCTAATGAATGAGTTGTGCTGTGGGTTTCAAACGCCAGTGGTTGGAAGGTGTGAGTGGCTGGTAGACCGGCGTATCTGGAAGTTTTCCTGCTCGCCGAAGTCTCGGCCGCTCCACCAGCAAACTGAGATGACAGCTTTACATACGAGTCTGCCAGTGTTCTGACCACCGTAATATCCCAAGTCAACGCTTTACCCGTTACCGGCTTTGACGGGAGTCAGGGTAAGTCCGTGCGGACGTTTGTCATCAGTTCCTGTCAAGCCGCGTGCTTCTTTCGCCACAGGAACACCAACCGTCGACAAAGACTGTGCTACGACGTCATTAATAGCACAATGGGTCACTTCACTTTTTGACTTAAACTTTCGCTGAGTCTTTTCGCTGAGCAAAAGCTAAAGCTGAACGCTAAAGTCTGTACTTAAACCACAGTTTAACTAAACTTTGGTCTAAGTCTACTGACTTAGACCAAAACAATTAAAAATGGCGGAAAACCCGTAAACCTAAAAGAAATAAATCAACCATTTACGCTTGGACTTGCTTATTTAATTGCGCCGCGCACGCAAATAACGTAATTACGTAACATTTGACGTCATTGCATATTTATTACGGCGTTTATTTTTCGTACCAGACTGCTTTAATTTACTAAACTATCCGTATGCATAGGACTGTAAATAGTCGCCATGTTTTCGCTCAGCTAAAGTCAAAAATTGAAGTGGATTCAAACTCAGCGAAAGTTCAGCCTTAAGGGCTAAAGCTATCTCTTCCATGCAAATCGAACCGACTTTAGCCAGGTTAGTTCGGCTCAGCTTTGGTCTAAGTAGGTACTTTTGGACTCAGCAAATCGCTGAGACTTTTTGCTGAGTTTAAACTTTGGCCTAAGTAGGTACTTTTGGCTCTGCGAAAGTCTCAGCGAAATCACTTCACTTTTTGACATTAGTTGGAAAGTCTCAGCGAAAGTCTAAGTCAAAAAGTGAAGTGACCCAATGTCTGATTATCCTGTTTGGTGCTTGTTTACAGACCAAACCATAACGGCTGTGAGTGTCCACCGGCTATCCGCAACGACAAATATGGGCAACACAGACGCTGCAACCAAGACGCAAAACGACTGCCACACGGATTGCGTCGTCAGAATGTCTCAGACCACAGCTAGATATGGGCAGTGCTAAAAGCCAGTCTCCGCTGTGAGGTGTGGCAGCGGCAAGAAAACGGGCTCTTAGCTGAGGATCCGAATAGTGTGCCTCTACCTGGGCTCAAGCGGATTAAATTTCCGGGCTTGTCCTAGAACGACTGCTTGTGCGGCAAAAGCTGCCGGGAGTAAATACGAGTCCTGGGCATTCTGCCATGCTGCCAGGCATGTTTCAAAGAACGTATCGGAGAAGCAAGAAGCTAACGACAAAATTATTATTTATTACCCCCGTTAAAAAGTTAAAGTTAAAAACAATATGCAGGAGTGACTAAAGGTCTGACGCATCGCCGGTTTCCAGTGATGTTAATCTTTGTTTTGGTTCTTGTTTTCACGCACTCCTTAAGGACCAAATTAAAGTCCTTGTCCTTGTCCTTGTCCTTGTCCTTGACACAAAGTCCCTATTCTGGTCCTGGTTTTTGATGCTCAAGTCCTGGTCCTTGAAGTTAATTTTTTGGCAAAATTTTTGAGATTTGTTTTTAAGCAAAAATGTGCATTTCCATTTTATAAATCTTTTTATAAGTGCAAACTATTGGGACAAGGGACCTATTTTATAAACATTGTGTCGCTGTGGCTGAC